>ENA-ORTF01002277-ORTF01002277.1-human-gut-metagenome-genome-assembly--contig:-NODE-2277-length-19788-cov-3.346627_pt1 | contig 19788 bp, 21 predicted proteins | sample MGYA00241908_ERZ509180 | MGnify/ENA primary metagenome ERZ509180 (study PRJEB26280, sample SAMEA2338814) | human gut metagenome | biome: human gut; feature: human-associated habitat; material: faeces... | reverse complement strand
TCATATCAAAATATTGAAATTCCTGGATCAGGGATGGGGTCCCTACTACATAAATGCTCTTTCCATCGTAATGTTCTTTAAGATATTTGATGATCACATGACTTGATATCATCATCTGATCTTTCTTGATCGGTATCCCAAGCTTCCCTAGTTTCTCAATATAAGCCCGCTGGCTTTTTGATGAATTATTAGTAAAGAAATAATATTCTCTTCCAGTTTCCTCGACTTTCTTTAAAAAATCTTTGGTGAATGGGAATAGTTCATTCCCAAGATAGATCGTTCCATCCATATCAAGAATAAAACATTTGATTTTTTCAAACATGAGCTGCCCTCCTATTTGATCACATCATCATAAAAATCATAGAATTTCAGAATTCTCATAAATGTGATACGGTCACGGATATATGGTGCAACTCTTGCTGTTTTTTCTTTCATATCCGGTGTAAATCCGATGTCTTCTAAGCTTTTTACTCCATGTACTTTCTCTAACATTGCAACAATCTCATCTGCTTTTGGAATCTCTTCTATGATCCTGATGATCTCTTCTGTTTTTTCTCTTAATACTTTTGGATCGATCAGATCTAACAGATTTGGATCATTTGTCTTTTTAATGCTTTCGCATAATTCTTTATTGGTAAATGTCTTTTCGATCAGGTCTGTCTCAATATCCACATGATCTTTTACCTTGAAGTTGCCCTCTTTTAAATATTTTACTGCTTCATGGTAGATGTCACTTACCTGGATCAGTCCGACTCCTACTTTCTCTCCATGGTATGCATCGATCTCATCATTGATCACGGCCATCTCCCAGAAATGTGCCATATGATGCTCTGCTCCGGATGCGGGACGGGAATGTCCTGTCATCTGCATGGCAAGTCCTGATAATAATAATCCATACATCAATTCTTCATATGCGTTGATATCTCTGTTACTTAATCCGTCTAAGGATTCTTTTAATTTATCCAGTGCATCATATTCCATCTCACAGATACGGTCACAGATATATTCTCCATCCAGAATATTTGTGATCTTCCAGTCTGCAAGGGCCGTGTATTTTCCTAACAGATCTCCGACTCCGGATGCTGTCAGTCTCATTGGTGCATCTGTAATGATACGGCTGTCTGCAACGACTAAAATAGGCGATTCTGCGATCATGCTCTTCTTAAATCCATACCATGACATAGCTGCAACTGTAGATACATAACCATCTACACTGGCTGCGGTTGGAACTGAGATAAATGGAATCTTTCTTTCATATGCATTATATCTTGTCAGATCATGAACTGTTCCTGATCCGACTGCGATCATACAGTCTACTTCTTTAATCGGATCTAATTGTTCTTTGACTTTAGCTACTCCAATCTCATTAGCATGCAGATTTTCTGGATCCAGTTTGATCACTGGAATTCCACCTAATAATCTTTCTACTTCTTTTCCTGCTGCCTCATAAGTATTGTCATCACATACCATAACGAGATGCTTATACTGATCATATGGTTCTTTGTTTAAGATTTCTGGGAGTTTTTTTAAAGCTCCTTCTTCCAGAATCACATCATCTACGACTAGCTGATGATCCCTTCCACAACTACAATTTCCTGTGAATTCTTTGATATTGATTTTGCATATTCAATACTATATGGACCTTCTCTATTTTGTATTTTTGATATTGATCTTCATAATTTATGCCTCCTGATTTCAAAAATAAGGGTCTATTGCAAGATTTCATTCCTGCAACAGCCCTTATCTTTTCTTTCATTTACAATACAGAAACTGAATAACTATATTCTTTGCTCTCTCCTGCTTCTACACTCTGTACATTTCTTTTTTCTTCAAACCAATCGCCTTCATCACTGCATGTTGACAGTCCTGTCCATGGCTCGATTGCCACAAAATTTCCATGATTTGCACTTGACCATAGGATTAAGTATGGGAAGTCTTTGTATTCCATCTCAATTCCTTTTCCGCTTTTCTTGGAAACAAGTTTTAATTTTCTAGATTTCAGTTCATCAAAGATAACCGCATCAATTTCAAACATTTCGTGATTCAATTCTACTGTATCTGAATCTTCAAGACATACAGATCTGTGTTTCATATCAACCAAACCTGTCTCTGGTACTGGTGTTGGAACTGTACATGTTTCTTTTTGTTCAAACACGATTTCATAATCTGTATATTCTTCTCCTGCAACCAATGGACAATTAAATCCTGGATGGCCGCCTGTAAAGAACGGGAATTTCTTCGTGTCCGTATTTTCTACTTCATATGTGATCTTTAATGATCTTCCCTCTAAAGTATATTTTGCCAGCAGACGGAAATCATATGGAAACATCACTTTTGTTTCAATATTGGATGTTATCTCAAATACGATATGTTTTTCGTCTTTTTCGATCATTTCCCACTCACGTTTTCTTACGATCCCATGTCTTGGCATCTGTGTTTCCAGATCATCTCCGATCAGGGCTTTGTCATCTCTTAGTCCACCACAGATTGGAAATAATATTGGTGCCTGCCCACTCCAATACGTTGCATCACCTTGCCAGAGATATTCAATTCCCTGAGAATCTTCAATGGAACATATTGTTCCACCTTTTGTAGTAAATGTTACTGTAAGTTGTTCATTATTTAAAATATATTCCATTTGATATTTTACCTACACTTCCAAACATTCCTCTGATTTATGCTTTTCCTACGCTTCCACAAACTTTCATTTTACTCATGACGTATTTCTTTACTTCTTCTCTTCCTGCTGCACTATATTTCTTAGGATCGATCGTATCTGGATTTTCTGCTAGATATTTGTTTAATCCATTTGTAAATGCAATTCGAAGATCTGTTGCATAGTTTACTTTGCAGATTCCACGTTTGATGCATTCTTCCACTGCTTCATCTGGCACTCCGCTTGTTCCGTGAAGTACTAGCGGAATGTCTACAATTTCTCTAATCTGGCTTAAGATATCAAACTGAAGTTTTGGTTCTCCTTTGTATACACCATGTGCTGTTCCAATTCCGACTGCAAGAGAATCAACGCCTGTTCTTTCTACAAATTCTTTTGCTTCCTGTGGATCTGTATATGGATTATCATCTCCACCATCAAGATCATCTTCTTTTCCACCAACTTTTCCAAGTTCTGCTTCTACTGGAACTTTTCCAGGATGGCATGCATCTGCAACTGCTTTGCTAACTACAATGTTATCTTCAAATGATTCATGAGATCCATCAATCATGATAGATGTATATCCTGTTCTGTATGCCTGCATTGCAAGTTCAAAACTATTTCCATGATCTAAATGCATAACAACTGGAACTTTTGTTCTTTTTGCTGCAGCTTCCACATTTGCAAGATAATAATCAAGGCCTGCATATTTTACTGTAGATGGTGTTGTCTGCATGATAACTGGTGAATTTAATTCTTCTGCTGCTGCTAAAACTGCCTGTACCATTTCCATATTTTCTACATTAAATGCACCCACAGCGTATCCGCCTTCTTGTGCTTTTAACAGTAATTCTTTTGATGTTACTAACATAACCATGTCCTTTCTATGCTAATTTTATGATCTCAACATTCTCAATGATCTCATCTCTGTCCTTTGGATCAAATCTTCCTGTATGCGGAGATAATGCATTTGCTGATGCTACAGAAACCGCATATTTTAATGCTGCTTCCGGTTCCATTTTCTTCTCCAGTGCGACTGCAAATGCTCCTACCATGGAATCTCCACATCCAACTGTATTGGCAACTTCAATCTTTGGTGGTTTGCCCTGATAAATACCTTTTTCGCAAACTAACAATGCTCCATCTCCGCCAAGTGAGATAACGACATAAGGAATTCCCTTTTCTTTGTAAATTCTTTTTGCGTATGTAATAACTTCATCTTTACTTTGAATCTTTGTATGGAATAATAATTCAATCTCATCTTCGTTTGGTTTCACCATTGTCGGCTGGCTTTCCAGTCCTTTTTCAAGGTATTCGCCACTTGTATCTAAAATGACCTGTTTGCCCTGATCTTTGATCACTTTGATCAGTTTCTGGTAAATATCTTTGCCCATGCCTTTTGGAGCACTTCCAGAGATTGTTACAACGTCACTGTCTTTTATGATTTCTGGAAATTTGTTTAGGAAGTCTGCTTCTTCTTCTTTTGTGACATTGCATCCGCCTTCTAAATATTCAGTTGATCCATATCCTGGATCTAAAATATTAATACAGCTTCTTGTTTCTCCCTGGATATGCCCAAATTCATGGTTGATTCCATCTGCGTCCAGAAGTGATTCCAGATATTGTCCATTAAATCCGCCAACCAGACCAGTTGCCTTTGAGTCAACGCCACAGAGTTTAATAACTCTTGCGACATTTAATCCTTTTCCTCCAGCACTGTTATCTGTTTTGGCGACACGCATAACAGTACCATTTTCAATTTTTTCTGTCATATGATAAGCTTTGTCAATGGATGCATTTAATGTTACTGTCGTGATCATATCATTTCCTCCATTGCTTCGATTACAGACTCTTAAAGAATTTGACACCTGCTGCTGCATCAGCTACAAGTCCATCAATATCTGTACCATCTTTAATCGCTCTCCATAAAGAAATACTCTTAGCGCTAGATGAACTTTCCAGTACGAATGGTTCCATAATAAATGGTCCTTCATAACCGATATCTTTAATCGTTGCTGCGATTGCTTTCCAGTCAATGTTTGTTTTCTTTTCACCATTTGGGATCTTTCGGTTTGCCTCTCCGATATGTATGTATCCTAAATATCCTTTATCAGAAGCTGCTCTGATCGCATCTGGGATATAGTCTTCTTCAATATTCATATGGAATGTATCTAACAGAAGTTTGCAGTATGGATTGTTGATTTCTTCACAAATCGCGATTCCTTCTTCTGCTGTATTTGCAATATATTGTTCAAAACGGTTTACGATTTCAAGACAAAGCACAACTTTCACTTCTTCTGCGTGTTTTGCAACTTCTTTAAGTCCTCTGATCGCATTGGCTCTGCGTTCCTTTTTCATTTCAATCGCATCGTCATCTGCTCCTGGACGTGTATTCCACAATCCATAAGGAATTCCGGAAAACAGTTTTGCTCCCATTTCTTTGCTTAAATCTAACATATGACATAAATGTTTGATTCCTGCTTTATGAGATTCCTCGTCAGAACTTGATACGTCTCTTTCTGGTCTTAAACCTGTTCCATTGATCGTAATAGAAAGCCCTGCATCTTCGATTTCTTTTCTAAGTGCTGCTCGTCCTTCTGTTGTTAATGGAACAAAATCTCCTGCTTTTAATTCGATCGTATCCATATTAGCCTTTTTTGTCAGCTCAATGATCTGGTGAATATCTAATGCTGGTGTTGTTCCACTCCAATATGCTGTCTGTAATCCTACATTATTCTGCATTTTGTTCTCCTTCTTTCTGTCTGTTAATACCTAATACTTATCAATACCTGAATCTGTTAATATCTAATTTGATGAATATCTATTCTAAACTTGCATGGCGTTTTGCCATATCTTCATTGCTTCCTTCTTTTTCCTCGCTCATCTCAAGGATGATCGTGTCAAATACCATTAAAAGCATCTGTTCAAACAGGCTTCCAAGCGGCTGTACGCTGACCTTGGATGTCGCAAATTTGGTTGCTGCTTCAATCTCGATATCTGGTGCGTGAATCTTTCCAAGTGTTGATTCTGGTGCAGAAGATATCACGATCAAGTCAACTCCCTGTTTCACTGCTGACTCAGCTGTCATGCATACACTTCCTGTCTCTCCTGAAGCAGAAGCCACGATCAGGAGGTCACCCTCCTGAACAGATGGCGTTGTTGTCTCGCCGACAACATAGGAATTTAATCCGATCTGCATCAAGCGCATTGCAAATGCTTTTAACATTAATCCTGAACGTCCTGTCCCATAGACGAAAATACGTTTATGTTCTTTGATCTTCTTGATCACTTCCTGAAGTTTCTCAGGAGCGATCGTTTTTGAAGATCTGTCTAATTCTTCGATGATCGTATTCATTCTCATAACGTATTTCCTCCTATCTGTCTTCTTCTGGATACAATAAGACTTTTCCATATCCTTTCGGATTAGCAATGATCTTCTTAAACATTTCTGGGCCTTCGCTTAAGTTTACCTGATGTGTTACCATACCGAGGACGTCAACTTTACCTGAACCGATGTATTCTACTGCATTTGTCCATTCTTTTCCTGGATATGGAGCAGAGATCGTACACCATGAACCGATGACATGTAATTCATTTCTCATGATACGTTCAAAGTAAAATCTAGGGATTGGTACGTCTGCATATGGAATTCCCATGTAGACAACCTCTCCTCCTTTATGAGGTAAACCTAAAACTCTGGCTGCTGTAAATGGATTTCCTGCGGATTCGATCGCAAGGTCAACTCCATTTCCATATTTACGAATTTCATCATGGAAGTCGATATCTGTTGAATTGATCAGAACGTCAGCTCCAAATTCTTTTGCTAACTGTAACTGTGCATCGTCAATATCAATTGCAAATACTCTCTTTGCTCCGAAAGCTTTCGCCCATGCGATTGCCATCAGACCGATATTTCCACATCCGACAACAGCTACTTCGTATCCCATTTTGATACTTGTCTGATACAGACCATGAATCGCAACAGTCGCTGGTTCTACTAAAGCACCCTGTTCGTAACTCATGCTGTCTGCCATTTTTACAAAGTTGATTTCTGGGAGTTTGATGTATTCTGCGTAAGCTCCTGGTACATAAGCTCCAATTGTGTTTAAGTTTTCGCATCTGGATGGATGACCACTCTTACAGTATTCACATTCGTGGCATACCATGTTTGGGCATCCTACGACACGGTCTCCCGGTTTTAAATTCTTAACACCTTCTCCGACTTCAACAACCTCACCGCAAAATTCATGTCCCCATACATTTCCTGGTACATATGGTCCAAGGTTTCTGTATCTTGCAATATCGGAACCACAGATTCCGACTGCTTTTACCTTTACGATGACATCATCTGGTTTCTCGATGACTGGGTCGGGTGCATCTTCATATCTTAAATCCTGTACGTCATAAAATCTTAATGCTTTCATTGTTATTTCTCCTTATTTTAATGCTTCTCTCAGTGTTTTGATCTTCTCGGCAATATCGCCTTTGAATACATATCCTCCTGATACAAAAACATTAACTCCTGCTTCTTTACATTTTGCAATGTTTGTGTTGTCAATTCCTCCGTCAACTTCCAGATCGATATCTCGATCTCCGATCAGTTCACGAACGTTTTTGATCTTTGTAAGCAGTTCTTCATGGAATCCCGGTCCTGCTTCTCCAGGATTGATCGTCATTAAAAGGATCATATCGATTTTATCCAGCACATATTTTAATGTATCTTCATTGGTTGCTGGACTTAAAACTACTCCTGCTTTCACACCACGGCTTTTGATCTTTTCAATACAGCTGTAAAGTCTTGTTGTTGATTCCTGATGAATTGTAATGATATCTGCTCCGGCATCAATGATCGTATCCAGCTTTCTTTCCGGCTTTTCAATCATCAAATGTACATCCAGAGGAATTGTTGTGAGTTCTTTTAACATTTTGATATGATCTGGACCAAATGCCATTTTCTCTACAAAATGTCCATCCATCACATCAACATGTAATAATTCGACATTATTTTCTTCTAATATTTTCAATTGTTGACTTAAATTTCCAATACCGGCGCCAAAAACTGATGGTGCTAGCTTCATAGTACGCATATAGCTTACCTCTTTTCTTCCTACTCTTCACTTTGTAATCTATCAGTTATATGTTATTATATGGATTTTTGACTGCTATGCTTCGCTGTCGATTAAGATCTTTCCTTTAACTGCTCCTCTTGTCTTGAACATTTCAAAACCTTCTGCAATTCTGGAAAGTGGTAATTTCTTGAAGATCAAGGCTTCCTCGCCTTTTAACTGACCTGTTGCGAAATAGTGTGCGACGCAATCCCATTCATGTCCTGGGAATGGTGCTGAATAAGATAACCATGATCCTGTCATTGTGAATTCTTTACGGTTCATGTTCTCCCATTCTTCTACTGTGAATGTTAACTCTTTGGTTGGTTTTCCAATATAGCAGATACCTGCTTTGTTTGCGGCAAGTTCATATGCCATTTTCATTGTGATGGTGCTTCCTGCTGTCTCGTAAATATAGTCAAATCCTTTTCCATCTGTCATTGCCATTGCTTTTTCCATGAAGCCTTCTTCTAATGTGTTGACTCCATCATAAGCTCCCATTTCTTTTGCAAGCTTGATTCGATCATCGTCGATGTCAAATACAACGGTCTTGGCAGCTCCATAAATGTTTGCCCACTGCATAACGAGTAATCCGATCGTTCCTCCACCAAGGATCGCTACCGTCTTACCACCTTCATATGGCAGGCACTCAAGTCCATGTAATGCAACTGCTGCCGGCTCGAATAATGCTCCCTGTTCGAATGACACACTGTCATCAAATGGAACCGCATTCTGTTCTGGAACACAAATGTATTCTGCAAAACTTCCTGGCTGTCTTGTTCCGATAAAACTGTAATGTTTACATAATGCATAATCACCTTTCATGCAGTCTTCACATTTCATGCAAGGAACAAGGGGAGCGCCAGCTACACGCTGGCCTTTCTTTACCTTTGTAACTCCTTCTCCCACTTCTTCCACAACTCCGGAAAACTCATGACCAAGGATGATTGGATAAAAATGTGCACCGTCTCCATTTACTCGTGGAACATCTGATCCACAAATTCCTGAATATTTTACTTTAACAAGTACTTCTCCTGCTTTCGGTACTGGAGTCTCTACTTCTTCGTATCTGATATCTTCTCTAGCATGTAAAACTCCTGCTTTCATCTTATAACACCTTGTCCTTTCTTAAACTTTTCCTGTTCTTATTCTTCTGCGAGTTTCTGAAGTAAATCTGCAACTTTCTTTCTTGTAGCATCTTTACCGATTCCGGATACAAGACCGAACACGCTTAAGTGTGGTTTTTCCAATGGGTTACGATAGTTTGCTGTTGTAAATACTACATCTACGTCTTTTTGTTTCATTGGAACTTCAGAGATCGTACCTTTCATCAGGCGGATTTTTACTCCTGCATTTTTTGCGATATCTTTGATTTCTTCCTGTGCAATTGTTGATGTTGCTACACCACTTCCACAAGCTACTAATACTTTAACTTCTTTTGCCATGATACTTATCTCCTTTTCTATCCTAATTGCTCAGTTAAATATGCTACTGTTTCTTCATTTGAAAGTTCTTTGCATTTTAATAGTACTTCTTTGTTATTTAAAAATTCCATCATTCTTTGAAGCACCTGTAAATGTTCATTGGGATCTTTGATCGCCAAGTTGAAGATCAGATCAGTTTCTACTTGCTCTGTATCATCATCTAATCTTCGAAATATCACAGGGGATTCTAATTTTAACAGACAAATTGCGTTCTCTTTAATTCCAGATACTTTTGCATGTGGAATTGCTGTTGGGATTTCTGTTGGAAGTCCTGTTGGATAATCTTTTTCACGCTCTACACAAGCTTTTCCAAAATCTTCTCCTACGATTCCCGCTTTATGCAGGGCTTCTCCACACAGCGTGATCGCTTCTTCACTACTATTTGCTGTCCCCTGTATCACCAAATATTTTGTTGCCATTTTAGTTTCTCCTCTTATATCAAGTCTATCTATTATCCGATCATCATCATGATTCTATGGATGAATGATACGATTAAGTTACCTGGGTTCCATCCAAAGTGGGATGCTGTTACTGTACCTGCAAAGTGTACGTTTGTTACGGACATCATCTGTGTTGCTTCTGGAATGAACATATTAGCAAAGAACAGTGTTAAATACATCATAAGTGTCATACCGATCAATGATCTTACAAGATTTCCTTTACTGCTTAATACTACCATTGGTGTCATGTAGCATACTTCTGCTAATAAGCTTAATGGGAAGAATCTCATTCCTGGTACAAGGAATACTAATAATACTGTAACTGGGATCATGATAGCTGTACATGTGATACATGCTGGATCTCCAAGTCCAAGTGCGATATCCATTCCGATGTAGATGTCTGCATCTTCACCAACTTTTCTATGTGCGTATTCGCTTGCTGCCTGTCCTAATGGAGATAATCCTTCCATCATGATTGATACCATTCTTGGGATTAATACCATTGCTGCTGCAACTCCCATAGCCATTGTTACGATATCAGCTGGGCTCTGTTTTGTGATAACTCCTAAGAATACACCGGCGAAGATACCGATTACGGCTGGGTCACCGAAGATTCCTAATTTCTCACCGATCTTTGTCATGTCTACGTCTACTTTGTTAAGACCAGGAATTTTGTCAATGATCTTATTTAATAGGTAGCAGATTGGGTAAGCCCATGCTACGAAGCAAAGACATGTACATGTTGTTCCTTCAAGTCCGAAGAATTCCTGCCATGGTTTTGCAATCCACTGTCCGAAGAATAAAACTGCCATACCACAGGCAAATGCTACGATAAATCCGATAACTGCATTCTTTGTTAACGCATATGCTAAAGCACCTGGTACTAAGAAATGCATGAAGTTCCAAATATCTACGTTTAATACTTTTGTTACTTTTAATCTAACCAAGATCAAGTTTGCGATAATGATCGCTGGAATTACAAGTACTGCAAATGGTGTTGTCCAAGATGCTGCTCCTAATGCTGCAAATCCAATCTCTAATGTGTCATAACCAGATCCAAGATCTTTGTAATATTGCATGGCGGGTGTTACTGATGTGATCAACAAGTTAACTGCTAATACTAATCCCTGGAAACCGATACCTACTAACAGACCAGCTTTGATCGCTCTACCAATCTTCATTCCAAAGAAAATACCTAAGATCGCGATGACGAATGGTAATAATGTACTCGCCCCCATGTTAATAAATCCCTGAAAGAATTTTAATACTACTTCCATTTTTAACCTCCGTTTTCTTATCCATATTTTTCGTTTGTTCACGAGATTTCTTTGGCCAATTTGTTTATCTCTTGTTTACAATACATATAGTACCATGCACATTAGACAAAAAACAGTGAAAGGTTTTTCTCTTTTTCGGAAATTTTTTATTCTGGTACAATTCATTTCCATAATTCAGAAATAAAATAGATCAGTCGAATTTATTTCCCACAATTAGAAATAAATTCGACTGATCTATACTATTTTATTCCACAATATTATATTCATATTGTTCAATGATGCGTGCTATCTCTTCCCCATCAGCTGCTTCATGTAATTTTTTTCGGTATATTTCATCTTTGAGCATGTTGACAATGTTAAAGAATGCTTTTAAATAACTTCTATGATCAATTGCACTTAAACAACATACAAACTCGATCGGGTCTAGTTCCTCTACTCCAAATGGCACTGGATTCTTTAAACGAATCAAATGCATTCCAAGACGGATACTTCCTTCTTCTACTTTCGCATGAGGCATCGCAAATCCTGGCGATAATACAATATATGGTCCGTATTCATTAACACTCTCGATCATCGCATCAACATAACGATCTTCTATGTAACCTTGTTCTACCAGCTGTTTAGCTGATTTTCGGATAGCATCTTTCCAGTCTGTACATTTTACATCAACTTCAATATCAGATGCTCGCAACAGATGATGTAAGGATGGCGATATGATATTCGCATTATTCTCAATAGACTGTTTGAAATAATTTCTTACGACTTTACGCAGTTCTTTCATTACAACTCTTGCTTGATCTTTTGGTTCCACCAGTTCATTGATCACAGGTGTGATTTCTTCCAACAATTCTGCTGCGTTGGGTTTAATATTGATTGCCTCATGTGCAGAAATCACATCCACTACCCTAAATTTAAAATGACGTTTTAATTTCTCTAATAACAGAATAGATGTACCGATTCCCGCATGACATGCAACAATGACCCTAAATGGTACTTCCTTGTTCTTCTTACGCTCTATAGCCGCACATACATGAATTGCAATATATTTCACTTCAATCTCTGTAAGCTTACGCTCTGTAAACTTATAAATTACTGGCATCTGATCAATGACGACATCCAATACATCCTGATTGTCTTCCAACACTTCATCAATAATATCCGCTTCCGGATAATCCATTGGAGGTGCTGAAAAAATAGATTCCAAATGATTCGATAAATTTTCAAAAAAATCATAATCAACATTCAAATTAATTCCCAGTTCTGCAGAAATGCTTGAAATATATTGTCTGGTAATCATCTGGATAATCATTGTATTTTTATTAAATGTTCCGTTATTTTTAAATCTTACTTCATCAAGAAATGTGCTGAAATTCTTGATATCATCATCACTGATCACAACATCACAATACTGTGATATATATTTTAAAATATCCATAGAGAACATATAATTGTCACTGTTGATTTCGGGTTGTAGCTCTAAAAATTCTCCCAGCTTATTCCTGTTAACAAGAATTCTTAAATACAGCAGGATCTCCTTGAATGAATTATCTGGAAGGAACTTCTTATAGCATCGTTCCTGTTCTGCTATGATCTTCTGAATGATATTGATGTCTCCAGATTGAACATGTACATGTTCTGAAATAATATTCTTGTGATTATCATAGCTTCTTAACGTCGGACGTAATAATTCAAACAAAAATCTTCGTCTATCGCTTTCTAATCCATCAATACGAAGCCCTTTGTTCGCATGTGATATTACTTCAAGATTTCCTTTACGTATAAACTTTTTGATTTCTTTTAAATCATTGATCACAGTTGCTCTGCTTACCATCAGTCTATCAGCGATTGCTGCCAACGTGATATAATCTGCAGAATTCACAATAATTGCTGATGCAACCTTTTTTCGTTCCTCTTTTGATAATTTGTAATTATAAAAATTGCCTTCTAACAACAACGATAGAGAATCTTTAAAATCGGCAGGAATAGAAACAATCCCACCTGATTTTATATCAATCATGCCCCTCTTGTTCTTATCGAGAATTTCATTGATCTCTTTCATATCATTGCGAATGGTCTTTTGTGATACCTGAAAATATTCCGCAAATCCTGAGACTGTAATCTCATCTTTTTCCTTACTTAACAACTGTACAATCTTTGTACTACGCTGATTCATTTTTGCGTGCCTCCTGTCATAATATGTCATGTCAAAAGTCTCTGGTTTGTAGTTTATATGACTTTTATTTTTTTTGCAAGTACAAATTTATAGAAATTTTTCATTATAGCTTAGTACAAAATTCAAAAATTTTTGTGCATTTTTACTCAATTCTCTGTCTTTTCGCATAGCTAAATACGTTACTCTTTTGAGCCTCATTTCTGACATTTCAATAATTTTCAAGCCACTCATCATTGGAGTTCCATTCTGTGCGATAAATGCCCACCCTAGTCCACAGACAACGAAATTTTGAATTTCTTCAGAGGATGTTCGGTAGTGAATATCTGGAGTAATCCCCTGCTCTTTAAAAAATCTCTGTATCTCCCGGTCCATGGCTGACCCTTCTGTATAAGAAATTCCTGGTTCTCTCATCAGATCTGACGGATACAATTGTTTGTTTTCACATAATGGATCTTTCTGATTTACAACCAGTTTGATCGGATATTCCATCAAGGGTATCATTTGAATCTCTGGATCTTCTTTCCCACCTGAACAAAATCCAAAGTCTATTTTATCTTCCTTTAAATCATTTAATATAACTGCTGTGGCTGCCGAATAGGATTCAATATTTATTTTTTTGTTTGTTTTAAAAAACTCCCTTAAAAGATTTGGAATATAATTTGGCGGCATTGGTCTTGTATATGCAAATCGAATATTTCCTGTATATCTTTGGTATATATGTTCTTTTGTCTGCTCTGCTTTTTTAGAAGCTTCCACAACTTCTTTTGCGTACGGAAGAAATTCTTTTCCCTCTTTTGTTAAAAATAAAGCTCTCCCTTTTTTCTCAAATAATAAAAAACCCAACTCTTCCTCTAATTTTCGTATTGCCTGTGTGAGACTCGGTTGTGCAATTAACAGCTCCTTTGCCGTTTGTGTTAAATGACCATTTTCTGCGACTTTTACAAAATAATTTAATTGTGTTAATGTCATATGTCCTCCCAATTCATAGGTAAAATCTTTGTTTTCTTATCATAATACATATTTTACATTATGTTTTTTCAATTGTACAATACAAATATCAGCTGATCCTTTAATAATTTGTCAATATCCCAAATTAATATATAAATGCCTCAAAGGAGTTTTAAAAATGTCAGATAGAAATAATAAATTGAAAAAAGAAGTTTTATATTATGCAAAACTTATGGATGAAAAAGGACTTGTTAACACGCTAGAAGGAAATCTTTCCATTCTTGATCGCAAAACTGGAAAAATGTATATCACACCTTCTGGAACAAGAAAGCGTTTTCTTAATGAAAATAAAATTGCTGTTGTAAATACAGAAAATGGTGAACAAATTGAAGGAACTGTAAAAAAATCAAGTGAGATCCTGTTACATGAAGCTGCTTTAAAAGCCCGTCCTGACTGTAATGCAGCTGCTCATATCCATGCACCTTACTTAACCGCTTATGCTTACTGCGGAAAGGATATCAAATTAAAATGCTCAACTACGTTTTCACTAGTATTTGAAGAAATCCCATGTCTTCCTTATGGATTACCTGGGACAATTCATATTGCAGATGGAATTGAAGATGCAATCAAAGACCACGATCTGATCTTGCTTGGAAATCATGGTTGTATCGCTGTTGGAAAAACTTTGGAAGATGCAGTTAAAATTATTGAAGCTGCGGAAGAAGTTTTAAAAATCTATCATTTAACAAAAGAGATTGGTCCTGTTCGCAATATTTCTGATAGTGATTTGGAAGAGTTATATAATAATCATCCAGGAAGCCGCAGAAACCGTTATGGAAAGTAAGAAGGAGGAATAAAATTATGCAAGCTGCTTTAATGTATGGTCCCAATGATATAAGAGTTGAAGAAATTGAAAAACCGAAATGTCCTGAAGGTGGATTTGTTTTGAAAGTCATGGCAGTTGGTCTGTGTGGATCTGATATTCGCAATCTTACAACTGATTCCAAATCTGGTAAATACCCTCATATTTATGGTCATGAGATTACTGGTATCATCGATGAGATTTCTCCTTCCTGCACCGAATATAAAGTTGGTGACCGTCTGTATATTTATCCTGCTGATCATTGTATGCAATGTGAACCATGTAGAACTGGCCATAGTGAAATGTGTGAAAATCTTGGAAATAATTTAGATCGTCCTGGTGGTTTTGCGCAGTACTATACTGTTCTCCCACGACAGATTGCACGTGATGTTATCTACCGCATTCCTGACGGAATCAGCTATGACCGTGCTTCTCTTGGTGAACCTTTATCATCTGTCTATGCCTGTCAGGAAAATATCAATGTTGGATTTGGAGACATAATCGTCATCATCGGTGCTGGACCAATCGGATGTTTCCACGCAAAACTTGCAAAACTACGTGGTGCTAAAAAAGTTATTATGATTGAAATTAATGATAACCGTTTAGAAACTGCGAAACAATTCGGTGTCGATCACACGATCAACAGTTTAAATGAAGATCCAATTGACGCTGTAAGGAAACTTACTAATGGCAAAGGTGCTGATAAAGTCATATCCGCTAATCCATCCACGCAAGCCCAATCACAGGCAATCTTCATGGCTAAAAGAACAGGTATTGTTGTCTTCTTCGGTGGTGTTGCTAAAGGTGCTTTGACAGAACTTGATACTAATTATATCCATTATAATGGTCTTTGGATTTATGGGCATTATGGTTCTAATAGCATGCAAGTGCAAAAATCTTTTGAACTTGCAATTTCTGACGAATTTGAAGCCGAGAAATTTATCACTCATATTTTACCACTTAGTGAAATTAATAAAGGAATTGCCCTTACTAAATCTGGGGAAGCAATAAAAGTTGTATTACATCCAAATGATCAATAATTTAATCTCGTACATATATGAAAAAGGTACCGAATCTAAAACTTTTTAAATTCGATACCTTTTTATTTCACATCTATCCCAAATACCCAAGCTCCTTAGATATCTGCCCAGCAGTCCTATTAAGTTCATCCAACACAAATTCCTTCTTCTTATCATCCACACGAAATACCGGAATACTTGCACTGACTGCTGCCACGATCTTTCCTGTGTAATTTCTTACAGGCACTGCCATACAATACATCCCGATCCAGTATTCTTCGTCATTGACCCCATATCCCTGTTTCTTCACTTTCTCTGCCTCATGGATCAACTCACTGACAGTTAAGATCGTATGTGGTGTATATGCTGGAAGTTCTTCTTTATCTTCGAATAACTTATAAATCTCTTCCTCGCTCATCTCACTGATCATCACTTTTCCAAGTGCTGTTGCATGAATGGATTCATACTCACCTGGGCTTACACTGTTGTTCATGCCATTGCTCGTATATTCCATCTTGGAAATAATGATCGTTTCTTTTCCTTTGATCGTTCCATAATCGATCGTTTCATTTAATTTCTTTCCAAGTTCCAATAAATGTGTGCGGTCAATATTAAATAGTTGGTTCTGTGCTGGAACTGACAGTCCTACTTTATATAATTCCCAGCCAAGACGATATCTGTTTGTTTCTTCACTCTTTTCAATATAACCATAGTACTGCAGCGTATCTAATAAACGATGGACTGTACTCTTTCCGATTCCTAGTGCATCGCTTAATTCACTGACTCCTGCTCCAAGATTCCCTGTATTCTTTGCAAGATGGTTTAACAATTCCAGTGCTTTCATTACCGTCTGCACTGGATATTTTGGTTCCTGTGCCATGACTTTCCTCCCGTTTATCTGTTTTTATATCCTCTTTTGATCACTATCATTATATCAAACCCCGTCTTCACTATGCAAAATATTTTTCTTATATATCGAACTTTTTTCTAGATTTTGAAACACTTCATATATAATCGAAAAAAGAGACGGTATTTTGACTAAATCCGTCTCTTGATCTTTTCTCTTTCTTCTATATATAACTCTCGATCTAAAATCTTATGCACGATGTTTCAAATCTTTGAATGATTCTTCCTGTGGTCCTCTCTGGTCTTTCTTCGCAATATATAAACTTCCTGTTCCTGTTGCGCAAAGAATTGGTGGTTCACATGCTGTTGCAGCTGTATGCTCGATTCCTTCCATATCCGCATCTGTACGATCAAGCATTGTTGCTACCTTCCATGCTTCAAACTTGCATTTGTAAGACTGGTTTCCTACTTCTTCGATCCATCCTACATATTCCATAAAGTCACCTACGTAGACTGGTGCTGTAAATTCGATTTTCTCATATCCTAAGAACAAACTAATATCTCCGTCCGCATATACCATCAGTTCTGTTCCTACATCGCCCCACTGAACAACGATTCTTGCTCCATTAACGAGTCCACCTACATAGTGAGCATCTTTCTCACTCATCATCATGTGATGTACAACTTTCTTTCCAATCATAGCTCTTACCTCCATTTTCTGTGTTCTATTATTCAGAATCATTTTCTAAATGTTACTTTGTACTGTGATGGTAACATTGGATTGTATTTTTGTCAATACATTTTTGTATTTTTATATTAATATTTTTGTTTATTATTTGTTTTACTTTCTCTTGATACATCTTCTGCCTCATTTATAACATTTATAATTTCATTATATAATTTAGGTAATTCTACATCTAAATCAAGCAAAATTCTTACTGCTATACTATCACCTTCTCTTAGTATTCCCATTAATAGATGTTCTGTTCCTATATAGTCATAGCCTAATTTTCTTGCTTCTATAAAGCTATTTTCAATTACTCTTTTTGTTCTTGGTGTAAATCCTAATGTATCTGTTCCTGTAATTACTTCCTTGCCTATCATTTCAACAATTTTTGCTTCAACATCTTCTGCTGTTATCCCTTGATTTTGTAATACCCTACTTGCAACTCCAGCTCCTTCTTTTATTAAACCATATATAAACTTCTTATTTTCTTTTGCCAGTTGTGCAGGAACGCTTCTATACACACTCATTATTTTCGCCTGATCCAGCCCTTCCGCATACTTTCTGACATCTTCCTCATAGTCCATTCGAATCTGCCTCTGTATTTCCAATGAACCTGAAAATGTACCGGTCTCGATATAACCTCTTACTACCTCCGGCATTCCTCCCAGCACACAATAATCCAAAAACAAAGTCTTATATACATTCAGTTCCGTTTCACTAAACGGTTCCAGTTTAATCATATGCTTTAAAATATTGTCTATCTGTTCTCCCCGGTATCCCTTTGCTAATAGGAATTCTTCGAAGTCCATAGAAAACATTTCGTAATCTGTCTTATTTCCCACACTGTTGCTATGAATCTTTTTATAATTGATCCCCAACATAGATCCGCTACAGATAACATCAAATCTCCCATCCTGTCGAAATGCCTTCAATGTCGTTGCAACATCCGGATATTCCTGAATCTCATCAAATACTATAATTGTTTCCCCCGGAGTAAAACGGAGCGCAGGGTTTGCCAGTGATATATTTTTTGTCACGGTATCTACATCATAGCCATCACTTGCTATGGTTCGATATTTTCTATCAAGTACAAAATTTATATATACAACATTGTTATACTGCTCTTTCGCAAAATGCAAAATCGATTCTGTCTTTCCAATCTGTCTTGCACCTTTTACGATCAAAGGTTTATGCGCTGGATCATTTTTCCATTGGATGAGAAAATCATCTATTTTTCTTTTAAAATACATATCACACCTCCTCGTTTCAGTTTATCACAAAAAAATAGCCCATTCAATGCCGTGTTTCACATTTCATGAGCCATTTTTTGATATTTTATCACATTTTATGTGTTTCGTATACATTGCGGTAAATGATGAGTGCGGTAAATGATGGGTAAATGATGATTTATTTAACAGGTTTGCAAAAAAGCCTTATAATCTCGTCCTTTTCCGGCATTACCCGGAGCGCACCTCTTCTCGTTGTAATAATAGATGCTGCCGCATTGGCAAATCGAAGCATTTTCTCCAAATCATTCTTTTCCAGATCACGATATCCCATTTCGAGAATCTGTCCTAACATACATCCCATAAATGTATCACCTGCTCCTGTTGTTTCAATCGTATTTTTGTTAACAAAAGCCGGCACCACAACCTTTTGGTTTCCACAATATGCTGCACTTCCATTTTTACCCATAGATAATAAAATCAGTGCTATACCATACTCTTGTTGAAGACGTTTCACCGCTCTGTCAAAATCAGTTTCTTCGGTAAACCACAATAACTCATCATCTGAGATTTTTAGAATCTGACAATGCTTAAAGCCATAGCTGATCTGTTCTTTGGCCAAGGCTTCGCTTTTCCATAAAGGCTTTCTTAAATTGGGATCAAACGAAATCCAGAGCCCTGCTTTTTCGGCTGCGGCAACTGCCTTTTTTGTAGCACTCCTGACTGGTTCATCCGTAAGTGATAAAGATCCAAAATGTAAAATTTTTGCATCCGAAATCAATTCTTCCCTTATCTCATCTTCGCAAAGCATGATATCAGCTCCGGGATTTCTGTAAAACCAAAAATCCCTATCTCCGTCATCTTTATTTTGCACAATGGCTAACGTTGTATGCACTGTAGGATCAAAACATAGCCCCTCTGTCCCAATCCCCATTTCCTTAAGCGCCTTTTCAAGCTGATATCCAAAGCCATCTTGCCCTACTTTTCCCAAAAATACCGTGTTTTTTCCAAGTTTTTGCAGCATAGCA
>ENA-ORTF01002260-ORTF01002260.1-human-gut-metagenome-genome-assembly--contig:-NODE-2260-length-19874-cov-2.663303_pt1 | contig 19874 bp, 10 predicted proteins | sample MGYA00241908_ERZ509180 | MGnify/ENA primary metagenome ERZ509180 (study PRJEB26280, sample SAMEA2338814) | human gut metagenome | biome: human gut; feature: human-associated habitat; material: faeces... | reverse complement strand
CGGACCGGAAATATCCCTGCGATGACAATATCCGACAAACAAAACAGTTGCAGCCGCAAAACGGCTGTCATTCTTCAAAATCATTAAAAATCAACCTTATACACACGCATAACACCGAAAAACAAACAATAAGAAAAGACTTTTACGACAATATTTTCAGGATTTCCAGAAAGCATTCGGGCAAATTTTCGTATATTGTGCCGCAAATAAACAAGTCCAAAAATTTCACACGATGCAATTTTCAGCAAATACGGTTCTCCGGAAACGGGATACCGTACCCATTCATTTTTTATTCCTAATCCAATTTTTATGAGAAGATGCTTTACGCTATTGACGGTTCTCGTCCTCTGCGCCTCAAGCGGCTGCGACGACAAGAACAAAGAGGAGGTCGCGGATGTGATCGTCCTCTCGCGAAGTAGTGTCGCGTTCGCCCAGAAAGGCGGAACGACCACCGTCGCGGTAGCCACGCCCTCCGACTGGAAGGTGAGCTGTCCGGACGATTGGGTGACGCTGGCCTCCGAAGAGGGCCTGCTGACCATCTCCGCGGCAAGCAATACGACCGACAATGTCCGCAACTCGAAAATCACCGTGGAAACGGCCGGCGACAAACAGGAAATCGCCGTTCACCAGGCATTCTCGTGGGAAACGGTCCTGCTGTCCACCACCGCTTCGGAGGAAATTTCGCTGGATTCCGAAGGTGAGAGCGTTCTCTTCACCGTGGTCTCCAACGGCCAGTGGAGCGTCACGAGCGACGCCGACTGGGTTTCGGTCGAAAGCGACCCGGTCAGCGGAACGGTACGCGTCGGCGCCCCGCGCAATCCCGACGCCCACCGCAATGCGACGCTCACCGTCCGGGCGACCAAAGGCTCCGCTACGGAATCCTGCAAAGTGACCGTTTCGCAAATCTCACGCGAGGAAAACCCCTACTACCAAATGCTGGGATATTACGGACTTCATGCGGAAAACTGGTATTACGGCCGTGAACCGATCGGCGTGAGCGGCACGGGTACGTTCTGCACCGTCGAAGAGAAAGAGTACCGCAAGAGTTTCTACATCAAGAACCTGTTCCTGACGGGCACGGTCGTGGAAGCCACCTACGACAAAAACACCCAAACCATGTCGATCGAACTGGGCAGGCTCTGCTACACCCGCGAGATTTCCCCGACGGTCTCCCGCTTCCACTACCTGTACTCGATCAACATGCAGGGCGGAGGTTTCCACAACGGCATGCTGACCGGCAGGCTGGGAGAGGGCTACAACGACGACGCGGACGAAACCCGCAAGGCGATCCTCCTGAACGGTTTCGAATCGCCGTACACCACGCTGGGCATCATCGGATACCAGGAGCAGCAGTGGCTGTCGTTCGGCGACCTCTACTACGCCACCGGCACGATGTATCTCGTGGACTGGGACATTCCGGCCGACACCGGCACGGCCCCGACCTCCGTCACCCGGGCCGCCGACGGCATCGCGCCCTCGGGCAGCACCTTTCCCGTATCGAAACATTAAACCGCAGCACACATGAAAAAATTATATGCACTGACAGCTTTACTGCTCGGCATGATGGGGTGCTCCGAAGAGACGATCACCTACACCAACCCCGTCCCGGGCGACGAACCGTCCGGCATTGCGGCCGAACTGGGCATCTCGTCGAAAAACACATGGTTCGCCGCTGAAGACGAACGCAACGCCTCGATCGGCTTCAAGAGCCTGGGCGGAGAGGTCGTCGTGGACATCCAGACCAACACGACGTGGAAATACGACGCCGTCAACGCCGGCTGGCTGACCATCGAGAAAGACGACGTCGCCGACCAGCTCGTCCTGAACTGCGAGGGCAACAAGGTCGAGGAGCAGCAGCAGGCTACGATCACCATTACCGCCGGCGACAAGACCGCGACCATCTCCGCCACGCAGAACGCGTACGGCACGCTCGAAATCGCCGCATCGAAAAACAACTTCCAGATTCCCGCCGTCGGCGAACTGACCGCCGAATTCGAAGTGCAGTCGACCGACGAAGACTGGATCTTCGAAACCAAAGACTGCCCGTGGCTGCTTCTCGAACAGCAGGGCGACAAAGTCACGATGACGCTCGACCCCAACGAGGAGATCGAGGACCGCGAAACGACCTTCGTGCTGATTGCCGGCGAGGGGGGGGGAAATCCCGTCTCTGAAACGATCCGCGTCACGCAGGACCGCGCCGTCTACGTCAACGTTTCGCTAAAAACCATTCCCCTCTCGCCCACTCCCACCGAATCCGACAAAAAAGAGTTGGGAATCAGATCCAACTACGACTGGGAGTACACGCTTTCCGAAAATTCCGACTGGCTCTCCGCCACGAAAACCGAGCAGGGACTTACAATCACCGCCGAGACCAATTCGAGCGGATCGTCCCGCACCGCAACCATCACCGTATCGGCCGGCGACGGCAAACAGAACCAGACCGAACAGGTCGTCACCGTCTCCCAGACCGGCCTGGACCTCGACGCCTTCATCCTCGGAATCGACATCACCTCGTCGAGCCTGAAGACCTATCTGCCGTTCGACAAGGCCATCGACGCCACCATCGACTGGGGCGACGGCAGCATCGAGGAGAACGTCACCTCGGCCTACCCCTCGCACACCTACACCGACCCGGGCTACTACATCGTCTCGGTCAAGGGCAGCGTGACGTCGCTCAACTCCTACGACATCCCCGACTACGGACTGGGCAACCAGTTCAGGGAGGTTTACAACTGGGGCCGCACGGGGCTGACCTCGATGGCGCGCGCATTCCAGAACTGCCGCGAGCTGAAACGGATTCCCTCCGACAACACCGAAGCCTTCGCCAAGGTCACCACCTTCCACTATGCATTCACCGACTGCCGCGTCCTCGAAGCCGTTCCCGACGGGCTGTTCGACCATGCAACCGAGGCGGAAACCTTCGCCTACTGCTTCCAGAACTGCAACATGGTCACCGAAGTGCCCGCCGACCTGCTTTACAACTGCACGAAGATCACCTCGGTAGGTTCGCTCTTCTCCGGCACGGCGATCACCCAGATCGACGAGGATTTCTTCTCTCGCAACACGGAGCTGACCGACTGTTCGATCATCTTCTCGAACGGCAAACTGAAGACGGTTCCCGAAAAACTCTTCGCCAACAACAAGAAGGTGACAACCTTCAACTCGCTGTTCGCCAACAGCGAGTCGTTCGAATCCGTCCCGGCCGGCCTGTTCGCCAACAACCCCGAGGTCGACTCGTTCCGCATGCTCTTCTCGGGAACAAGCCTGAAATCCGTCCCGGCCGGCTTGTTCGCCAACAACCACAAGGTCACCAATTTCCAGAGCGCATTCAGCAAAACGGCCATCCAGAGCGTTCCCGCCGACCTGTTCGCAGGCTGCGGCAAGGTGACGACCTTTATGAGCTGTTTCACCGGATGCAGCGAACTGCAAAGCGTCCCGGCCGAGCTGTTCAAAAGCAGCGGAGCCTTCACGACCGTGACGAAGACCGCCTTCAACAACATCTTCAAGGACTGCACCTCGCTGACCGAAGTGCCCGCAGGGCTGTTCGACGGCTTTACCCTGGTCACCGCCTTCAACGACGCCTTCAACGGCTGCGCGTCGCTCACGACGCTCCCCGCAGGGCTGTTCGCCACCAATACGGCGGTCACCTCGTTCACCAATGTCTTCAAAGGCTGCACCTCGCTCAAAAGCATCCCCGAAGGCGTCCTCGGCGGACTTTCCAAAGTCACCTCGTTCTCGGGCCTGTTCGCAGGCTGTACGGGGCTTGAAGAGATCGGCGCCAACATCATCTCCGGCTGCGCCGCCTGCAAGAATATCTCCTCGATGTTCAAGGACTGCGACAACCTGAAAACCGTTTCCGCGGAGGCTTTCGCCGGCGCACCCGCGATCACCAGCATCGGCAGCCTGTTCGAAAACTGCACGCTGCTCGAAAGCGTTCCGGAGGATATTTTCGCCGGGATGCCGAATCTGGCGACCGCCACCAGCGTATTCGCGGCGTCGGGACTGAAAACGGTTCCCGCCGGTCTGTTCAGCCGCAATCCCTCCATCACGACCTTCGGCAAGGTGTTCCAGAACTGCGCCGCACTGACGACGCTGCCCGACGGACTGTTCGCCGGCAACCCGAAAGTGACGACCTATTCCAACGCCCTGGAGAACTGCACGGCCCTCGAATCGGTCGGCCTCCTCTTCGGGAAGAGCACGGCCTCGGCCAAATGCGACCGCCTCTTCGCAGGGGCCACGGCGCTGAAGAGCGTGCCCGCCGGAATCTTCGACGGACTGACCGGGGCGACGGCCTTCAACAACACGTTCTCCGAATGCTCCGCCCTGGAGACGATTCCGGCAGGGCTCTTCGCCAAGAACGTCAACGCGACCACCGTGGCCCAGTGCTTCCTGAACTGCACCCGCCTCACGATGGTTCCCTCGCGCCTGTTCGAAGCCAACACCAAGACGAAGACCCTGACGGAGATGTTCTCCGGCTGCTCGGGAATCGAAAGCATCGCGCCGGACGCCTTCACGGGACTGAACGGCACGTCGCTCAATTTCCAGAAGGCATTCCTCAACTGTACCTCACTCCGGGAGATCCCCGACGGGCTGCTGAAAACCACGCAGATTTCAACCTACACCAGTCTGTTCGCCGACTGCACGGGACTGGTCCGCGTCGGGTCGGAGGTGTTCAACTGCGCTTCGGCCACCATGTTCAATTCGGTCTTCGACGGTTGTACGTCGCTCGAAGAGGTCGGCAAGAACATGCTGGTCAGCCCCGTCAAACTGACCAGCGTCGCGAATCTCTTCCGCGATTGCGGGATGCTCAGGAGCGTTCCGGTGAGCCTGTTCGACGAAGCCGTGAAGCTCAAGACGCTGACTTCGACCTTCCAGGGCTGCGCGTCGCTCGAAGGCGAATCGCCCTACACGGTCGTCGACGGTGTGAAATACCACCTGTACGACCGCACGGCGGAGAATGCCGCCGCCTCGGGACTCACCGCGATCACCGCCGCCAAGAGCAGTTTCGCGGGATGTACGAAACTCTCGGACTACGACAAGATCCCCACCACGTGGAAGGAATAGACGAACACAAAACGATCCCGAACATGAAAAATACGATAATATGCAGCATCGCAGTGCTGTCGGCCGCACTGCTGGCAGCCTGCACCGAAACCACCCGGATATGGCCGGAGGAGGGCGAAAGCAAGGCCTACGTGGAGGTGTCGAGCCAAAAAGTGATCTTCGACGCCGACGGAGGCAACGCCGTGATCACCGTGGCGACGAACGCCGACGGCTGGGACTACGCCGCCGAAGGCGACTGGTTCACCGTCGCCCGGCAGGACGGCAACGCCCTGCTGGTCGAGACCCTGATCAACGCCGGAGCCGAAACCCTGACGGGCAAACTCACGGTCAGCGCCGAGAAGAACGGGGAGACCGTTTCGCAGGAGGTCGCACTCGTACAGCGCGCCGAACGGAGCGTCAACCTGAGCGCCGAAGGCACGGCCAACTGCTACATCGCCCGGACCGGCGGCGTCTACAAATTCGACGCATCGGTCAAGGGCAACGGCGGCGGCGACGGAGTCAGCGACTACATCGCCAACTACGGACTCGCCATCGAGGACGGCGCCTTCGCCGAACTGCTCTGGGAATCGCGCCACGACGGCGACAAGACCATGTCGCGCGAAATCATCGACGGCGCGCCGATCTACCGGGGCGGCTACGTGACCTTCTCGACGGGGCGTTCGGAGGGCAACGCCGTGATCGCCGTGAAGGACATCAAAGGCAACATCGTCTGGAGCTGGCACATCTGGGTCTGCAACGACGAAATCACGGCGCACGACCACATCGACTCGGAAGGCAAAGTCGCCGCCGTGATCATGGACCGCAACCTCGGAGCGCTGAACAACACCCCGATGGACGTGGGCAACCGAGGCATGTTCTACGAATGGGGCCGCAAGGACCCCTTCACGCCTTCGCGATCGCCCTACCACGCGGATACCGACGGCAACAACGTCCCGGCCTACAACGAACCGAACACCGCGATCGGCGACGGAACGGGAACATGGGTCTACAACGCGCAGGCCGCCGTGCTCGCCACGCCGCCGGCCAACATTCCCAATTCGATCCTGAACCCGATGACCTACCTGCAATCGCCGTACAACGGCCACGCCGACTGGTACTGCACGGGAACAGACCCGAAGGCCACGCATCCGGGACTGTGGGGTCCCGAAAAGACCATTTTCGACCCCTGCCCTCCGGGCTACAAGGTCCCGGGACCCGATCTCTGGGGCATTCCCGCCGGAAACAACTCGATCACCAACGGCGGCGCAGCGGCGGATTACGACGAAACCGGCGTCAGCGCCAAATGGGACTGGAACGCCTACGAAGACTGCGGGCGCCGCTGGAAAAACACCGGCGACTACTACCCGATGGCCGGCAACATCTACTACACGGACTACATCTCGGTGAGCATCTGCAACTACACGGGCGGCATGGCATTCTACTGGACCGCCCAGGCGACTCCCGACGCGACGAAGTCATCGGCCTACTTCGTGAACTTCAACCCCAACTGGTGCAATTACAGGCTCGGTGAGCACGACTGTTCCGCACAGATACGCTGCATCCGGGAATAACACTAAAAACTGATCGTCTATGAAATATCCATTCAAATCGCTTCTCCTGGCGGCAACCGTCCTCGCGGCGGCATCGTGCGCCAAGGACGACACGCAGAGCGGCGGCGAAGAGACCGCGGGTCCCGTCATCGTCAACGCCTCCCCGGCGGCCATCGGCGGCGAGATCATCCTCAAACTGAAGACCGAGGCCTCCGGCATCGTGGAAAAGAGCCGCGCGCAGGGCGTTTCGAAAGGCAGCGGCATCGACGAGATCGACCGCATCCTCAACACGGTGAACACCGTACGTTTCGAACGGCTCTTCCCGGACGGCGGGCGTTTCGAAGAACGCACCCGCAGGGAAGGCCTGCACCTCTGGTATTACGCCAAATACGACCCGTCGGTCCCGACGAGCGAGATGGCCAGCCTGCTCTCTTCGTGCAAGGACATCGAAATCATCGAATACTCGCTGGCCGCCGAAACTTCGGACCACCGCCGCGCGGCATCTCCCGCCGCCGGGGCGCAGAGCGTCACCCGCGCCATTGCAGACGAGGTGCGCAACGTCCCCTTCCCGTTCAACGAGAGCGAACGCTCGCAGCAGATGCAATGGCACTACAACAACACGGGAAACATCTTCGCGCAGACGAGCCAGCTGGGCGCCGACGCCAACGTATACGCCGCCTGGCAGCTCTCGACGGGCAATCCCGACGTGATCGTCGCCGTCGTGGACCAGGGCGTCAAGTACGACCACGAAGACCTGGCCGCCAACATGTGGGTCAACGAGGCCGAACTGAACGGCACGCCGGGCGTCGACGACGACGGCAACGGCTATGTGGACGACATTTACGGCTACAACTTCACCAAGGAGACCGGCGAACTGGATTTCTCGGCCGAACTGATGCACGGCACGCACGTCGCCGGCACGATCGCCGCCGTGAACAACAACGGCGTGGGCGTCTGCGGCATCGCAGGCGGCTCGGGCAGGGGCGACGGCGTGAAGATCATGTCGTGCGAGATTCTCGGCAAGTCGGAGTCCGGATCGTCGGGCGCCGGACTGGCCGGACAGATCCACGCCATCAAGTACGCCGCCGACAACGGCGCCGTAATCTGCCAGAACAGCTGGGGATACACCGCCGGAACCATCTCCGTGACCGACTGGACACGCGGTTCCTACTCGGCGCTCTCGCGTGCCATGGAGTACTTCAACAAATATGCGGGACTGGACGAAAACGGCAACCAGACAGGCCCGATGGCCGGCGGCATCGTCCTCTTCGCCGCGGGCAACGACGCTTCGAGCGAGGTCTGCTATCCCGCCGCCGACGCCAACGCGATCAGCGTGGGCGCAACCGCGTTCACGGGCGCCCCGGCCTACTACACCAACTACGGCACATGGGTCCGGATCTCGGCCCCGGGCGGCGACCAGATGCTGAGCAACGCCTACGGCGGCGTTTACAGCACGAGCGTGGCCGCCGACGGCTCTTCGGGCTACGAAGGCAGCCAGGGGACCTCGATGGCCTGCCCCCACGTGTCGGGAGCCTGCGCGCTGGCCGTCAGCTATTACTACGGCGCTGAAAAACGCAAGGGCCTTACGGGCGAAATGCTCCGGCAGGCGCTGTTGAGCAGCACCCAGTCCGTCGACCGCTACTGCACCGGCAAATACCAGCAGTATCTGGGCAACATGGGCATCGGCAGCCTCGACACCTACAAGCTGCTGCGGAACATCGCCAAGATCGACGGCATCCCGGCGCAGCGGGTCGGCGTGGGCGACACCGTCAGCATCGACCTGGGCGACCACTTCACCGCCACCAATGTCCTGGGGTACACCGTTTCCGTTCCCGACCTCGTGAAGATCGAACTTCGGGGCGGAGTGATGAAGCTCACCGGCCTCAAGAAAGGCCGGACGACGATCATCGTCTCGGACGGCGCGGCCATTCGCAAACCGATCGAGGTAACCGTCGAATGACACATTCACTAACGCAAAAGAGCATCAAACCTATGAAAACCTTTTATAAATACGCGGCATTCGCGGCGGCGGCCCTCGCGGGACTGTGCGCCTGCTCGTCGGACGACGACGCGGCGGAGACCGGCTCCGGCCTGCAACCCGGCGCACAGCCGCAGATCATCGTCAGCGACCTGACGACCACCGGATTCACCCTCCGCTGGGAAGCCGTCGACGACGCAGGGTCCTACGTCTACACGTTCGACGGCGGGAGCGAAACCTCGACAACCGGCTGCCGGCTGGAATTCAACAGTCTGGAACGGCAGAAAGAGTATGTCGTGGCGGTCAAGGCCTGCCCCCGGGACCCGGCCGAATACACCGAATCCCCCTTCACCTACATCCACGTGCTGACCGACGATCTGGAGCAGCTTCCCCAGCCGAAGATCACGCTCGGCAGCGCCTATGCGTCGAAAACCGTCATCTCCTGGACCGAAGTGCCCGAAGCGGAACTCTATGAGTTCTCGGTCGACGGCGGGGAGGTGTCGACCACCCGAAACCGTACGGTCATCCTGTCGAAACTCGACAAGGGCCGCACCTACTCCTTCTCGGTGCGCGCCATGACGTCCGACGCCACGCGCTTCACCAACTCGGAAGCCGCACAGCTCTCGTTCGTCACCTCGGACGCCGACGTTCCGCCGCTGGTCATCGCCCCGACGACGATCATCTCCGACGCCGTGGCGTTCGACATCTACGCCTCCAGCGACGAAACCTACTATTATGAAATTCTCCCGGCCACGACCTTCGCCAAGTATTCGCCCGAAGAGCTGATGACCGCCTTCCAGACCTATATCGTCGAATACGCCAAAAAGCAGGGCATCAGCCTCCAGCTGGCCATGGCCTCGATGCTCAAGTCGGGAACCCAGAGCCTCCAGATGACGGGACTCACCCCCGAGTTGAGCTACGTGATCTTCGCCTTCGGCATGGACCTGCGGGGCAACATCACCTCGAACCTCTCCTCCACGCAGTTCAAGACCACGGCCGACGGCTACTCCGCCGGTCCGAACTACGGCGGCAGCGACTGGTTCACGCAGCGGTTCTACATCACCAACGCCTACCTCGCCCTGACGGGTTACGGCTGGACCAACTCCGTGTGGACCCACTGGAAGGGAGACGACGTGACGGACGTCCGTTACCGTACGCTGACGACCAAGCTCTTCAATCAGGTCTTCTCCGATCCCTACGACCAACAGGCCATCGCCGCATTCCTGAAAGACCCCAATTACGGAGTCCAGTTCAACCCCGCGCTGCTCTCGGCGACGGTAAACAGCGCCGACGGTTACAACGGACTTACGGAAGGAGTCAGCGCCGGCACGTCCTACACGCTGCTCACGCTGGCCACCTCGTCGAGCGGCGCCGAAACGGTCTGCGTCAACTCCGTCACCACGAAGACCAGCACGGCCGCAGCCGCGTGGTTCGCAGCCGCAGCCTCGACCAACGCCAACTACGGCCCGACGCACAACACCGTGGCCGGCGTCATGAAGGGCATCGACATCGCAACGGTGCGTTACGCGATTTTCAAACAGAGCGCCCTGGCGAACGTCAGCACGGACAACTATCCGGCCGTGATCGAAGAGTTCGGACACGACCTCAAGGAGGAGTACCTCCCCTACATCAACGGAAACGGCTTTGCCATCCTCTTCACCGGGGAGAGCGGCGTAACGCCCGAAACCACGTACGTCTTCATGGCGACGGCGACCAACACGGTCGGCGACAAAGTCACCAAATGGGGTTCGGCGACCACCAGCGCGGCTCCGGACGCCGCCCGGGCGAAGGCGCAGGCCGCAACCCGAACGGACGAACCGCTCCGGTCGCCCGCCGGGAAACCCATCGCCAACCCCGAGAAGTTCATCTACCCGATGGAGAGCGTCCAGCTGCCCGCCGGAGCGAAACCCGAAGGCGACCTCTGGACCATCATTCACAACACGCACAACATCAAATAAGAGTACATCTATGAACAAGATAGCAGCAATTCTCTGGTGCATCCTGTCGCTGGCATGGACGACGGCCTCCTGGGCGCAGAACGTCGCCGTCAGCGGCAAAGTCACCGGAGCCAACGGCGAAGCCATCATCGGCGCGAACGTTCTCGTGGAGGGCACTACGCAGGGCATCACGACGAACGTCGACGGAGACTACACCCTGACGAACGTCCCGGCCAACGCCACGCTCGTCGTCTCCTACCTGGGCTACAAGACCGAGAAAATCCCTGTCGGCAACAAGACCCGCATCGACGTCACGCTCCGGGAGGACACCGCCGAGATCGAAGGCGTGATGGTCGTGGCCTACGGTACGGCCAAGAAGGAGTCGTTCACCGGTTCGGCCGCCGTCGTCAAGGGCGGCGAACTCCAGAAGCGCGTCGTGGGCAACGTCACCAAATCGTTCGAAGGAACCGTAGCCGGCGTGCAGGTCGCCTCCGGCGGCGGCCAGCCGGGCGAAGCGGCATCGGTCATCATCCGCGGCATCGGGTCGGTGAACGCCTCGGCGACACCGCTATACGTGGTCGACGGCATCCCCTTCGACGGGTCGCTCAGCGCGATCAACCCCGCGGACATCGAGACGATGACCGTGCTCAAGGACGCATCGGCAGGTGCGCTCTACGGCGCCCGCGGAGCCAACGGCGTCATCGTGATCAACACCAAACGCGGCAACGAGGGCAAGCCCACGGTGAACTTCAGCGCCTCGTTCTCCCTGAACAAGATCGCCAACAAGGCCGACCTGATGGACTCCTACGAATTCGTCCGGCTTCAGAGCGAACTGATCAGCGAGGAGACGATGAACAAGAGCTATTTCAGCGAGGGACTGACGCTCGACGACTACCGCCACATCCCGGGCATCGACTGGCAGGACCAGCTCTACCGCACGGCTTTCCAGCAGAACTACAACGTCTCGCTCTCGGGCGGCAACAAGGAGGGGCTGCGCTACAACGTGGGCTTCTCGGCGCTCGACCAGGACGGCATCATCATCCGTTCGAACTTCCAGCGCTACCAGGGCAAGGCCAACTTCACGCTGCCCATCTCGAAAAAACTCACGCTGAACGCCAACGCCAACTATTCGCGCACGGCGACCAACGGCGTGACCCCCACCACGGCGCAGACCACCTCGTCGTCGTCGGGCTGGCTGATGTACTCGGTCTGGGGCTACCGCCCCGTAACGCCTCCCGGGCAGGACATACTCGATTCGATGCTCGACGAAGCCGTAGACGGATCGAACGACTACCGCTTCAACCCGGTGAAGACCGCCAAGAACGAATACCGCAAGACGCTGGTGGACTACCTCAACGCCAACCTGGCGCTGACGTGGAAGATCACCCCCGACCTGACGTTCAAGACCACGGGCGGCTACGTCCTGAACAAACGCCGCCGCGAGGAGTTCAACGGCAGCGAGACCTACACGGGCTACGCCGGCTCGCCCAGCGGCAAGGGCGTCAACGGCGCCATCTACTGGACCGACCAGACGAGCTGGTCGAACGAAAACACGCTCAACTACAAGAAGCGCCTGGGGCGCAGCCACAACCTCGACCTGATGGCGGGACTCTCGCTCCAGGGGCAGAAGAACACCTACGACGGCGTTGCGTCGACGCAGATCACCTCCGAGGAGCTGGGCATCGCGGGCATCCATACGGGCAACTACCAGAAGGTCCAGAGCAACTACTACGACTGGCGGATGATGTCGGCCTTCCTGCGCGCCAACTACAATTTCCGCTACAAATACTACCTGACCTTCTCATTCCGCGCCGACGGCTCGTCGAAATTCCCCTCCGACAACCGCTGGGGCTACTTCCCCTCGGCCGGCCTTTCGTGGAACTTCAACCGCGAGAATCTGCTGAAGAAGAGCGAGTGGATGAGCAACGGCAAGTTGCGCCTCTCGTGGGGCCTGACGGGTAACAACCGCACGCAGACCCCCTACGACTTCTATTCGCAGATCACCGTCAACCCGGGTTCGGGCAACTCGCTCGACTATGTGTTCGGCGGCGAGCGCGTGCCGGGCTACTACGTCTCGAACATGGCCAACGAGCGGCTCAAGTGGGAGACCACCGAGCAGTGGAACGCGGGTCTCGACCTCGGGTTCTTCGAGGACCGCATCAAGGTGACGGCCGACTGGTACGACAAGGTGACGCGCGACCTGCTGCTCTACGCCCTGCTGCCCGCCTCGTCGGGCTTCGAGCAGGGGATGCTCAACATCGGCAAGATCCGCAACCGCGGCTTCGAGCTGACGCTCGAAACGGTGAACGTCAAGACCCGTCAGTTCCAGTGGTCCACGTCGTTCAACATCGCCTTCAACCGCAACCGGATTCTCGGGCTGGTCGACGGACAGAACACGCTCCAGAGTTCCGTATCGTGGGAGACGCGCTTCAACTCGCAGTTCCCCTACATCTCGCAGGTGGGCAAGCCCACGGGCATGATGTACGGCTTCATCTACGACGGGACCTACAAGGCCGAGGATTTCGACGACAAGGGCAACCTCGTCAGCGGCGTTCCCTCGTTCAAGGGCAACGCGATGCAGCCGGGCGACATGAAATACCGCGACATGAACGGCGACGGCGTCATCGACGACTACGACCGCACGATCATCGGCTGCGGACAGCCCCTCAACACGGGCGGCTTCGGCAACAACTTCAACTGGAAGAATTTCGACCTGAACATCTTCTTCGCGTGGAGCTACGGCAACGACGTGCTGAACGCCAACCGGCTGGTCTTCGAATCGGGATGGAGGAGCCAGACCAACCAGCTGGCCTCCTACGCCGACCGCTGGTCGCCGGAGAATCCCGCGTCGAACATTCCGCGCGTGAACGCCGTCGGCCGCGAGGAGTACTCGTCGCGCGTGATCGAGGACGGTTCGTTCCTGCGGCTGAAGAACGTCTCGCTGGGCTACACGCTGCCGAGCCGTTCGCTGCGCAAGGCGGGCATCAGCCAGATGCGCGTCTACGTCTCGGCCGACAACATCTGGACCCTGACGGGTTACAGCGGTCCCGACCCCGAGGTATCGACCCGCAACTCGGTGCTGACGCCCGGATTCGACTGGTCGGCATATCCCCGCGCATTCGGCTTCACGGCCGGCGTAAACCTCACATTCTAACGGTTTAAACGCAACATTACGCCATGAAAATCAAAAGCATATTGAAACTGGGAACGCTGGCGCTGCTCACCGCCGCCCTTCCGGCGTGCAGCTTCCTCGACACCGATCCGCAGATCATCCCCGACGACGGCTACTACAACAGCGAACAAAAGCTGATCTACGGTCTGGCGGGCGTCTACGGCGTGCTGAACAGCGAAGCGATCTACGGCAACTACTACTCGCTGCAAATCGCCAACGCCGACGACCTCTGCTACTTCAACAACTACAACAACAGCGAATCGCGTCCCGACCGCTACAACCACAGCGCCGGCACGGCGGCGATCTACGACACCTGGTCGAAGCTCTACGAAGGCATCAAGAACGCCAACCGCTACATCGAGGCCGTCGAAAAGACGGAGATCGACCCCGGGAAACTTTCGGTGGACATCGGGCTTTACATCGCCGAAGCGCGGTTCCTGCGCGCCTACTACCACTTCCTGCTGGCGCAGGCGTGGGGCGATGTGCCCCTGCGCGTCAAGGCGACCACCTCGCCCAACCCCAACAACGTGCAGATGGCCGCAACGCCGCAGGAGCAGGTGCTCAAATGGTGCGCCGACGAGATCGAAGCCACGATTCCCGACCTCTACGAGCCCATCGACAACACCCCCTCGCGCGTCAGCCAGACCGTCGCCCAGGGCATTCTGGCCCGCGTCTATCTCTTCATGGCCGGCGAGAGCGTCAAGCAGATCGACGGACTGGATAAAAAGGAGATGTACCGCCGCGCCGCCTACTGGGCCAACGAGGTGATCGCCTCGCACAAGCACGACCTGAACGAGAGCTACGAGGAGATCTTCATCAACATGATCCGCGACCAGTACGACACACAGTTCCACGAATCAATGTGGGAGGCCGAATTCCTCGGCGACCGCACCAGCGCGACCGACTGGACGAACGGCCGCATCGGCGACCTGATCGGCCTGCGGTCGCAGTCGGGAACGACCAACTACTCGGAGTGGGCCTGCAACTACTCCTACGGCTACTACAACGGCTCCTACACCCTCTGGCAGCTCTACTGGGAGAACGACCGCACGGCAGACGAAACGGCCAGCGCCACGGTCATCGACAAGCGGCTGACGTGGAACCTGCCGGGCTACAACTACCGCGGAATGAACAACCAGAAAATCTCGTACAAGAACAAGGCGGGCGAGACCGTGACGCGCTACTTGCAACAGACGCAGAGCATGTTCAAGACGCCGTGGGTCTACAACAACAATTTCGCCATGCCCGACATCGAGGGGCTGGACCAGACGATCGAGGACGCGTTTGACCCCGCCGATCTGGTTTACGACCCGACGGTGATGTGCGCCGTCCGCAACGCCGGCAAATGGCGCCGCGAGACGGTCTACGAGAAACAGATGTCGGCCAAGAGCCTCTACACGACGATCAACTTTCCGATCCTTCGCTACGCCGACGTGCTGCTGATGTACGCCGAGGCGATCAACGAATACGCCGGGGCGCCGGACGACCAGGCCAAGGATGCCATCCGGGAAATCCGCAAACGCGCGGGCGTCAAGACCGACGAGAGCCTGCTGGGCGACTACCGTTCGTTCCGCGACCTGGTGCGCAACGAGCGCGGACGCGAACTGGCTTTCGAGGGGCTTCGCAAGTGGGACCTGATCCGCTGGGGCACGTTCGTCGAGAAGATGCACAACGCCGGGACCAACCAGCCGACGGAGAACAAGTACCGCAACGTCAGCTATACGAACTATGCGTCGGCGAACTACGCCAACGTGACGGCACGCCACATCTACCTCCCGATTCCGACCAAGGAGCTGGCGGTGAACCACGCGCTCCGACAGAACCCCTTATGGTAAAACGCTTAATTGCAGAGCATACGATGAATACGAAACGAATCACATACCTCGCGGCGACGCTGGCCCTCGCAACCGCGGCAGCCTCGTGCGAACACGAAGAGATCTACGAGCCGCTGGAGTTCTCGGTGCAGCTGGCGCCGACGAACACCTACCGCACGGGCGACCCGGTGGTCTTCAACTTCAGCGGCAACGCCGACTTCATCACCGTCTGGACGGGCGACACGGGACACGAGTACAAGCACCGCAACCGCACGAAGGTCGACATCGCCGACATCGAGTCGTGCGAACTGGAGATCGAGATCAGCCAGCAGTACGGCACGCTGAACAACCTCGTCCTGTTTGCGGGCAACAAATTCGCGGGGCTGAACGGCAGCGACGCCGCCACCGACCGCCCCGTGGTCGAAGCCATCGCGGCGAACGACTGCGCCGACTGGACCAAACTGGAGTTCACGCCGAACAACGCGAACAAGTTCGAAACCTACACCTACGACATCACCCGGTTCGCCGACCGTTTTTCGTGGGGCATGCACCTTTTCTATCCGGACCCCAAGACCACGATGCGCACCTATCGGATCAATCCGAAGATCACGGTCAAGTTCAAGGGCCACGACACGCAGGTCTACAACTACCCGGACATGGAATTCGTCCCCTTCTCGCTGGCTTCGCAGCACGCCGACAACCCCTATATCCATAATGTATCGGGCAACGGCAACCTGAAATTCCAGGGCCGGCCGGGAGCGAACAACACCGCCAATATCGTCTTCCAGGGCTTCAGCGCCGGAGCTTTCCCCGAGATCGACCAGTGGGCCTTCATGCAGCCCGTCGCGCTCAACACGATCTCGCCCGACACGGGCCTGAACATCAAGGGCGTGACCGACGACCTGCCGAGCTACTCGTACACCTACACCGAGCCGGGGACCTACACGGTAACCTTCATCGTCGCCGGCGGCAACTACCAGGGACAGTCGGCGCCCGCTCCCTACGAGGTGACGTTCACGGTGATCGACCCGATCGAATAACCCGTCCGAAAGTTTTCGCAAGCCCGCCCTTCAGCAAGAAAGGCGGGCTTTTTCACAATATCCGGTTGCATTTCTGCGTTTTTTCCAGTAACTTTGGAGGTGAAACTTAACCTTTAACAACCAAAACCGAAACAACCTCATCGTATGAAGGCTGAATTACAGGAAATAGCGTCGCAGTTCGCGCTGGAAGGCGCTATCACGGCAATCGACTCGCTGGGCGAGGGATTCATCAACGACACGTTCATCGTCCGCACGGCGGGCGATGCGCCGGATTACATCCTCCAGCGCAAAAACAAGAGCATCTTTCCCGACGTTCCGGCCATGATGGAGAACATCCGCAAAGTGACGGACCATATCCGCCGCCGTGTCGCAGCCGCCGGGGGCGACCCCAGACGCGAGGCGATGACCGTGGTTGCGACCCGCGACGGAAAGCTCTATCACGTGGACGCACAGGGCGAATATTGGGCCGTTTCGGTTTTCATCAGCGACACGATCGCCTACAACAAGGCCGACTCCCCGGAACTGGCCCGCAAGGGCGGCGAGGGCATCGGCAAGTTCCAGGCCCAGCTGGCGGACTTCACCGAGCCGCTGGCCGAGACGATCAAGGGCTTCCACAACATCCGCCACCGCTTCGTGCAGTGGGACGAGGCGCTGCGCCGCGACACCGCAGGCCGCGTGAAAGACCTTGCGGAGGAGATCGGCTGGATCGAATCGCGCCGCGACGAGATGCTCTCGTTCTGGTCGAAGGTCGAGGACGGCACGATCCCCACGCGCGTGACCCACAACGACACGAAAATCAACAACATCCTCTTCGACAAGCAGGGCGAGGTGCTGTGCGCCATCGACCTCGACACGGTGATGAACTCCACGTCGCTCAACGATTTCGGCGACGCCATCCGCTCCTACGCCAACACGGGCGACGAGGACGACCGCGACCTTTCGCGCGTGGGCATGTCCCTCGAAATGTTCCGCGCCTATACCGAAGGCTATCTGTCGCAGCGGGCCGGACAGCTCAACCAGGCCGAAATCGACCACCTGGCATTCTCGGCCCGTTACATCACCTTCGAGCAGGTGCTGCGTTTTTTGATGGACTACATCGAAGGCGACACCTATTACAAAACGAAATACCCCGAGCACAACCTCGTGCGCACCCGCGCCCAGTACAAACTGCTGCAAAGCATGGAAGAGCAGTACGGCACGATGTGCGAAATCGTACGGGAAACCGTCGCCAAATACAAATAAGGAATGGAAATTCGCAAGATAGCAGGCATCGCGCCCGACGACCGGGCCGCCGTGGACGAGGCATTCGCCGGAATCGAGCCGCTGCCGGTGGCGTGCTGCAACTGGCCCGCGGAATTTCCCTACGCCCCGGAAGTCAGCTTCCGGATGTTCCATACGGGCGACTGGCTGATGCTGCGCTTCGACGTCGCCGAACGCTACACGGCGGCGCTCGTCACGGAGGACAACGGCGAGGTGTGGACCGACTCGTGCGCGGAGTTCTTCATCGCGCCCGACACAGGGATGTACTACAATTTCGAAACCACCTGCATCGGACGGATGCTGCTCGGGGCGCGCAAATCCCGGACCGAGGCCGAGCACGCCTCGCCCGAGGTGCTGGCGGGCGTGAAACGCTACACGACGCTTCCCTGCGGCGAGCCTTTCGCCGAGCGCGAGGGCGATAACCGCTGGTCGCTCACGCTGGCCATCCCCCCGCAGGCGCTTTTCCGCCATGCGCTGACCGACTGGAGCGGTCTCAAGGCCCGCATGAACCTCTACAAATGCGGCGACAACCTCTCGCACCCCCATTTCCTCTCGTGGCGGCCGATCCGGACGGAGAAACCCGATTTCCACCGTCCCGAGTTTTTCGGGGAGGTGACGTTCGAGAAGTGAAAAAGTGAAAAGTGAAAAGTTGAAAGCCAAGAGCCAATCCGGTCGCGATGCAACAGCTGCGGGCAACAGGCGAGCGCAATCGCTTGCGAATTGTCGAGCCGCCACAGCAGTCAAGGCGCGTGTTTTTGCGCCTTAAGTCCCCTCCCGAGGGAGGGATTTGGGGTGGGGTCAGACTTGTAAACGACACCAACGGCGGCGACAACACGATCGGCAGCAAACCGACAGAGAGAAAGATTAACAAATTACATAAACGTATGAACAACAAGTATTCACTTCCCAAAGACGGCGGCCTGATTTCCGAATCGGCTCCGCGCGACATCATCCATCGTTACGAGAAGATCCACACCAAGGTCTACGAAAACGAGTACGAAGGCGTGCAGTACGTCGCCGACAACATCGTCAAGGCGATCCGCATGTACAACGAAATCCACTGCTCGAACGAGGTCTACGAGGAGTCGCAGCCCTTCGTGCTGGGCCTCACGACGGGCCGCACGCCGCTGGGTCTCTACCGGGAACTGGTGAAACGCCACCACGAAGGGCAGATCAGCTTCCGGAACGTCTCCGTTTACAGCCTCGACGAGTTCTACCCGATCCGGTCGACCGAACAGCAGAGCCGCAACTACCGCATCCACGAGGAGTTCCTCAACCACATCGACATCCTGCCCGAGAACGTGCACATCCCCGACGGTACGGTTCCCGAGGACCGCGTTTCGGAATACTGCGCGTCGTACGACCACTCGGTGCGGCGCATCGACCTGATGATCATCGGCGTCGGCGAGGACGGGCAGATCGGCTTCAACGAGCCGGGGTCCTACTCCCGCTCGCGCACGCGGCTGGTGCAGCTGACCTACAACACCCGCAAAATCCAGTCGGGCGCTTTCTTCGGGCTGGAGAACACGCCCAAGATGGCGGTCACGATGGGCATCGACACGATCATGCGCGCCAACCGCATCATCCTGATGGCCTGGGGCGAGGAGAAGGCCCACATCGTGCAGCGGGTCGTCGAGGGCGAGATCACGGATCAGGTTCCCGCCTCGTATCTCCAGGCGCACCAGAATATCGAGGTGGTGATCGACGAGAATGCCGCGCAGCTGCTCACCCGCGAGCAGACGCCGTGGATGGTGGGTCCCTGCGAATGGACGCCGAAATTCGTCCGCAAGGCCGTGGTATGGCTCTGCGGCGTGGTGAAGAAGCCCATCCTGAAACTCACCTATAAGGATTACATCGAAAACTCGCTGGGCGAACTGCTCGAACAGGGCCGCGCCTACGACCAGATCAACATCGACGTCTTCAACGACCTCCAGCACACCATCACGGGCTGGCCGGGCGGCAAGCCCAACGCCGACGACTCGACGCGCCCCGTGCCTTCGTCGCCCTTCCCCAAACGGGTGATCGTCTTCTCGCCGCATCCCGACGACGACGTGATCTCGATGGGCGGTACGTTCATCCG
>ENA-ORTF01002259-ORTF01002259.1-human-gut-metagenome-genome-assembly--contig:-NODE-2259-length-19876-cov-23.540084_pt1 | contig 19876 bp, 17 predicted proteins | sample MGYA00241908_ERZ509180 | MGnify/ENA primary metagenome ERZ509180 (study PRJEB26280, sample SAMEA2338814) | human gut metagenome | biome: human gut; feature: human-associated habitat; material: faeces... | reverse complement strand
TTTCTTTGAATGTCCGTATCAACAAATAGGTACCATCAGCATTTAACGTGAGTGTCGTTTCAACATTAGGTGGTAACACACCGTAATATGTTCCAGTAATAGAATCCAAGCTGGCTCTATTTTATAAAGCATATCATTCGATTTTAATTGAAATATATGTATGTCGCCAAGTTTTCTATGATTATTTAAATATAGCGTAATACGTATAAAACCATTGATAGATCAGTATTTTGAGATAATGCTGCAATTCTATGCAATAAAATCAAATGTCTATCGTTCTTTAGATAAAACATAAAATAAAGACACGACTATGTGAGCAAGATAGGCTACGACAAGTTTGAGCAGCGCACATATTTGAAGTATTGCAATGGTGCGGAGACGTTCTACACCTACGTCCCTCAGTGCCGTACAATGGCGAGGACAACAACGACTATGTGGATGGCAAGGGCTTCTGCTGCAATGACGGCAGCTTGGAGGCTGCGCAGGCACGTGTTATGGCAAGAGCAATGAAGAACAATTTCCAAGAAGGCGACTCATACGAGAAGATGCAGTTCTACTATCACCCAGACCACTTGGGTAGCAGTAGTTACATCACCAACCTTGACGGCGAGGTGGTGCAGCATATTGAGTATGTTCCTTTCGGTGAGGTGTTCATAGAGGAACGCAACAACATCTGGAATACACCTTATCTTTTCAATGCGAAGGAATTCGATGAAGAGACGGGATTGTATTACTATGGGGCGAGGTACTATGATCCAAGACTGAGTTTGTGGGTTAACGAAACTAACTCGCTCTAATTTGGACTTTGATTGAAAATCAAGAAGTTGGGCGTTTGCCTATATTATATAGGTAACAATATGGAAACGAGCGGACTTCTGCTCGTTTCTGTATTTTGCAATATGCAAAGAACGCCTCAATTCGGGGACAAAGATACGATATTTTTCTTAATATCCCATAATTTGCAAGAAGAGAAATATAGAAATTAGGACTTTTTTACATGAAATCTCAAACTTGTGAACATAACCCCATCATAAAATGAATAGCAAGTATTCCTGCAGAGTTTATCAAATCAGGGCCATTGTTGTTGATGATGACTCTACCAACAGCTCATATATACCTTTCCGACACAAGCATATATTGTTTTCGTTTGTACTCCGAGTGTGTACAGTTTCAAAACATGATTTACATTCTTATATAAGAAAGTGAAGCCGTGACCATTTGTGTATTTTTGCCAAACTAACTCCAGTACATACAACAGATGTAAAAGATTTCTGCAAAATCGACCAAAATCATAAGAAAAAAAACACCAAATCAGCAAATTTCTTAAAGATTATATCCGTTTATTAAGATTATTTTTGTATATTTGCAGCATTAGTTTGGTGGTAAAGCCTATTGGCCTGCCACGTGACAATAGGACTTTACGGAGCAAGCCTATATCACAATTCTTCTCCGTAGTAACAGTCCGTTCTCTCTCACTGGTCTCTCCCTGCGCGGCAGAGGCATACGTTTTTATATTTTTCAAACACTCCAAATTGACAGCGCATGATAGATCAAAGTCGCCAACTTAAAATCTCTGGAGCTGAAAAAATCACCGATAAGGTAATAGAAGAAAAGGACTCTAAAAATAATAATACAAAAGATAATAAATAATGGATACGATACCTCTATGGTGCATAATATTTATTAATTGCATAACGCTCTTGAGTAGTGTATGGATACTTATATATTTATACAGAAATAGGAGTAAAAAAAGTTTTTCCACATATATATATGGAATAGCTTCATTGATAGGACTGTTCTTAGGTGTGATAAGTTTTTTTTATTACATCTGTCATGCATTTTGTGCAATATTATTTGGTATAGAAATATTCATTGATACATATATGGAACAGAAAAAGAGTCCTGTTAATAGGACTTATTTCAAAATAACAATTCCTCATCCTTATGTTCTTAAGGGCTACTATTGCGGTATTGGTTTTATGTTCTATGGGATAATGGTGATATTATATTACATGATATAAGCAAAAATATGTTCTACAGTTGCAGGTTATCAAGGATAATTATGCAACCTTTGCAGTGCCGTACAATGGCGAGGACAACAACGATTATGTCGATGGCGAGGCTTCTGCTGCAATGACGGCAGCTTGGAAGCTGCGCAGGCACGAGTTTTGTCGAGAGCTGCAAAGAATAACTTCCAAGAGGGCGACGCATACGAGAAGATGCAGTTCTACTACCACCCAAACCATTTGGGTAGCAGTAGTTACATCACCAACCTTAACGGCGAGGTGGTGCAGCATATTGAGTATGTACCTTTCGGTGAGGTTTTCGTTGAGGAACGCAATAACATTTCAAATAATCCATTAAGAAGAGAGAGAAATGGCAAAAGATAGGATGCTTTATATGAAATTATGTTTTGTAGTAATAGTCTTTGGACTATCTTTTATTACTTGTAACAAGCATTATATTAAGTATAGTGCTTGTTACAAGCTTCCGATACCTAAAACTCCATTTTATCCAGATGCTTATAAATTTGTAAATACAAAAGAAGAGTTTTTGTCAAATATGAAATTAATTAACAATGCAATAAAAGTAGAAGCCATTATTGATACAAATAAACTTGATTTTAACAATCATACATATCTCTTTGTGTTTGGCGCACCAATAAAAAAAATGTACTATAGTTTTAAGACTACATTATTTGACGATAAATCTCCGAGTTACGCAAAGGCTATAAGACATAAGAAAAAATGTGTATTTATAAATTATAATATTCCAACAGGGTACACGTATTTGTATGAAATAAAAAAAGACGAGACCCTTACTGGTTTCAATGGAATATAAGAAATTCATTGAATTGACAAAGAATAGAAATCCGTGGATTATTGTTTATCCACGGATTTCTATTTCTTCGCCTGTATATAAGTATAGGGCGTTATGTGTCTATCAATTTACAGCAAGCACATTGGGGCGCAAAAGCTCTTGATAGTATTAGTGAGAGATTGCAGCGTGAATTACCAGGATTAAGAGGCTTTTCTTCAGGCAACTTGAAGAAAATGCGTATCCTCTATGAGGAATGGCAATGCCTTTCAATTGGTTCGCCATTGGCGAACCAATTACAACAGCTTGAAAATAAGATAGAAGAAGGTGTTGAAATAGGAGAAAAGACACTCCTTTGTATTAACAGACCTATAGAGTCAGCAGACTTACGTATAGAGGATTTTGTGGGCATTAGTTTCACTCATCATATGGAAATTTTGCATAAAACTACCACTTTAGATGAGCGCATCTACTATATACATCAAGTGAACCTGTATCATTGGAACAAGTACGTATTACGGAAATACTTATCAGATGACCTATATCACCATCAAGGCAATATGCCTAACAATTTTCCGAAAGCGATACCAGACATTAAGCAATCAATGAAAACAATATCAATGTTTAAGGATGAATATTTGCTTGATTTCATCAATACTGAAAATTTGGAATTGGAGATTGAGGACATTGACGAACGTGTAGTTGAGCAAGAAATTGTAAGAAACATGCGCGATTTCATTCTTCAATTCGGAAAGGATTTTATCTTTATGGGTAACCAGTATCGTGTCGTACTTGAAGGAGAAGAAATGTTCATAGATCTTTTGTTCTTTAGTCGAGAACTTGCAGCAATGGTAGCCGTAGAACTAAAATACGGTAAGTTCAAGCCTTCATATTTGGGACAACTATGTACATATCTACAGGCATTAGACCTTACTGTTAAAAAGCCACACGAAAATCCTTCTATTGGTATTGTTTTATGCAAAGAAATGAATAAGGCTTTTGTTGACATTGTTGTAAGGAACTACGACAGCCCAATGGGAGTAGCAACATATAAAACCAAACAGGATATGCCTGAAGAATTACAGAAGGCTTTGCCTGATTTGGATAAGATGAAAGATCTGTTTTGCAAATCGTTGTAAATGTGTATTCACATTTTATAAAATACGTATTAAGGAGTAAGGCTATAATGTTCTTACTCCTTTTTTCATTTGTACAACGAGTGAAGCGATTAATAAAACTACAATCACAGCAATAAAACTATTGATTTTACGTTCTTTTCAAAGAAAGGGGTTGTGCAATAGTGACTTAAAGGCTAAAAGCACTACCTTTGCATACAATAATAAGTAACAACACGTTTAAGGTCACAAATTGTGACCTTAAAAATAAAGATAGAAATATGGCAGACATAACGGAAAAGACAGGAAACGGCGAACTGGTCACAAATCGTGACCAGTTGGTTGGTGTTGACAATATAGAGCCTCTAATAAAAATCTTTAGAGGACAACAAGTTATGCTTGACCGTGACCTTGCCACACTTTATGGCGTTGAAACAAAGCGTCTTAATGAGCAAGTAAAACGTAATATTAAACGATTTCCTGAAGATTTCATGTTTCAATTGACCAAGGACGAATGTTTAAGGTCGCAAATTGCGACCTTAAACGAAGGACGCGGGCAACATTTGAAATACATGCCTTACGTATTTACTGAAAACGGAGTCACTATGCTTAGTAGTGTTTTACGTTCTGACACTGCGATTGAGGTGAATATTCGAATAATGCGAGCTTTCACTTCAATGCGTCACTTTCTACAGAACAATGCCGAAGTGTTTCAGCGTCTCTCGACTATGGAATACCATCAATTGGAAATGCAACAACACTTGCAAGAATCCGACAAGCGTATAGAAGAAGTGTTCCGTAGATTGGATGAGGGCAACGCAAAGCCGAAGCAGGGTGTGTTCTACAGAACTATCTTTTGGAAAGGAACTAAACAAAAATTAGTAATGAGATTTTGCGCGATATTAATACTTTCTGTGATTTCAATTCTAAACAGTTTGGAATTGAAATCACAGACTGTTGTAAACATTTTAAGTAATGGTTATAAGTTAGAGAGAAGTTTATTTCTACACGGGAAAAAAATCGGGGTATATAATAAAAAGGGTAGATTGATTAAATTGTCCACAGATGACAAAACGCGTCAAAAGATATTTTTAAATCAATCTAATAGCCTAACAGATTATGGAATAAAGCTAAAATATCCCGAGGTCATATATAAGGATGCATGTGTTATTGCTGATATTTTATCAAGTTATGACCCAAGCGAAATCTTGTCATTTACAAAGCCAATAGGGGAACAAAAAAAGATTTCTATACAAAATATCAATAAGTATTACACATATCTTGATGCCAGTGTTGACTATGTGTTAAGTATTGAAATTATAGTCAAGGATTGTCTTATTACTCAATATAGTTATACATATAAGCCAAACATGTCTGACGTCATAATTTCATATACATGTATCTTTACTTATGATAAGAATAATAGGGTCGTAAAATTAAAAAAAGGATATAGGAAACACTATGAAACAATAGAATTCATATATGAAACAAAATAAGACATGTTTCTTGCCAAGTCATATTGTGACATAGGTAATTCACAAAGTTCATCCAGCATAGTGGCCCCGGATGGTGAGATTACCACCACATTCGAGTACGACGATCATATAGGTGCATCCATTAAGGACTTGGGCAAAAAGTGGTTTGGTTTCTCAAAGATGGAAATACTTACACCAGACGAATTGGTAGGACGAATCAATAGAGGATAATACTTACTTTAGTAGATCAACGAGATATGTCCTTTGATGATGCAAAGTCCGTAATTACACAATCAATTATAACACTATTATAAAATCGTAAGAATATGAAGATTAAAACATTATTTAAGACAATTTTTTGCGCAGGATTAGTTTTAACTCTTGTTTTGTATCTATGCCATTTATACGGCAACTATATAGAAAAAACACAGGAGCCTATTACTGGTTATACATATAATGGATTTAAGGAAAAAAGTAACTATAAGAGTTCAAATACAATTCTTATAACCTATAAATCAAAACAATATGCATTACATACGGGAGATCGAATTTTGGACAAGATAAAGTCAGGGTATTTTCCTAAATTATACTATTCTTCAAAAACTGATTATCTTTTTTTTGAAGGAGATTATTTGCCTGTCGGTTATGCCCAAGCGACTTTAATTTTCACGTTCATCTTTTCTGGTATCGGAACTTTAATCTGGAGGAAACAACTTGATGATGATATTAGTAAAATGTAAAAGTATCCAAGGACAATATTGTTATTGAAGCGGAATCTCTCCTAATCCGCCTTTCAATAAAGTATTTGTCTTGTGCTATAAAAACTCAACAGCACAATTATTAATTGCAGTTCGACCTCCATATTTTCATTCGATTATTCAAAGTATTGCATATTTCCTTACCCCTCATTGTCAGATTCTGCACGAGGATACTTTCTATTGCTCCTGATACAGACACATTAAATTCCATCATACGTTGGGTTAGACATGAAGCATTTTCCATCTTACGCATCAAAGGTATTGTACAATAATCAATGGCTATGTAGTTGTTAGAATATATAAATCAGCGATTGTTGCGCCGGGTTATTCTCCTTATACGTTCTGTAAGAACAATCCAAATATAATGGTTGATTCTAATGGATATTTCCCAATATTCATAAATGGTCGCGTCAGTGATGATTCAGAACGAGGTAGTTTTTCATATTGGAGTAAAGGATTACGAGAAATGGTAAAACAAAAAACGGGATATAACCATAGCCAATTCAAATTTGTTGATGGGGACAAAGGATTTTGGCCATCAACGAGATACAATGCTGGGATTGCTCAAGGAAAGGCAGATGCAGCTGCTATATACGCTGTACTAAAATCCTCAGCTAAAGATGGTGTGATAACTGAACAGTTGCAGATTATATCTCATAGTAGAGGTAGTGCATTTGCAAGTGGATATATGCAAAGTGTTTCTGCGGAAATTCGTAATTTGGCTAATAAAGACAATATGACTTTTTCTTATGGTAATGATAAAATTGTGGAATATTCAATAAATATTGGTCCACATCAATCTAATTATATATCCTATGAGAAATCAGGAACGGTAAATGTTAATATAAGCCATTTTGGAGATGTACTTTCAGGCAATGACGCAAAAGGTAATGTTATCAATATACATTCCTGTATGCCAGGTTTAAATCAGCATGGAAATGCTACTTTTATTCCAGAGCTTGAATTTGTTCTACCTGTATTAGAAGCTGGTGGTTCAAAATCAGATATAAAAAAGCGATTGACAAATTTGTATCAACAATGGAATAATAAGCATCCTGGACAGTTTGAATCTACAGTTGAGTAATTTATTTTCTGCAATGTATTGGCAATCTATTGTTGCCAATACATTGCTAATGATAATAATTTAAAATATGAATGATAATATAATCCTATATGCTATTTCTTTAATATGCATAATATTGCTACTAATAGAATGGATTTTTATTAGTCACAAAAAATGTTCAATAAATGCCATTGTGTTTGTTGGTTATTCATTTCCTTTGTACTACTTAATGATCTATAAAGGGGCTGGTGGAGAAGCGTTTACGTGGTGGTTCTATTTGGTATTATTTACATCTATCCATGTAATAATTTTATTGATTATATTGTTTTATTTTTTTAGTACTATTTCGAGGAGACGTGCAAATGAAAGAAAACAACGTTGTGACAAGGGAAACGAAGGGAAGCTCTGCCAAGGACGAGAACGTGATGATAGTCAGCGGAAGAAACGTGTATGACGCTTTCGGACGTGTGGCAAAGGCATTCTATCCTACAACGGAAGGAACCGGATCGAAATCAACGTTCAGCAAGTCATTTGACAATGTATCTCCAACGGTTACTGTTTATGACGTGCTCGACCGTGCTACCTCAGTGACATTGCCGGACAACTCTACGACAACTACGGCATATACTGTTGACAACGGCACTCATGCACTTGTTACAACCGTAACAGACGCACTCCATAATGTGCAGGCTACCCATACCAATGGCAGCGGCAAGACTGTCAAGTCCATCCAGCACAGCGGTCCGGACGGTGAGATTACCACCACATTCGAGTATGACGGCATCCAGCGGCTTGTAAGGGTTACTGACACCGAGGGCAACGTGACCACATCCGTTTACGACATGGGCGACCGCCGCACGGAGGTCAGCCACCCGGCAAGCGGCATCACCTCGTTCACTTACGACCCGCTCGGCAACGTGCTCACCAAGCAGACGGCGAACATGGCGGAGGAAGGCAAGATGATCACCTATACCTACGACTATCACCGTCTGACGGGTATCAGTTATCCCGACCATCCGGAAAACAACGTCAAATATTACTATGGCGGACGCAACGCCTCCCACAACCGTATCGGCCGACTGATGATGCGTGAGGACGGAACGGGTGCCATCGAATACTTCTACGGCAAGATGGGTGAGGTGACAAAGACACGCCGCACACTTATCGTACCTAACCAGGCGATTGCCACCTACGTTACCCAATGGACTTACGACAGCCACAACCGCCTCCTGGAGATGATCTATCCCGACGAGGAAAAAGTGACTTACTCCTACAACCTTGGTGGCCTGCTTGAGAAAGTCCGTGGTGAGAAGTCATACGGCTATGACTACATCACCAAGCTGGGCTATGACAAGTTCGAGCAGCGCAGCTACCTGAAGTATTGCAACGGTGCGGAGACGTTCTACACTTACGACGACCGCCGTCGCCTGAGCAACCTCGCGGTGAACAGCGGCAACAAGACCATCATGGACAACGACTATACCTTTGATGCTGTCAGCAATGTCCTTTCGGTGGCTAACAATGCCTCGCTTCCTGCCAGCGGCAATGCCGGCGGCCGGATGTCGCATGCCTATACCTACGACGGACTGTACCGTCTCGTTTCCGCTACGGGTACTTATACAGGAGCCGACAGCAAGTCTGCGTCCTACACCCTTGCCATGGGCTACGACAATATGCACCGCATCAAATCGAAGAGCCAGCATCTGACTCAGGACAACGTGCAGTTCAACGGCACGCTCAATGTAGGCTATGACCTGTCATACACATACGGTACTGAAGCCGGTAAGAAATTCCAACTTGCAAGTGTTAAAGATGTGAATTATCGCACGGAAGAGACTCCGGGAGACAATAATATCGAAAACAATCACGTATATTTGTATGACAAGAACGGAAATCTTGTATATGTGAACACCGGACGTATGATGAAGGATGGACATAATGAAGTCGGCACAAGAGAGCGCAAGCTCATCTGGGACGAGGAGAACCGTCTGCTCGCGGTGGACGACAACGGCTTCGTGTCCAACTACTGGTATGATGCCGACGGTGAGCGCACGGTCAAGACTTCCGGCGAAAGCGACCAGGTGTATGTCAACGGAGTCTTCTCTGGCGGCTCCACCAATACCGCGAAGTTCTCGCTCTATGTCAGCCCGTATCTCGTGGCCAACCAAGGCGGCCGTTACACCAAACATATCTACGCAGGCAGCCAGCGCATCGTGTCAAAGGTCGGCGATTTCGCCTCCTACGGCTCTGACCCGCGCCGCATTGAGTATGCAGGTGCCAACACTGACGGTCTTTCTGTCAACTATAAGGCTAAGTATGCGGCACAGCAGCAGGTAATCAAGGACAATTACAAGACCTTTGATGTACCTTACAACGGTACCGACAACGACAACTACGCCGACGGAGAGGGATTCTGCTGCAACGACGGCTCTATGGAGGCGGCGGTTGCTCAGGCACGGAAGGCACAGGCACACGCAGTTGCCAAGTCTTTCAAAGACCCTGACAACTACGAGAACCTGCAGTTCTTCTACCATCCTGACCATCTTGGAAGTTCCAGCTTCATCACCAACCTTGAAGGCGAAGTGGTACAGCACATCGAGTATGTGCCGTTCGGAGAGGTTTTCATAGAGGAGCGCAACAGCGTGTGGAACACGCCTTACCTCTTCAATGCGAAAGAGTTTGACGAGGAGACCGGTATGTACTACTATGGTGCGAGGTACTATGAGCCAAGGTTGAGTCTATGGATGTCAACCGACCCAATGGAAGAAAAGTATCCGGATTATTCAACATATATTTATGCGGCACAAAATCCTATTGCATATTCAGATCCTACCGGTATGGAGATTAGGGGTGTAACTAAAAGTGACGCTGAAGAATTCAAAAGCGATGTTCATTTAATTTTAGGAGATTCGAAGTTTGATAATTTACGTTCTTTGATTTCATTGAAAGGTAAAAAGTTCCAACAAATTCCTGACGCAGCACTGGCAGACGCTCTTGATGGTGTAACTTGCTCAGAAGATGAAATGGCATATATTAGCTTACTCGTCAATACCATTAATTCTAAAGAAGTTCATTCAATAGAATATTTGAAGGATGGAGAAGAAGTTTCATCAAGCGGGTACTCAGATATTAATAAGTATCTGAACAGTATTGACCCTGATAGTAAAATTGGAGATGCATTCAGAAAACGAGAAGAACGTTCTGATGGGTCTACACGCTACTATTACGATGATGCCACCATTCAAACTCTTGGAGGGGAAGGATTCAATGTCCCAACATCTAAAGGATCGCATTCTTTTATTAGGGGTGTCCAAGATAAGCTTAAGGCCGTAACATCTGCACATGAATTATTGGGTCATGGACTACCATCTGCAAGAAAAGAAAGTCCTGTACATAATAATACAAACGCAATTAGAACGGACAATCTTGTAAGGAGATTGCTCAGACTCCCCCAAAGAGATGGATCAGACCATGCCGGAGGAAAAGATATTGTAAGTCCTTATAGTTTGCCTTATACTAAATAACAACAAGCATTCGCTAAACTTGGTATATGTAGAACCATATACCAAGTTTAGCAATACTATATATTAAAGCAATAGGAATATGAGAGAAATTTTGTTTTTTTATATTATGTTCATCGTGGTCGGAAACAGCAAGGTTTTTGCTGAGCCTAATACGGTACAGGGAAACAGAGAATTAGTATCTGCTATTCTCAATAAAATGCCAGAATCTACAACTAACGAGTCGAAAATTGTTTTTGGTATTAAAGAACAATTTTATTTGATAGTTGTCAACGATACCATAGGTACTGAATATTTTGTGACGATTGATACACAAAATAAGAATTTTGAACTGATTCCCGTCAAGTTTAATGATAATGGCAACAGTAGAGGGTCGGTTGCTAAATACTTTGCCAATATTCAATATTTGGACGAACCAAATCAGGGAAAAATTGGAAGCAAATTTCAAGCTGGGTATCCCGCATATTTTGCTTTTATAAACGGGAATTGTATTATTAAGGATATGATATTTGACTCAATATCTATACCAAGTCCCTTACCGATTGATTTGTTGGTGTTTCTTAATGAAGAAATTATACGAGAAATTAGATTATGGTATCGACAACTATAATGTACACCCTTGCCATGGGCTACGACAATATGCACCGCATCAAATCGAAGAGCCAGCATCTGACTCAGGACAACGTGCAGTTCAACGGCACATTGAATGCTGGCTATGATTTGTCGTACACCTATGGAACTGATACAGGAAAGAAGTTCCAACTCGCCAATGTGAAGGATGTTAACTACCGCACGGAGGAGACGCCTTCAGAAAGCGAGAATGTGAACAACAATCATGCTTATGAGTATGATGCCAACGGTAATCTTGTTTATGTCAACACAAGCCGTACAAAGAAGGACGGTGTGGCTGACGAGAAGACCGCAGAGCGCAAGCTTAAATGGGATGAGGAGAACCGTCTCCTTGCTTCTGATGACAATGGCTTTGTGACTAACTACTGGTATGATGCCAACGGTAATCTTGTATATGTCAATACAAGCCGTACAAAGAAGGATGGCATGACTGACGAGAAGGCAGCGGAGCGCAAGTTGAAGTGGGACGAGGAGAACCGTCTTCTTGCTTCTGATGACAATGGCTTCGTAACCAACTATTGGTATGATGCTGACGGTGAGCGTACGGTGAAGACTTCTGGCGAAAGTGACCAGGTTTATGTGAACTCAGAGTTTGCTGGAGGTCGCACGAACACCGCCAAGTTCTCATTGTATGTATCTCCTTACCTCGTTGCCAACCAAGGCGGACGTTACACCAAGCATATCTATATCGGTAGTCAGCGTGTCGTTTCCAAGATTGGTGACTTCGACTCTTACGGCTCAGATCCACGCCGCATCCAGTATGCAGGTAGTGAGACTGATGGCCTTTCTGTTGATTATAAAGCTAAATATACCGAGCAGTTGCATTGCTCTGCCTATTACAATGCGACAAAATAGGCAATGGAAATGACCGCATAAGGAAACACGGCAAGTAGATTCAAAGAGAAGCCTTTTCCCGAAAGGAAGGCAAAAAAGTTTGGGGCGCAGTCCGCTTTTGACACATCCTCATTCGCAATAACGACTTGTCGCAGAAGGATATTTATCCGTAATTCGGTTGGCAAAATAACGGCTGTGGATTAGAATCCTACCGAGAGGGAGACGTTGAACTGGCGGCCTGTCAGGTAGTTCGGCACGGCGTATTGCAGGTTGTTGATGTCGGTGACCCAGTAGCAGCTGCTCACGTTGGAGATGTCTCGTGCTGAGTCACATCCTGAGAATTTGCAGAACATCATGCTTATAAACTGACTCCAAGTGTTGTAGCCCCTGCAGTGCTTGTCCGTTTTCTCTTCACGGATGATTTTCCTTATGTTTTCTTTGGGCAGTTTGCCGATTGCTTGAGCGAAAAGTGTTATATTTGCTATGGAAGTAAATGAGGTGGTTCTCTTTGCTAAGGTAGTGAATTCTGCCTTAGCATTTACTTCATTTTTTTGTTTTTTATTCAAAACGTTTAGGACAACATTGTATAGTAATATTATCATGAATTATGACAAAGAAATTTGAAATACGAAATAGTACGGTTGAGTTCCTTACCTTTGTTGCAGAAGGTGAGGAACAAGGTGTACAAGTTTTATATAAGAATGAGACGATATGGGCAACACAAAAGGCAATGGCTATGCTTTTTGACTGCTCCACCGACAACATAGGACTACATCTGAAAAACATCTTCAAAAGTGGTGAATTAGAAGAAAGTTCAGTTACCGAGAAAAACTCGGCAACTGCTACGGATGGAAAGAACTACATGACAAAGTTCTATAATCTTGATGCTATCATTTCGGTTGGTTATCGTGTCAACTCTATTCGTGCCACTCAATTCCGCCAGTGGTGTACCTATGTCATTCGCCAGTTCTCTTTGCGTGGCTATATCATAGACAAAAAACGCATGGAGAATGGTTCATTCATCGGTGAAGACTATTTTGAGCATTTGTTAGCAGAAATACGTGAGATTAGATTGAGTGAACGAAGATTCTACCAAAAGCTCACGGATATATATGCTACAGCAGTTGACTATAATAAGGACGCACCAACCACACGCTTGTTCTATAAAAAAGTTCAGAATAAGATGCACTATGCTGTACATGGACATACCGCTGCGGAGCTTATAGTAGAAAGAGCCAATGCGGAAAAAGAACACATGGGATTGACTAATTGGGAGAATGCACCTGATGGAAAAATTGTAAAGCCGGATGTGAGTATTGCCAAAAACTATCTAAAACAAGTGGAACTTGAAGATCTGGGGAAACTTGTCAACTCTGTGCTTGACTTGGCAGAACGTATGGCAAATCGACACATACCAATGACAATGGAAGATTGGGCAAAACGTATAGACATTATTCTTGAAGCTGGAGGTGATGCTGTATTATATGATGCTGGGAAAGTCACAGCAGAGTTCGCTAAAAGTTTTGCCGAATCAGAGTTTGAAAAGTATCGTGTGATACAAGACAAATTATTCAGCTCTGATTTTGATAAACTCAATTCTTTACCTTTTGACGATGACGAGAATTGAAAGACCAAAGGATGCAAATTACCCTATCCTCCACAGCTGGCCTATTACAATGCGACAAAATAGGCAATGGAAATGACCGCATAAGAAAACACGGCAAGTAGATCCAAAGAGAAGCCCTTTCCCGAAAGGAAGACAAAAAAGTTTGGGACGCAGTCCGCTTTTGACACATCCTCATTTGCAATGACGACTTGTCGCAGAAGGATATTTATCCGTAATTAGGTTGACAAAATAACAGCTGTGGATTAGAATCCTACCGAGAGCGAGACGTTGAACTGGCGGCCTGTCAGATAGTTGGGAACGGCGTATTGCAGGTTGTTGACGTCGGTGACCCAGTAGCAGCTGCTCACGTTGGAGATGCCGAGCAGGTTGAACACGTCGAGGCCTATGCTGATGTTCTTGAAATGACGCCAGAAGTTGTAAGGACGGATGCCGTCGGTAGGCGCTCCGACAAGTTGGTATTGAAAACCGATGTCGATGCGTTTGTAAGGCGGGATTCGCAGCCAAGCCACGTCGCGAGTCACTTGCGGCGGTGTCATTGGGAATCCGTCGGAGAGGATGCCGCGCAGACTGAATTTAAGTTTGGGGAATTTTGGGAAATAGTCGGTGAAAAACAGTCCGACGCTATAGCGCTGGTCCGTAGGGCGCGGCACTTTCACGCCGTTGAGCGTCTCCTGCGTCTTCATCAGCGAGAAACTTATCCATGAGTCTGTGCCGGGAACAAACTGTCCGAAGAGTTTGAAGTCGATTCCCGTGATGAATCCTTTCGAAGCATTCACGCCTGTATATACGAGTTTCAGGTTGTCGAGTTCGTAAGGAATCAGGTTTGCGAGATTCTTGTAGTAAGCCTCCGCTGTGAGTTTGAACGGACGGTCCATTGCGCGGAACGTGTAGTCGCTGCCGAGAATCAGCTGGATGCTCCGTTGCGACTTTATGTTGCTGTTGAGAGTCTGATAAGAGTTGCCGTCGGCGTCGGTCTGCGTGATGCGGAATTCCTTGTAGAAAGGCGACTGATAATATAAACCTCCGGCAAGACGCATTGCCACGCGGCTGTTGCGCTCGGGAATGAAACCGATGCTTATGCGCGGGCTTACGAGAAATTCTTTGTTGAAGTCCCAATAAGAGAATCTGATGCCTCCATTTACGGAGAACAGTCCGATTCCAGTCTGCCACTTGAAATTGTCCATCGCATAGAATGAAATCTTGTTGGTTTCCAAGTCGTTGTATGAACGCAGGTTGTAGACCATGCGCACGCGGTCGGAGAGATGCGGCACGGTGTAGCCTGCGGAGTCGCGCAGCTGCCATTCATTCGACCGGTCGTAGACTTTTTGGCGGCGGTATTCCAGCCCGTAGCTCAGGTTGTTGTGGTTCAGTCCGGTGTGGCCCTTCAATGCAATGTTGAAAACGCTGGCTTTCAGTCGGTCGCGGGCGTGTTCAAGATATTTTCCGACGCCAATTTCACCACCGATAGAATTGTCGCCATCGTTTGTTCCCGCGTCGTCGAGCCAATACTCTCCGGAGATGTCGTATGACACCAGCTCGTTTGTCAGGAATCCGGAAGCAAGCATTGTGAACGCAGTCGACTTTGACGGTTGGAAATTCAATTCAAGCGCACCGAAATAAGTCTCGAATTTGTCGTGTTCCTCGCCGTCGAAATATACGGTGAATTCCTTTACATTCTCAGATATTCCAAACGACGTAGACCGCGTTGTGGGCTTAAATTTATAATCGTTTGACGAGATGTTGCCAAGAAATGCCACGTTCCACTTGTCGTTGATTTTGAACCTGAGATTCGTCTGATAGTCGATATATGTAGGGTCGTACTCGCCTTTGGAGTCCATCGAGCTGAGCAGCGACGCGTTGCGCTTGAACCGGAATCCGTGGAGCTGGGAGAATCGTCCCGTGTTGTGTCCCACCGAAGCCTCCGCGCCCATCAGACTTCCCGACAGAGTGCCCTCGAATGCCTCCGGTTGGCGGTAGGTGATGTCGAGCACCGACGACATGCGGTCGCCGTATTCAGCCGAGAAACCACCGGTTGAAAACTGGATGTTGCCCACCAGGTTAGGGTTTATGATGCTCAGCCCTTCCTGCTGTCCCGAGGAAATCAGCAACGGACGGTAGACCTCGATGCCATTTATGTAAACGCTGTTTTCATCGTAAGATCCGCCTCTTACGGAATATTGCGAGCTCATCTCGTTTTTTGACGAAACTCCCGCCACAGTCGACAGCATCGCCTCCACACCATTGCCCGACACCGATGTGGTCTGTTGCAGAGCCCGGGCGTCGAGATTCTGCATTCCGTCGGTCTGCTTGCGGTATTCCGTCACCGTCACCCCCTGCAGCTCGGTCGAGGCGTCGGAGAGCTTTACAGTCAGCGTGACGTTTCCTTCCGGCTTTATTAGTTTCTGATGGCGTTCTTTGTATCCGAGACAAGAGAATATGATTTCGACAGTGTCTTGGCGGGCAACAGAAAGAGAGTATCCGCCGTCGATTCCCGACATTGTGCCGATTGCGCTTTTTGCTACACGTATTGTGGCAAATTCAATCGGCTTGCTGTCGCTGTCGAGTACTTTTCCCGAAATATGAACCTGTGCAGCTACCGCAACAGGCATAATCAGCATCAATAGAAAAAAATATGTTGTTCTTGTTATGCGCATAGACTATAAATATACATATTAATAAACGCAGAAAACCAGGTTTAATTATGTGGTGGCGCATAAAAAAGCCCGTTGCGTGGCGGCAACGGGCTTTGTGGAGTCAGTCTCTGGATATTAGCAAGGTTTGCCTGTAATCTCAGAAACCACGTTTTTTATTTCTTGAGCTATGGCATTGGCCTGCTCCATTGTTTTCGCCTCAGAGTAGATTCGGATGATAGGCTCCGTGTTGCTCTTGCGCAAGTGTACCCAATATTCAGGGAAGTCGATTTTCACACCGTCGATTGTTGTCACCTTCTCGTTGGCATATTTTTTCTTAACAGCCTCAAGGATTGCGTCGACATTGATGTCGGGTGTGAGTTGAATCTTGTTTTTCGCGATGCAGTATTGAGGATACTCCTTCTTGAGCTCCGACACCTTTTTGCCTTTGTGGGCAAGGAGAGAGAGGAACAAAGCCACGCCAACGAGAGCGTCGCGGCCGTAGTGGCTGGCAGGGTAGATGACACCGCCGTTTCCCTCACCGCCGATAACGGCTCCGCTGTTTTTCATCTGAGTGACAACGTTGACTTCGCCCACTGCCGATGCTGTGTATTTGCATCCGTGGCGTTCTGTCACGTCGCGGAGCGCGCGTGAAGACGACAGGTTTGAAACTGTAGCACCCGGAGTTTTTGACAAGATGTAGTCGGCCACAGCAACGAGAGTGTATTCCTCGACAAACATCTCGCCGTTTTCCATAACGATTGCGAGACGGTCAACGTCGGGGTCGACAACGAAACCAACGTCGGCGCATCCAGTTTTCAAGAGGTCGGAAATCTGAGTGAGGTTCTCAGGAATAGGTTCCGGAGTGTGTGCGAAATTACCTGTCGGGTCGCAGTTCAACTCAATCACGTTTTTGACACCAAGACGGCGCAGCAGCTGAGGCATCACGATGCCGCCAACCGAGTTTACGGCGTCGATGGCAACAGTAAAATTGGCTTTCTTGATAGCTTCAACATCAACGAGGTCGAGGTCGAGCACGCTGTCGATATGCTTGCGTGTATAGGTGTCGTTGATAAACTCGTGTCCGAGTTTGTCGACTTCAGCGAAAGTAAACGATTCCGCCTCTGCGATGGCAAGTACTTCCTTGCCCTCGGCGTCGTTTAGGAATTCACCCTTCTCGTTGAGCAGTTTCAGAGCGTTCCACTGTTTAGGGTTGTGAGAGGCGGTAAGGATGATGCCACCGCAAGCCTTTTCCCAAACCACCGCCAATTCAGTGGTCGGCGTAGTGGCAAGGCCGATGTTTACGACATCGAAACCCATACCGTTTAGCGTTCCGACAACGATGTCCTTCACCATCTCGCCAGAGAGTCGAGCGTCGCGACCCACAACGATTGTGTTAGAGCTTTTAGTTGTTGATTTTCGGATGAATGTAGCATATGCGGCAGTGAACTTCACAATGTCGAGCGGACTCAGTCCGTCGCCTGCCGGTCCACCGATTGTGCCGCGGATGCCAGAGATTGATTTTATAAGTGACATGATTATAAAGTAATGGTTTGTTAGTTTTTACTTTTGAAATATCTGATATTGTAGAGGTAAGGCACAACGTCGGCAATCTCCGAGTATGGACCCTTGCGGCTCTTTATCAGAAGGTTGATTTCGCTGTCGATGCCAACAAACACCAGCGGCAACACAACGCCGTAGCCGTATTTCGTGTAGTCGTAGTTGGCTTCCTCGTTGGAAAATTTGAACGATGTGCTGCTGTATGACAAGTCGCCGAAGTTGCCCGAAGGAGCATCCTCATATCCGGCGCTCCAGCGGTTGATGCTTATGCGTCCGAAGCGGAAATATATCGTTTCACCCTCCTGAGCCCTGTTGTTTGTGCGGTCGCCCGCCTTCAACACCTGCATGTAAACGTTTCCGTTGTCGTCAATTTGGTAGTAGGGCGCGTCGGCACCCGTCTGAAACACCGTGTCGGCAGGAATCTGCTTCAGCACCTTCTGGTGCGCGAGGAAAGAATTTATGGATTTTTCCTCGTCGTCGAGCAACTCGGAGTAGCTTTTTGAATCCTTGCACGATGCGAGCAGAGCCAATGCAATCGGCAGAGCCATCAGTATGAAGTTTCTTATTTTCATATAGTAACGTTGTTTTCAGTTAAATCTCTCAAAATTTGGTGGAACGTGTCGATAGCACCTCTCAGCGGGCCGTGGTATTCGCCTCCTGCGGCATTGGCGTGTCCTCCGCCGTTGAAGTATTTGGCGCAAAGAGTGTTTACGTGGAAGTCGCCTTCCGACCGCATCGACACTTTTACAAAACCACGCTCCTCGCGGAAGAAAACCGACCATACCACCGTAGGGATGGCAAGCGGCATGTTGGCGAGAGCCTCCGTGTCGCCCACTTGATAGTTGAACTTTCGCAGGTCGCGCTTGTCGAGAATTGTCAGCGAAGCCTTGTGGGACGGGAACAAACGCATTTTTTCGGCTATGGCATAGCAGTTTAGACGCATGCGCGCCTCGCTGCTCGTGCCGAGAGTAAGTTTGTAGATGCGGTCCTTGTCGACGCCGCGTCGCACGAGGTCGGCAACGATTATATACAGCTCTGCGTGGTTGGAGTTGTATGAGAAGTTGCCCGTGTCGGTCATCATTCCCGTATATATGCATGTCGCCACGTCAAGGTCGATCATGTCTGAATAGCCAATGGCTACAAGTATGCGGTAGAGCAGTTCGCAAGTCGACGTCATCTGCGGATATGACAAAATCGGGTTGCATATAGGCTCAGGGTTTATGTGGTGGTCAACCATCAGCTTGTTGCATTTTGCGTTGGCGACCAACTCTCTCATATCAGCAAGACGCGACAATCCGTTGAAGTCGAGGCAGCAAATGAGGTCGGCAGCGTTGATTGTCTCGGCAGCCATCTCCGGGTCTTTGGCAAACGACACGATGTTGTTATATCCAGGGAGGAAAGCCATGTCTTCCGGCACGTTGTCGGGGGTGACAACGGTTGCCTTCTTTCCAAGTTTGTCAAGTATGAGTTTCAGAGCCAGGTTTGAGCCGGCAGCGTCGCCGTCAGGCGATTTGTGGCAAGTGACCACTACATTTCCGCTATTTTCAAGGGCTTCCTTAAACTGCGTCAGCAGTGTCGGTTCTATAATCTGTTCTAACATTCTTCTGTTTAGTAAATATTGAATTGCAAAGTTATGAAAATAATGCGACAAATATGGATTTCAGGGCATTATTATGCACTTGAAAAAATCCTAATATATATGTCAAAATACTAAAAGCCGGCGTGGTTTCTATTCTATTTTCATGACAAACGGGTAGGCCGGGAGGTCGTCGGAATTGTATAGATTGCCATTGCAAAGTTACTACAAAAAAGTGAAATGCGGAAAGATATAGTGATAGAATTGAGT
>ENA-ORTF01002252-ORTF01002252.1-human-gut-metagenome-genome-assembly--contig:-NODE-2252-length-19929-cov-4.638372_pt1 | contig 19929 bp, 14 predicted proteins | sample MGYA00241908_ERZ509180 | MGnify/ENA primary metagenome ERZ509180 (study PRJEB26280, sample SAMEA2338814) | human gut metagenome | biome: human gut; feature: human-associated habitat; material: faeces... | reverse complement strand
AGAGTTTCAAGACGTGCTTTGCTGGAAGATACCAGCGCAATTTCGTACATGGCAAAGATGCCATTCAGTACAAGTAAGAAAAGTATAATAAGAAATTCCATAAATGGATTAAAATGATTATTGCTTCGAAATTACATGAAATCACGACGTCATGCAAATATGTACTGTATATTAATGATTTTTTAATAAACAATTGGTGCGGAATAGTAATGTATGCTTTGAAATGAAGGGTGTTTAATAAGCAAAGAACATATTCCGGGATTGCAAAGTAAATGCTCCCGGAATATGTTCTTTAGTTATTTCTGATTTTGAGTCTTTCTTATTGTTTGTATTTATCAGCCAGTTCTTTAGCACGGGCTACACGTTTGGCTGTGTCGGGGTGTGAAGAAAACATTCTCTGCATGTAGGAAGATGCGGGAGCTCCGTTGGACAATTCGAGAAGTTTATTCAGTGATTTGTACATGCCATAAGGGTCGATGTTGTTTTTTACGCAGAACTCTACCCCATAGGCATCGGCTTCGTACTCTTGTTTTTGTGAGTATTGCGCACCGGCAAGTGCTTCTGCTATTGCTCCCAGTTCAGAGTCGGTCAGTTTGGCGACTTGGCTGCTGGCTGCTCCTGCCGCATTCTTTACTGCCGAGCGGAGATAGGCATTCTTCATGGCATCTTTAGAATCGGTATGGATAACGTGTCCGATTTCATGACCGATGACTGCCATTACTTCCTCGTCGTTCATGACGTCCATCAGTCCGGCACAGATACGCACACTGCCGTCGCCGCAGGCGAAAGCGTTTACGTCCACTACTTCATACACGCCAAAGTTTACTTTCATGCCATCCACTTCTTTGATGTTGCCGGTCAGTCTTTCCAGACGTTTTCCGTATTCGCTGTCCGGTTTGGTCAGTGGATTATGCTTGTCCATCCATTCCATGTATTCTTTGCTCATGGCAGCGATGTCGGCATCCGATAAGGTGATTGCCTGCACGGCATCCTTGCCTGCTTGAAGAGCTTTTCCTACATTGAATTTTTTTCCGAATTGTGCCGAAGCGTTGAAACAACTCATGCCCAGAAAGAACAGGGCCACTAATGCAATTTGTTTTTTCATCATAGTGAATTTTAGTTCGTTATTATTATAATAGTGTTAGTATTCGAATGTGATTCCTAAAGTCGGCAGCAGTGTACCGCTTTCCTGTTTGACGGACTTCATGACATACCGTTGCCCGGCTATGGGTGCGTCCGGATTCTTAATTACTCCTGTGCTCATCAATACATCCGCCTGTTTCAGTTTGCTGCCTGCAATATTCTGCAAATCGATATAGAAGCCCAGCATACAGCGTTTCAGGTAAAATGTTTTATCTATGCGTATATCTACCTGAGTAAAGGCCGGAAGCCGTTCTTCGTTATATCGGGTATAGTCGTAATACGGTTTTCCCTGAGCGTTCCAGGCTGTTACCAGAGAGGACTTGTCGGCATCATAAGGAGTGTAGGGAGCACCGCCTATGCAGCTGACTTTCATCCCGACGCTCCAATGTCGGGGGAGGTTATAAGTACCCCGTAAGTTGAAGATGAAGCGGTTGTCCCATGCGGAGGCGATATATTCGCTTTCTTTATTGTTACGGTATTCGCTTTTAAAGAGCGTGAAGGAGGAGGCCAGATTCAGCTTCTTGGCAATCAGCCATTTGAGGAGAAGCTCTGCGCCGTATGAACGTCCCTGTGCGGTGGGAGTCAGCAGTTCGTTGCCTATCACTCCGTAATCGTTTCCTTTGCAGGTCAGCGGAATGCCGTCGGCTACGGAAAGGGGGATTTTGTCGTAGTCTTTGTAGAACCCTTCGAGGGATACTTCGAAGGTATCGCCTTTTCGCCAGTTGATGCCTATGCTTCCCTGACTGACTTGCATATAGCGGAGCGCATATTTGTTGGCATAGAGTCCGTTATTGTTTTTAAAGCCGAGAGCGGTGTAGGGAGGCAGCTGGTAGTAAAGTCCCGCATTTCCGCTTAGCGACCAGTGTTCCGTCAGTTGATAGGAAAGCGACAGGCGGGGAGAGAGCTGATCGGTCATATCCTTCATGGCTGCCGAGTAATTATTGGCATCGGTACGCAGACCGAGCGAAGCCGTAAAGCGTTCGTCTATCGAAGTATAGTTGATCGTTCCGAAAAGTCCCCAGCGCATGATGTCCAGATAGGTGTGATAGTCAAATGTCTGCGCATGGTCGGTGTACACCTTTTGGAAAGTGGTGTTGCTATATTGGCTATAGTCCAGATTGGCTCCGACAGTCACTTTCCAGTTGCGGAAAGAAGAGCTGTTTTCCAGACGGAACTGAGTGTTCTGCTCCGTAGAACGGAGACGGAGCGTGAGGTTGTCCGGATTACTTTCGTCGTTCTGCCGGTATTTGGTGTTCCGGTTGTTCAGATAACTGTGGCTGGCGATGACCGACTGTACGTGTGCCCCTGCATAATGCCGGTATACAGCGCCAAGTGTGAATGTCTCTTGCTGAATCTTAGGCAGGTAACTGAGTATATATTCATTATCTTCATCGTCGGCTTTGGTGTTTAACTTCATTTTGTCAATGCCGCCCAGTCCCAGTACGGTCAATTCGTTTTGTGCGTCGAACCTTGTTTTCAGCTTAAACTGTGCATCCGTAAAGGTGGGCAGGAAGGGCAGACCGAGCATGTCAAACAGAAATTGCAGATAGGACTGACGGACGGAAACCAGATAGGAAGTCTTTTTACCCAGATGTCCGTTGGAAGCCAAAGATACTTCGGAAGCTCCGAGAGTGGCTTTCACGGAATTGCGTTCCATGTCTCCGTCACGCAATTTGAAGTCGAGCACAGAGCTGAGCGCATTTCCTTTATCCGTCGGAAAAGCTCCGGTATAGAAGTTCACTTCACGTATCAGATCGGCATTGAGAATACCTACCGGACCGCCCGATGCTCCTTGTGTACTGAAATGGTTGATATTGGGAATCTCTACTCCGTCCAGGTAAAAGCGGTTTTCGGAAGGTGATCCGCCGCGTACAATCAGGTCGTTGCGGTATCCTATCGGCGAAAAGGCGACTCCCGGATAAGACTGTACGATGCGTGAAATGTCCCGATTGGCTCCCGGACTCTTTTCTATCTCCTGCAACCCGATGATACGCAGGCTGACCGGACTTTCAATGTCGCGGCGAAAGGGGGAGGCGGTAATGGTTACTCCTTCAAGCTCCGTCTGGTTCTCTTCCATTTCTATCTGTATGTGCAGATCTCTGGTCGATAGAATATATTCGGGGGTAGTGACGGTTTTGTATCCGATAGCTGATGCTTGCAGGCGGTAGATGCCGGGAGGAACCTGTTCTATCGAAAACTTTCCTTCCGCATTCGTCACTCCTCCTTTGTTTAGTCCGACAATCATTACATTGATAAATTCCAGAGGCTGGCGGCTGGATTTGTCAATGACTGTACCTTTCACTTGATGGACAGGCTGTGCCCATAGGAAGGAGATTGTTATATGGCAAAGTAGCAGAACTGACAGGAGTCTTTTCATGTTATTGTAGTTTAGTAACTGCAAAGTTAATGGAAAATAGTTTCACATTTCATTTTTATATTTTATTTTTGCGGGAACAATCAAATTAGGTTGAGTATGAAAACCGTAAAACTGATAACCTGTAATGACGCAATGGAGGCACACATCCTGCAGGGAGCGTTAGAGAATGAAGGTATTGAATCTGTTCTGCACAATGAGAACTTCTCGTTTCTGTATAGAAGTTATGTGAGCAGCATCGCAGGAGTGGATATCTTGGTGGTAGATGAAGATTATGACAAAGCTGTCCGGGTGCTGAAACAGAATCAGAGTTGGCCTGAAGAACTGACTCTCTGCCCGTACTGTGGATCATCTGACATTAAACTGGTGTTGAGAAAAGGAAAGAAACTGCGTGCGATAGGTGCGGCTGTGCTTTCTATGCTGGCTGCGGCGCCTCCGGGAAGCAACCACTGGGAATATACCTGCAAACAGTGTCATAAGACTTTTGATAAGCCTGTTTCTGAATTTCAGCCTTCGGAAGACGACGAAGAATGATCTGACTAAACATATTTATAAACACAATGAAAAAGAATAGACTTCTATTAATTGCTCTTTTGTTAGTTTGGCTGGCACCTTCTTTTGCAGCCAGGGTAGATACTTTATTAGTGAAAAGCCCTTCCATGAATAAGGAAATAAAGGTGGTGGTAGTAACTCCTGATGCAGCCCTGGGAAAGAAAGCTGTATCATGCCCTGCTGTGTATCTGTTGCATGGCTTTGGCGGTCATGCCAAGACATGGATTGAAATCAAGCCCAATCTGCCTCAGATAGCGGATGAGAAAGGCATCATTTTTGTTTGTCCGGACGGAAGTACCAGCTGGTACTGGGATAGTCCGAAAGATCCGTCTTTCCGGTATGAAACGTTTGTTTCATCGGAGCTGGTGAAGTACATAGACGGACATTACAAGACAATCGCCGACCGTAAAGGACGTGCCATTACAGGGTTGAGTATGGGTGGACATGGCGGCTTGTGGACGGCTATCCGTCATAAAGATACTTTTGGCGCTTGTGGAAGCACAAGTGGCGGTGTGGATATTCGCCCGTTCCCGAAGAACTGGGATATGGCAAAACGCTTGGGAGACTATGAATCTAACAAGGAAATATGGGATACACATACTGTTATCAACCAGATTGATAAAATACAGAATGGAGATCTGGCGATTATCTTTGATTGTGGCGAAGCAGACTTTTTCATTCAGGTGAATAAGGATTTGCACAACCGCTTGTTGGAAAAGAAAATCGACCATGACTTTATCACTCGTCCCGGAGGGCATACCGGAGAGTATTGGAATAACTCTATCGATTATCAGATTTTGTTCTTTGATAAGTTCTTCAAGAAATAAAACCGGAAAAGCTTGACTTTAGCATCCGAATGTCGTATCTTTGGATGCATAATCATATAGTAGATTGAAATTAAACTACGATAGAAGGAGGAAGTGAGAACTTTCTCCTTTTTTTGTGTTTAGTCGGGGGGAAAAATGACTTTACCTCGGCTTTGGGTTGACTTTTACCTGCTTTCTGATGAAAATTAGATGCTTTGTCAAGCAAGATTAGATGCTTTGTCAGGTGAAAACCGATGCTTTGTTAAGTGAAAACCGATGCTTTGTTACGGCAAATGTGCCTTTCGTTCACGAAAAAGGGAACCGTGAGTTAAGAATCTGTAATTCTGCTCTTGACAAAAACGGGGTTATTCGATGGAAATATTGATGGTACGGTTTATATAATTCATGCTTTTACCGTTACCATATTTAGTCTGGATATGTAAGCCGGTAGGTTTGTTCTTCTTGTCAAAGCTATATGAATATTCGGTTCTTTCGGTGTAGGTATCACCCGTCTGGTCGGGATAGGAAGCAACGGTGAGATGCTGTGTCGGTTTGCCCAGTATCCCTGCAAACATCGCTTCACGATGAAAGGAGAGAGGATAAGTATCTGCCAGTACCGGACAGGGCAGGCGATAATAATTAATATCCTTTCCGGGTTCATAATGGGTTTGCAGCTCTCCGTACCCGGTGAATGATTCGTTGGTCAGCGAAGGACAAGTTGCAGAGACCAGGTCTCCTTGCTCGTATTTCAGTGAAAGGGTTTGTGTAGTGGTTGCTTCGCTGCTTCCTTCTTTGGGCAGGGTTTCCTTTACCAGTGTCAGATAGCCGTCTGTATAGGAAAAGGTATATTCTCTCTTCTGACCGAACGAAGTGTATTTACACTGTGTAGCGTATCCTTGTTCGTTTAAAGTATATTTGCGTTGGATGCCCGTTTCGTCGGTAAGGGTGACACTGCCTCTGTTATTCTCGTATCGAACTGCTATCGGGTTAGTGATAGTTTCCGTCAGGTCGGCAATAGAAACCTCCTGTGAATAGATATAATCCGTCAGCCAATTCTCTTGATAAGAGAACTCTTCTCTTTTCGTAACGTCAGATACTCCTATTCCGTCAGACTTGCAGAATTCAGTTAACAGCATTCTGCTCATTGCAGGAGTCGGGATTTCAATTTCTGTCCATGCCTTTTCTTCATCATCCGAGCAACCGAATATGACTGTCATCATGCAGACTAAGAGGAGTATCTTTCTCATTACCGCTTATTTAATCCGTAATCCTCCGGCAAACCGTCTGCTGGCAGGACTACTGACATTCTTTTCTATCTTGAAGCTCTTCGTGCTTGGAGTTTCTTCTTCTTTATCTTCGTCTTTCGGCGGATAAGTTCCTTCCAGCGTCTGAATGGCTATGCTTAGCATTCTCTCTTTGGGATCACCGAAAGGAAGAAACTGACTGTAGTTGGTCGTTCCGTCAATGGACGTTTCACTTATCTTGAATTGATCGCTCGGAGTAAGAATGAATGGTTCTTCGCCTGCGACGTGATCTGAATTGTAAACGGTACATACCACAGGATTGACAGACCAGCGGTAAGTCTCATTGATGAACTGTTCGGTGGCTACAGTTTGTCCTTTACTTGCGCTGCCCATCACAATGATGTTAGGGTACTGGTCCTTTTTGTATAGACTGGTCAGCAGCATTTCCGCTGCTCCGGCTGTTGTGCCGCTGGTAATCACTATCAATACGTTCTGGTTCAGGTTGGTACCGGTTTTCAATACTTCCTGATCAAAATCGATGGTAGTGCTCTTGTCTATGTTTTTGTCATTGTACTCCAGGTAAGCCATAGGGGTACCCATTCTTGCACTCGGAACGAGGATGGTAGCTAATAACTGAACACAATCCAGAGATCCTCCCGCATTGTAGCGAAGGTCGAGTATGGTGGCCTTTACATTGGCTTCTTTAAATTTGGTAGAGACTTCGCGTAGTTTGTCGTTGTACTTTTCCGGATCGGCGCTAGTGCCGGCAGTGAAACTGTTGTACATCAGATAGCCTACTTTGGTACCATCATTTAAGGTCAGAATTTCGTATTTATGTACCGGCTGGTCTTCGATAGACTGGGCTGCTCCCAAATCCAGCGTAATGCCGTTCGGTACTACTTTGTATACCATTACCGGCTCTTCCGGAACTTCTTCTCCTTCTTCGGGCTCTACTTCAACTTCCTTCCATATCCCCATAGAAAGCTCTCTCGCTATCGTGCCTTGCAGCAGTTGTGTTTCATACTTCTTACTGATGTAGGAAGTATCTACTTTCATAATCCAGTCGCCACGTTGAAGACCGGCCTTTGCTGCGGGCGATTCGGGGATAACATAGGTAATCAGGGCATTGTATGCCGTATCGTTATCCTGGCTTTTTACAAGTGAATAGTCGAATCCATAGGTTGGCAATGGAGCTTCCATCACAGAGTCTACAAAAGAATAGCTGTCTTGGTCCCATTTCGCTTTGGATAGAAAGGAAGCGGGGTCCAGAAATAGATTAACGTCATTGTAGGAAGGCATATTCTGATACCACAGATAGTTCTCTTGCATAATGTCATACATCCAGCTATCCAGTTCGGTCAGGTGGGCATATTCCGGCCAGCGGTCTACACCACAAGAAAAGAAACTGCTGACAGATACGACGATCAGAGCAGGTATGAGTAGTATTTTGCGTAAATTCGTCATCATAAAAAGCTTTTCAGTGTGCAAATGTAGGAAATACTTTGCTTATCTACCACATTTATGGTATAAAAATGCCTTCAATATGTGATAGGCTGTTAGCAAATCCCGCCTTATCTTTGCAACATCGGAAATGAATGACAGGTATTAATATAATAGAGAGAGAATAAAGAGAATAATTAGAATCCGAAGAGAGTGATATAGAGTTAATGATTTTTGGATGGACCACAACCTGACTTTGACAAAGATTTGATGAAACAGATTTGCCTGTGTGCTAATTTGTCGATGATTATGATCATAATACATTGGCATATTAGCACTTCTTTGGTGTTAAATGAATAATTATGATGAATATAGCTGCATTATTATCCGGAGGTGTCGATAGCTCTGTCGTCGTTCACCTTCTTTGTGAGCAAGGATACCGTCCGACTCTTTTCTATATCAAGATAGGTATGGATGGAGCGGAGTATATGGATTGCTCGGCTGAAGAAGATATTGAAATGTCTGCCGCCATTGCCCGTAAGTATGGCTTGTCGCTGGAAGTGGTTGATTTGCATAAAGAGTACTGGGAGAACGTGGCTGCTTATGCGATTGATAAAATCAGAAAAGGACTGACGCCGAACCCGGACGTGATGTGCAACAAACTCATCAAGTTCGGTTGTTTTGAGCAGCGTGTCGGAAAGAATTTCGATTTTACAGCGACAGGGCATTATGCCACTACCGTCCAGCGGGACGGTAAGACTTGGCTGGGGACAGCCAAAGACCCTGTTAAAGACCAGACAGATTTCCTTGCACAGATAGACTATCTGCAAGTTTCCAAACTGATGTTTCCTGTTGGCGGGCTGATGAAGCAGGAAGTACGCGAGATTGCACGCAATGCAGGACTGCCCAGTGCCCGGAGAAAGGATAGTCAGGGGATTTGCTTTTTGGGGAAGATTAACTATAATGATTTCGTGCGTCGCTTTTTGGGAGAACAGGAAGGGGCGATTATAGAACTGGAGACCGGAAAGAGAGTGGGCACACATCGCGGCTACTGGTTTCATACGATCGGGCAGCGGAAAGGTCTTGGACTGAGTGGCGGTCCCTGGTTTGTGATAAAGAAGGATGTGCAGGAAAATATCATCTATGTCTCTCATGGATATGGAGTAGAGACGCAGTTTGGGCATGAATTCCGGATCAATGATTTCCACTTTATTACGGATAATCCGTGGAAAGATGCGGGAAAGGAGGTTGATATTACGTTCAAGATTCGTCACACTTCCGAATTTACAAGGGGAAGGCTGATTCAGGAAGAGGGCAATCGGTTCCGTATCTTGTCTTCCGAGAAGTTGCAGGGCATTGCGCCCGGTCAGTTCGGGGTCGTTTATGATCAGGAAGCGGGAGTTTGTGTGGGAAGTGGTGAGATTGTCCGTTAGCAGCTTTCCGCCGGGATCGATCTTTAGCCGGCTGTCTCAAATATAATATTCCGCCAAGTCGACAATCCCTGCACGCATCGCATACTTGGTAGCCTCGTGTACATTGTTGACTCCCAGCTTCCGGAAGATATTCTTTCGGTGGCTGTTTATCGTATGGAAACTGAGATTCTTTTCTGCGGCTATTTCTTTGGTTGTCTTTCCCAACGCGATCTCTTTGAGGATGTTTTTCTCTGTTTGTGTCAGCAGATGATCTTCTGTGGTGGCAGGGGATGGGGCAGAAGGGACCGATCCCGAAAGCAGCAGATTGCTGACATGATTGCAGATATACCGCTGTTTGCGTGAAGCGCATTGCAAGGCGGTCATGATCTCTTCTTTCGAATTGTCCTTCATGACTACTCCGAAAGCCATACTGCTGAACAATACCTGCCGGAGAAAATGAATGCTCAACTCATCGGAAAACAGAATCCAGTCGGCTTCTTTGAATCGCTCCTGCAAGACAATCAGTTCGTCTGCTCCGGCGAAATCAAATAAAGTATAATCCAGAATAACCACCGCTTGCGGATACAGACGCAGTTGCTGAATCAGCTCAGCCTTGTTGTCGGCTTCTAAAAGAACAGATACATCCTTTTGGCGGCTTAGCAGAAACATCATTCCTGCTTTACTGATATCCTGGTTGTCTGCGATGATATATTCCCTCATAAGAATTGATAAATTAAAAACTCCGCTACAAATGTACGCATTTTGCGCGATTTGTAGCGGAGTTGCTATCATATTCTTCTGTTCGGATTACCAGGCGCGTCCTTTGAAGATGTTGGATTGATCCAGTGGGACGATGTTACCGTTCAATGTCAGGTTGTTGTTATTGAAGTTCGGGCTGATTGATACCGAAGCATTGTTGTTACCGCTGCTCATGTTGATAAATACCTGAGCTGAGATACCGATACCCTGTACACTGAATGAGCAGTTTACATTTCCTTTCTTATCGATGTTCATCTTCATGTCCGAAGAGTTACCGTCTACAGTCACACCGCCGATACCGTTAGGGCCGGGATAAGGAGTGTTGAAAGCTGTCTGTACAGTGGCTCTGTTTCCGTTCATCAGGACGAAGTTAGTGTTGGAAGTCACGAAAGCACTCATACCGTTACGGAAGATTACCTGATTGGCTTCCAGAACAAACTGTTTGTTTTTCAAAGCCTGAACAGCCTGCTGGTAAGCTGCCATGTCCTGTACTTGTTCTTCTGCGCGAAGTTTTGCTCTTTCTGCGTCTCTTTCTGCTTTTCTGTCTGCGCGGCGGATGGCTGCGTTACTTTCCTGTGCATACATCATTGTGCTCGCACTTACTAAAACTAATGCTAATAATGCAATAAACTTTTTCATAACTTTTTTTTGTTTAGGTTTAATACGTTGTTCGTTTATTGCAAAAACAAAGTGTATGCCAGATTGTTCACGAGCGTTTTACAATTTTATATCCGATGGCTGCCACGGCAATACTCATTAAAGGACTGATAATGTTGAAAAAGCAATAGGGGAGGTACACCAGCGTAGGCACGCTCAGAATAGTGGCTTGCGTCATCCCGCAGGTATTCCACGGAATCAGTACGGATGTAACGGTTACTGAATCCTCGGTGGTCCGGCTGAGCAGGCAACTTTCGTAACCTTTTTTAGCATAAATATCGCGAAACATATTCCCGGTCAGGATAATGCTGATATATTGATCGGCAGTTGCCAGGTTGAGGAAAAGCCCGGAACAAACCGTAGCCGATACGACGCTGACCGTTTTCTTCATGAAGCGTACGAAGAGCGATGTGATGCTTCCCAGCATACCGCTGGCAGTCATAGCTCCGCCGAAACACATCGCACATAAAATCAGCCAGATTGTATTCATCATTCCCGACATACCACGGGTGGCAATTAAATCTGTCAAAACGGCATTGTCGGTCTGCAGGCTTGTCTTGCCGTAGATGGTCATCATCAGTCCTTTAAATAGGGAGTCGAAGTTGGAAACGGCAGCCCCCGAAATTTCCCGCAACAAATCCGGTTGGAAGATCAGAGCGAAAATGCCCGCCAATAGAGTGGACAGAAACAGGGTAATGATGGAAGGCACTTTCCGTGCAATCAATATGCCTGTTGCTATCGGTATAATCAGCAGCCACGGGGTGATATGGAACTTTTCGTTCAGGGCAGCTGCCACTTCCGCGATGTGCTGGGTGTTGCTGGCGTCATGAGACAGACCTGCTACCGTAAATATAATCAGTGTAATGATCAGTGAGGGCACCGTAGTAATCATCATATAGCGGATATGACGGAAGAGGGGCGTGTCCGTGACGGATGCCGCCAATATGGTCGTCTCGGACAAGGGAGAAACCTTATCGCCGAAATAGGCACCGGAGATGATAGCTCCCGCAATCCAGCCTTCTTCAAATCCCTGTGCCTTTCCGATGCCCATGAGGGCAATACCGATGGTAGCGATCGTTGTCCATGAACTTCCGGTCATAACGGAGATCAATACGCAAATAATACAGGTGGATGTCAGGAAGAAACTGGGATGGATAATCTGCATTCCGTAATAAATCAAAGTGGGCACTACTCCGCTAATCATCCAGATACCGCTTAATGCGCCGATAATCAGTAAGATGATGATGGCTGTTGTCACTCCTGCCACGTTGTTCGTGATTGCCAGTTCGTAGTCTTTCCAGGGGATTTTGTAGAAAGCCATGCCGATAAGGATACAAATGGAGGTGGTAGTAAGCAGCGATACCTGACTTCCACCATTGAGGGCATCACTGCCAAATACACGAATGGTGGCGAATAGTAATATCACTAATACGACAATGGGCAATAGTGATACGAGGGGAGATGGAGCTTTCTTCATTCTAAATATAACGCTTTATTATTTAATCTGGTGGTTTAGGTTTCTTTATTATGTAACTACCGGACCTTCAATGATGTCGGATGCTTTATTGATTTCAGGCATCGATTCCGGTAAATGTCTTTAGAGCGTATCCTATCAGGAAACTGATACCTGCCACACTGAAACTGAGTACAGCCATTTCCGTAAACCTCTTTCGGAAGCTTTCTCCACGGGCTACGGAATAATAGTAGTTGAAAAGGGCAATGATGATAAGTGCCATGGTCAGCATCACTCCCAAAGCTACGATTACATTGCTGATCAGTATAAACGGAGTAACCAGTGACACTACCGTGATCAGATAGGCGATTCCTGTATATACAGCAGCTTTTACCGGATGTTTCTTATCATCCCCTTCCGATTTGGTAGAAAGATATTCGGAAGATGCCATTGACAGTGCAGCGGCTATCCCTGTGATACTGCCGGTCAGTGCTATCAGTTTACTGTCACTCAAGGCAAGTGTGAAACCTGCCAGTGCACCTGTAAACTCAACCAGCGCATCATTAAGTCCTAGTACGACCGATCCCATATATTCCAGCCGTTCTTCATTGATAAGTGAAATCAACTTCTGCTCGTGCACTTCTTCTTCATGTGCCAGACGTTGCAGGTCTGGTATATGGGCATATTTATCATAATTATTATGGGCATTTTCCTCACTGGACTCCATTAATTTGATGGCGAATGTGATACCTAGTATGCGTGCCAGAAAGTAGAAACGGGCGATACGCTTATAGTCCGGACCGATTTCTTTTCCTGTATATTTCTTGAGGATAGCGTAATGCGACTTTTCTTCTGCTGCTATCAGTCGGAGCGTTTTGCGGTTATTCTCGTCTTTTTCGATAGATGCGAGCCGTTCATATAAGATGCTTTCTGTTATCTCGTTTCGTTGAAAGCGGGTGAATTCGGCAATATCCTGTTGGGTTGGAATCATTTCTTTATTTTTTGGGTCGCGCAAAGATACAATAAAAAGACAGAATTCTTTTTACCTTGCCGGACAGCACAATAAAATTTATTATAAGTTTATATTTTATTGGAATATAGATGCTCTCCTGTTACACCGGATTCGTCTTGCGCCTCAGCCACCAGTAACGGATGAAGAGTACGCCGGTCAGGATCAGTGCGATGGACAGTCCTGTGTAGAAGACAGATATAAAACTTTCGGGCAACAGGTGGAAGCTGCGGATGGTGATGCCAAGGCAGATCATAAAGATCATGACGATCCAGCTTTTGACATCGAAGAAGGAGAAAGGGCAGTTCTTCTGTTCCTTTTTCCGTTCGATCCTTTGGGTATGCTTGTAATAGAGTCTTTTGAAGATTAATACGAAGAACAGCAGAAAGACGATGGTTGCTTCTCCTATCTTGAACATCCAGCCTTCGGAGTTATTAAGCCATGTAACGATGCCTATTCGCAAGATATTGGCACCGGCGATAATCCAGACGGTGCCTGCTGTGATAAGTAAGATTTCTTTGTTAACTCCGTATTTCATGTTTCCCTTTTTTTGTATTAAACGGTTTACTGTTCCGTTTTGTTGACTCACTTCTTCGACAAAGTTGTAATTAGTAAAGAAATGCAGGTCAGTGTAGCTCCAATTCCGATAACACCATGCCATCCGTACAATTGCCAGAATGTACCCGCAAGGAAGGTTCCCAGGGAACCGCCGACGAAGTAGGTCGTCATGAAAATTGTATTGATGCGGTTGGAGGCCCGGGGTGACAGTTCGAAGATACTGGTCTGATTACTGAGCTGGATACACTGCATACCTATGTCGATGATGATAATTCCCAGAATGATACCAAGGTAGGTGTTTTCTCCGACGAAGAAGAGTAGCCATGAAAAGAGGATCAGCCCGCAACCGATGAAGTTGAAGCGGCGGACACCCACTCTCTTTACGTATTTCCCCACAAAGGAGGCGGTTAATGCTCCCGCCACACCGCATAATCCCAGCAACCGATGATGTCGCTATTGGCATGAAAGGGGGCTTGCCCCATCTTGAAGGCAAGGCAGGACCACATGGCAAGAAGGGAACCGAAGTTTAACGCCGCACGGATGGAATAAATACGTAGCTGCGGAAACTCTTTCACCAAAGCCAGCAGGGATTTCATCAGGTCGCCGTACTTGCCCCGGAAGTTGGTCTGAATATCGGGAAGGACTTTGAGCACGACAATCGCGCAGACGAACATCATGGCTGCGGCGATGTAATACATTTCGCGCCATCCGAACAGTTCGCCGACGAATCCGCTGACCACCCGTGAAGCAAGGATTCCGGTCAGCAAGCCCGATAGGACGATCCCGACATTCCTGCCTTTGTTTTCCGGACGGGAGAACTGGGCGGCTATGGGAATGAATATCTGCGGAATCATAGAGCAGGCTCCCGTGAAGAACGAAGCAAGGAGTATCAGATGGATATTATCTGCCAAAGCAATCGTCAGCAGAGAGAATATCAGGACAAAGAAATTGACAAGGATAATTTTTTTCCGCTGATACAAATCACCTAAGGGAGTGATAAACAAGAGTCCCGCTGCATAGCCTATCTGTGTGACCATGGCAATCAGGTTGGTACGGAATTCTGATATGCCAAGTTCATGGCGTATCATATTTAGCAGCGGTTGGATATAATAGATGTTGGCTACCGAGACTCCTGCCACAATGGCGAGCGTCCACAGGATGGATGCCGGCAGACCTCCGTTTTCTTTCAATGACTGTTTCATGCCGCAAAGATAATGAATATCACTCAACAAAGAAAGTGGTGGAGATGGTATTTCCTTCACCGTCTACTGCCGTCAGCGAATGTTTGCCGGCGGCGGGTTGCAGGGAGATTTTGTGAAAGTCCTGTGTCTGCGCTTGGTAGGTCTCGTCAAGATGCCAGAAAACGGTAGCGTTAGGATTGTTGTGCGCCAGTTCTACAGTCAGGAAACCTTTGCTGCCATCCAGTTGCTTGGGCAGTTTGATGCGTGCGTTCATCGGAGGATATATAAATTGCATCGGCTGGAAAGTATCTTCTCCGCATCCGGCTTTAAAAGGAGGCAGCGGTTTATACTCCGGATGATGTTGCTTGTAATACCATTCCCATACGGGTGGCAGTGTGAACCAGCTTTTTCGAAGCGTAGGCTCCGTGTTGGCGCAATTTTCATAAATACGCTGGCTTTCATCGGCTGATAAAGTGACGAGATGGTGATAGGGGCATGCCTCTGTCCGCAGTCCTGCCGGTAAAACAAGAAGTGTGTCCGTTTCATCACAGAACCGTCCTTTTAGATGTCCCGATTTCCGGCAGACCTCTGCTTCGACAAAGATGCCCGCAGGACGTGTAAACCACGAAGAGGAGGGGAGCAGATTAAAAATATCGAATAGTACGGGACCGGCTGTCTGTGCACCTACCAGCCCGGGTTTTCCTTCTCCGGTGGCATTTCCTACCCATACGCCGACTGCATAGCGGGGCGTAACACCCACCGCCCAAGCATCCCGGAATCCGTAGCTTGTTCCGGTTTTCCATGCAATGGTCTGCATGGAAGGAATGGATTTCCAGTCAATCTCTTCGGGACGGTTGACTTCTTTCAAGGCATCGAATGTCTGCCATACGGCGCCTGGCTGAAAAGGACCGGTTGATTCTGTGATTCGGCTTGTCGGGAGCAATAGGCTGCATGATGTTTGCGGCAGTTGCAACAAACTGCGTCCCATCATTGCATATGCGTTTGTTACATCCCATAAAGTGGCTTCCGCTCCTCCCAGAATAAGTGATAAACCATAGTGGGAAGAAGAACGGTTGATGGTTTTTAGCCCGACCTGTTGCAGGAAACTATGAAACTTCGGGACTCCGTATCTTTGCAGCATCGTGACTGCGGGAATATTTAATGAACGCGCGAGAGCTTCCGAAGCGGGAACAGCTCCTTCGAACTGCATACTGAAATTCTGTGGCGTAAATCCGTTGATATTGACAGGTACGTCCGGCAGCAACATATCCGGCAGTAAACTTCCTTCCTGTAACATTGCGTAATATAAGAAAGGTTTGAGAATACTGCCCGTACTTCTCGGAGCCTGAATGACGTCCACTTGATTTCCTCCTTGTTTCCGGTCGAAATGGACGTTGCCGCAGTATGCCACCACTTGATTGCTCGGAATGTCAATCACCAGAATGGCCAGATTGCGAATATCACTTCGCCCGAATTCGTTACTCCATCGTTCCGCCAGGTCCTCTACCTGAGTCTGAATGCCCTTGTTGATGGTCGAACGGGAGTATTCGCCGTTTCGTTCCTGATAGAACCGGCTGACCAGGTACGGTGCGATTTGTGGGAGCGCATGAGGCTCATCGGGAAGTGGCTCGCTGATAGCCAGTTCGTAGGTAGACGAATCGATGGTTTTCTTTTCGAGAAGCTGTTTCAGCAGGCGGTTTCGTTTGTCAAGCAACGTTTTCCGTCCTTTGGACAGATGAATCATGGCGGGCGCGTTGGGAAGAACGGCAAGCATGGCAGACTCCGCCCACGATAAGTCATCGGCAGAATGTCCGAAGTAGCGCCATGCGGCGGCATCCAGTCCCACTACATTTCCCCCGAAAGGGGCATGGGAGATATACATGGAAAGAATCTCCTCTTTGGAAGCGCGAAATTCCAGGCGGGTGGCCCAGATCATTTCAATCAGTTTCTCACGGAAGGTGCGCGATTCGTTTCGTGCCAGGCGGATGGTCTGCATGGTCAGCGTACTGCCTCCGCTTACGATGCGTTTATTCTTCACATTCTGATAGAAAGCTCTTCCGATAGCGAACGGATTGACTCCCCAATGGTGGTAGAAATGTTTGTCTTCGAAAGTGATGAGGCATTCCTTGATCTTTTCCGGAGTTGTGTTTCGGGGAGGGAATCTCCATTGGCCGTCGGAGGCGATGCGTGCACCCAGCAGTTCCTCGTTCCGGTCCGTCACTACTGTGGAGTAGGGGACATGAAACAGGTGGCGGGGAAGACAAAAGATATATCCTGTCACCAAAAAAGCAAGAATACAAAGTATTACTTTTTTAGTGGCAGACAATCGTTTGAAGAAATTCAAGATTTTACTTCCCATGCAATATGCTATCTGTTAATTTTATCTGTTATTCAGTTCCCTTAGACAGATACTCTTATATATATGATAAACTAAACAAGGTTAACTAAAAAGTCGGCTCTATTGAATCATCTCTTGTCAGCGGCTGACAGTCGTTCTTCCCGCTTTAGTGCGTGCCTGTACCGCTGCATCATACATAGCTTCGCACTGAATGGCCGGAAGAATGAAGTTACCTGCATAAGTTGCCTGCAACCTTACGGTAAATGTTTTCGATTCACCCCGTCGCAGATCGAAATAAGTCAATACCCGGTCGTCACGAATATCTTTATAGGTGTACTTATCGGCTGAACTTTCCGGAGTATTCGCTTCATTAGAATTGGAAGAGGACGCTTCCGGAACAATCATCCGTTCATTATATATTTCCCATCCGGACGGTATAATATGGGTCAGTGCCAGATTGCTGTAATCGGAAGTACCGCTGATATTGGATAGGGTGACCGCAGACATAAAGTCTGTTCCCTGTCTGATGTCTTCCACGGAAATCGGTGAACCTGCCATATCTGTGTATTTCACATCCAGCCGGATATTATCGGCAATGGCTGGCAGCGTATCATTCAGCAATTGGGTACGTGTAATCAGGTCTACGCTCAATGCTCCTTTGCCTTGATTCTTCACAGAGACTGTTCCCGATTTCGGAGAAGTAGCTATCTCCTTCTCAAATACGGCTTTAGCAGATTTCACGGCGGGCTGTTGCTTGCCGTTCCAGCTCCATGTGAAATCCAGTGTACCGGATAATTGCTCCGCAAGTCGTCCCATTGCCATCAGGGCAAAGGCGGTAGACTGCGTGCTGAACCAGTTTTCCTGTGCCAGATTCTGTGATACCTTCTTTGCCTGTTGCAACGCGTCCCGATCCCGTTTCATCAGAATGAGCGTTTCCAGAATCATTGCTTCATCCCGGTCGGACGAACCGTAAATCAGATTCATGGAAGAGTAAGGAATGACGGTCGTTTCTGCGTTGTATACTAATTCTCCGGCAGGTTTCATCTTACCGGTCAGCGCGTAGGCGGCTGCCAGTCTCCATTTGGCTTGGATGGAGAGTCCCGGCTGTTCCTTCATGCGGTTCATGGCTCCGTATTCCGGTGCACCGGCCAGTGCAAGGGTATAGAGGCGGAAGGCCTGCTGCAATTCCGATTGCCATATCTGCCAGTTGCTTGCTTCCTGCGGCATACGCCAGTTTTGGGCAGCGGCACGCTGGAAGCGTTTCCATTTGTTCAGTACGTTCGGATGAACGGCATACCCTTTTTCTTGTGCCAGTGTCAGGAACATACCCGTGTAAGAAGTGATCCATTCATCGGCGACGGCGTTGCCCGGCCAGTATACAAATCCGCCGTTGGGAAGCTGGCGGGCATATATCTGCCGGATAGCTTCCTGTACATTCGTCTTTATTTTCTCGGCCTCCTGTTCGTCCACCGCCTTGAACTGGGAGACGAATAAGAGAGGTAATGCTTTGGAAGTCAGTTGCTCTGTGCAATGATGCTGATAGTTGTATAAGAAGTCGAATCTACGGCTGATGTCTACCGATGGAATGCGGGAGACTTCCAGTTGCACCTGATTGTTAGCCGAAGAAGAACCTGCCAGTGTGTATGACAGTTCGGCCTCCTGACCGGCTTCTATCCATTGGCTGTTGCGTAAGGTTACCACCGGATTCGGATTCCGGACTTCTATTTCGATCGTTTCTTTCGTCTGCTGTCCGTTACCGCTTGCCGTCAGGTGGATGGTTGCCTTTCCGGTTTTGCTGCCTGTTTTCAGAGTGAAGTATGCCAGTTGGTCACCCGGCTGGTCAAAAGTGAGTGACTGCTGGCGATTGCCCGTGATCTGTACGCCTGCGCCGGATGCTTCCAGCGATACGGTCACGTTCTTCACTTGGTTCTCCATAGCGAATACATTTACCGGAACGGTAATTTCTTCCTGCGTACTCAATACACGGGGCAGAGTAGACAACAGCATGAGCGGTGTCCGCACAAATGCAGTCTTTTCCGCATTTCCGTAAGCGCCGTCCTGTCCGGCAACTACCATCGCACGTACAGAACCCACATACATCGGAAGCTTCAACGTATGTGTCTGTTGCTTACCTTTTGCGAGATAGAAAGGACCGATGAATTTGACCACCGGTTTGAAACGGTTGGCTTTGGCATCTGCCGGTTTCAGCGAGGCATCTCCACCCGTGCTGAACAATGAACTGTAACGTCCGCCGGAAGCACCCAGCACATCGTCGTACATATCCCATGTACGGATGCCGAGAGCCTCGCGTGCATAAAACTCGTTCCACGGGTCGGGCGTCTTGAAGTTAGTCAGATCGAGCAGACCGTCATCCACAATCGCCAGTGTATAAGTCATCGGTTTTCCGCTTTTCTCGCTGACAGTCACGTTAAAGTCAGTTTCCGGACGCAGCACTTCCGGCATCTTGATCTGCGGTTGCAGAATCGTCTGACGGTTGGTCACAAATACCGGAGCAATGCCGTACATACGGATCGGCAGATCATTGACTGTCTGCGCATGAGGCTGCAACAGGCTGATATGCAGATAAACATTCGGAGCCATTTCCGGTGTAATCTTGAAGGTGAGTTTCGTATCTCCCTGATCGGACACTTCGAGCCATTGCTGCTGCAAGACGGTCGAACCGTTTTCGAGGGATACCAGCGCACGTCCTCCGGCGGCTGCGGGAATGATTGCCGTGGCTGTTTCTCCTATCTCATAAGAATCTTTGTCCAGTGAGAAAGCAAGCATCTTGATGCCGCTCGGGTCTGTCTTGTTCGAACGTCCGCGCCAGTCGGGCCAGTCGATGTAGACGGTTCCTCCGGTAGCGTGTCCGCTTTCACGGTCTTTCACGTACACCAGATAGCGTCCCCAATCCGGATAATTGATGCGGAACTTGAAGGAGGCTTTTCCTCCTGTGGTCTGCAGGTTACCACTGGCAACGGGAGTGATGGAACTGTTGTTGAT
>ENA-ORTF01002242-ORTF01002242.1-human-gut-metagenome-genome-assembly--contig:-NODE-2242-length-20007-cov-5.283029_pt1 | contig 20007 bp, 18 predicted proteins | sample MGYA00241908_ERZ509180 | MGnify/ENA primary metagenome ERZ509180 (study PRJEB26280, sample SAMEA2338814) | human gut metagenome | biome: human gut; feature: human-associated habitat; material: faeces... | reverse complement strand
TAAAGCTCGACGCGAACATTTTCCATTAATTTATTTAAGAAATTCTAATATTGCTTCAATCATATTTAAAAATTATAAAAACATATACATATATACATTTTAGCCTGAGTGAAAGCGGCACATTTTTTTATATTAGATTTTCTTTTTGAACGTAGTGAATAATATTTATTGTTTAAATTATGGATTTGTCCCATATTGCTTAAAAACCCGAAACTTAAATATTAGCTTTCTTGTTTTTTTCCATTATTTATGGTAATATTATAGCAGTTAATTAAAAATTATACAAGAAGGGAATTTGATTATGGGTAAAGTTTTAGGTATTGTAGGAGAATATAATCCTTTCCATAATGGTCATTTATACCATTTAGAGCAATCAAAAAAAATGACTAGTTCTAACTATACAGTTGCTATAATGGGTGGCAACTTTACACAACGTGGTTCAACTTCGTTAATTGATAAATGGTCTAAAGCTGAAGCTGCAGTTCAAAATGGAATAGATCTAGTTATTGAACTTCCTGTTCTATATACTACTTCTAGTGCTGAAAATTTTGCAGATGGTGCAATAAAAATTTTAGACTCTTTAAAAGTTATTGATTATATTTCTTTTGGTGCTGAAACCTCTGATGTTGACATATTGAATAAATTTGCAGACGTTTTATATCATGAACCAAGAAAATATAAAATATTATTATCTCATGAATTAAGTAAAGGAATCTCTTATCCTAAAGCTCGTGAAAACGCCCTAATGATATATTTAAATGATATTAGAAAATGTGTTAATGTACTTTCTTCTCCTAATAATATATTAGGCATTGAATATCTAAAAGCATTAAAAAAATATAAAAGTAACATTATGCCTATTTCAATTGCTCGTTATGAATCTGCTTATAATGATAGCTCTTATTCTGGAAATATAGCAAGTGCTACAGCTATACGTAATATTATAAAAAACAATGGATTTGATATTTTAAGAAGATTACTTCCATCTTCAAGCTACAGCATTTTAATAAAAAATATAAAACAAGGACATATAATACCAGACATCTCTGTATTTGAAAAACAAATTATTTATAATTTAAGAAAAATGGAAACATCTGAAATTGCTATGCTTCCTGATGTAACAGAGGGTTTAGAATTTGCTATAAAAAAAGCAGCAAATTCTTGTAATAATTTAAATGACCTTTTAAATATTATAAAATCAAAACGTTATACATCTACTAGAATTCAAAGAATTTTGCTTTATGCTTTATTAGGAATCACTAAAAAAGATATTGATATTTCTAAAAAAACTACTCCCTATATTAGAGTACTTGGTTTAAATAATCGTGGTAAATTCTTAATTTCTGAAATAGCTAAAGCTAATCCTAAACTTGAAATTATTACCTCAGTAAAAAGATTTTATGATAATAATACTAACAAAAATTTAAAATTAATGTTAGATAAAGATATTTTTGCTACAAATGTTTATACAATTGGTTATGAAGATGACTCATGGAGTAATTTAGATTTCACTCAAAAAATTATTAATATCGAATAAATTAAAGATTTTTTCAGCAAATTTGTTCGTGTGCGAAAATTTATGAAATAAATTTTCTGTACAGTGTAGTTTTATATATAAAAAAGAGTACGTATGCGTACTCTTCATTTTATTTATCTATATTTTTATATCTAATATATACAAATATTCCAACAATAGTTAAACTTATTATTAAGAATATTATAACTGGAATATATCCTGTATTTGGTAATACTTTATTTGCTACAGTTGTATCATTTTTTGTTTTATTTGATGTTATTGTTGTAGTATCTTCTTCTTTTTTTGTTTCTATTTCAGATGAATATAATTTTAATTCTATTCCATTAGATATTACTGTTGTAGATTTTCCATTTAATGTTGCAACTTCTTTAATATATACATATACTGAACCATCTTCTTTTATATCTGCTAGCTGAGATTCTTCTGTAACCTCTAGTGTTAAAGCATATGTTCCATCATCTTGCTTTTCAAACTTTCCTGCTGGTATCCATTTATCTTCTTGTATGTTATTTTCCTTTGAATTTGATGACAAATAGAAATAATGTTGATATTTTTCACTTGAATTTTTAACTTCTATTCCTGTTACTTTTATTTTTATATTTACTGAACTTTCTTGATTATTTCCCTCTAATTTTATTTCTTGTAACTCTGCTTTTGCTTTATCATAGTTAGAATTATTATTATCTGTTTTTGAGTCTTCTTTTTCTTCTTCATTTGCAATACTTCCAGAGTATTGATTTACAGTTATACCTTTTATACATAAATTTCCCAAATAACTGCTGCTACTACTGTCTCCAATATCTAGCCATTGGCTATCTTTTTGTGCTTGTTCTTCTCTTACAACAAAACTCTCTTTAGCCTTGCTTAATACAATATCAGGATTTTCTTCTTTTGCTTCATATGTAAAATAAGAAATTCCCCCATCTTTATGTTTCATTTTTATAGCTACTACAAAATTATTTTCTTTTAATTTATATGCTTTTTTAAAATTTATTGTATGATAACCTGCTGTTAAACTAATTTCTTCTCCTGTTGTTAACTCTGCTTTTTGTAAATTAGACAATGATTTATCTGTTCCGTTTGGATTTATATAAACTTCATAAGTTCCCTCAACCAAACTTTGAAATCCTATCGAAGTTAAATATTCTGTATCTGTTTTAGTCCTTGTAAATACATTTGCTAAAAATATATCTTTTACATCGTTTCCTTTTATATAACCTACTTCTCCCCCACCTAAATTATCATATTGATACAAATTATCATAATCTTTTTTATCTTCTGCATTTTCTATTCCAAGCAAATCAGAATATATATATGCATCTTCATAAGATACATAAAATATTCCATTATCTCCAACTGAAACATTAAGTATTTGCCCATCTTCACTTAAAGTACAATTACAATTCATACTTGCCGAAAATGTATTTACAATCTCTTCATCTTCCAATCCTGGATTATTTTTTCTTAATTGCTCCATTGATATTTCTATTGCTTTTCCATATGAATTTCTAATAATCCATGCTCCATTATTCGTAGGTTTAGTTGAAAAATTATCTTTAGAATAATTATCATCCCATCCAATTATACTAACAGCATGATTGACATATACTCCATCTTTTTTCGTCATTTCTTTTTTTATATCTTCATAAGAATCTATTAAATTATAGATAGCTCCAGATTTCAAGTTAATATGTACATTATTATCAAAATTTGGCATATAAATCGATGCTTTTACTGATCCACTAGTTGAAATATGTTCCTTTATTTGTTCTTTTAAATTTTCCATTTCTGAATCTTTTATTTTATTTTTATTAGCATCTATTGCTCCATCATTTTTAGTTATATATATTGAATTAAAATTTCTTATATCTTTTACTGTAGTTTGTACTTGTTTATTTTTTATATCATTAATATCTATTTCTTCCTGGCTATCTACAAATTTCATATCTTCTTCATTTATTGCTCCAGATCCATTTGTTAAATATGCCATTGACATTGTTGTAGTTCCACCATCTTTTGCCTTTTGTTTCCATCCGTTAGTATTTACTTGTCCATCTTTAAAACTCTGTGTCATAGAATAAACCATATGTCTTTCTGAATAATCATATATCTTACCATCTTTATTATCGTTATAATTTTTTAATGCTAAATTAGTTTCTAATGAACTTATTGAGGCAAAAGCCCAACAAAAGTTAGTACTTTTTTGGTCTTTTATTTCTAGATTATTATCAATTAATGTTTTTAATGAAAATTTAGGAGACGTGGCATATGTTGATGACTTTGCCATTTTTACTAAACTTTTCAAATTCATTTTTTGATTAGCTAGTTGTATTTCTTCTTTTGTATCTTTTGAATAAAAATTATATTTACTTGGCTCTATTACATTTTCTTTTTGTTCATCTGACAATTCAAGCCATTGTTTATATATTTCTGTATATTCCTTATTTTCTAAATTTGTATCATTTCCAAGTGCTATTCCTGTTGTAAATAATATTGTTATAATAAAACATAAATATATCTTTCTAATTGTTTTTTTCATATGATTAAATTACCCCTTTCATCTTTCGTTTATAGTCTATCATAACAAATTTTCTTTTTCAACATAATATAAAGCGTCATATAAATTTAATATTTTTGTAATAGTTTTGTAACTGTTTCGTCTTTATAACATTACAAAAAGCTATGAACATTTTTTCATAGCTTCCTTAAAAAGCAAAAATATTATCAAAACAATCAAAGTCTTGATAATACTAATGGTGCGTTAGCGGAGGACGTATTCGAAAAACGCCACGCACAATAGCACCTTATTATCCGTCCCAAAATCAGTTATAGCAATAGTTTCAAAGATATGTATATACATTTTTAAAATTTTTCGCCCTAACTGTTATTTTTAATTTAACATAAATTCTTGTATTTTGCAAGTCAAACTTAGATAATTATTCCATAAAGTTCTGCTCGTTCTTTAAATGCTAATTCATTCCCTTCAAGTATATTAATTGCCTCTAAAGACACTGCTTTATTGTATATTGTTCCATTACATTCAATCCAGCTATTTTCACCATTGCCTTTTAATACTATAATATTTTCTGAATTTCCAGCAACTGCAATATTAGGACTATGTGTAGCTACAATTAACTGTCTTTTTTCTTTTACTCTATCCAATTCTTTTACTAAAGTATGATATACATATGCATTATCTAAATCATCTTCTGGTTGATCTAAAATTAATAATTGATTATTGTCTGAAATAGTAGTTCCATATAATAAAATTAATAATATTCCTACTGCCTTTTGCCCAAACGATAAGTTAGTTCTCTCTCTATATATTTTCTTTCTACTCATTCCATAATTAACATTTAATTTAAAATCAATAATTACTTGTGGTATATTAGAAACATAATTGAATTGAAAATATTTATAAGTATATTGACAAGCTCCTATTGCTATTTCTTCACTCAAGCCTGTTTTATTTGATAACTCTTTGTATTGATTAGTAAATAATAAATACAATAAATCATGTGTATCTGATATTTTAGAAAATAGAAAATCCAAACTCTTTCTTAATTTTATTTCTTCAGCATATCCATTTAAATTGCTTTTGTTTCTATTATTCTTTATTATTTCATATATTATATTTTCTTTATATTTTTTAGGTAAATCAATTTCATAAGTTAGTATTAATTTTTCATCTAAGATTTGATTCATTTTTTCAATTGTTTCAATATTATATTTATTTATCTTTTCAGATACATCAAGTAATTTATTATAACATGATACCAATGCTTTTGAATTATTTTGTGCGTTTTCATCTCTCTTTCTTTCAATATCAATTTTTTGACAAATTTCATTTACCTCATCTTGTAATATTTTTTTCTCTAAGCATAATTCTTGATATTTTCTTCCTATAATTCTTTCTATGATTGAATAAATGGTTTTAGTTACTTTCATTCTGTTATTTCCTATTTCTAATATATTCTTTTGTTGATATATTATTGGTTTTATATCATCGAGAAATGCTATAATTTTATTCATATTTGTAGTATCTAATCTAACAGAATTTATTTGTTTTTTAAATTTCCTATTAATATAATTATAAATAGTAACATTAGGACTATTTATTCCTTTGGGTGCTACTGTTATAGCGTAAATTTTATCTTCTTTATTGACAAATAAAAGAATCTCTTCAAATCTACTTATAATATTTTCTTTTTCTTCAATCTCATCATATTCTTCAACTTCATCAGCATTATATATTAAATAATCATCATTTTTAGAATAATAGTATGTTTCTGTATCATAAAAATTAAAAGCATATTTTATTATATCTATAATTGTTGATTTACCTGTGCCTCTTGCTCCAATAAAGCAATTTAATTCTCTTGAAAAAGGTATTATTTCCCAATCTAATTCCTTGCTTTTATTTTTCACAAAACTTCCTTTGATACAAGAAGATATTATATAAGAATTTTTCTTAATCGGAATATCTTCAAATATTTGAGTATGAGGATTTTGGAAAAAAGACTTAATTGTTCTAAAACTTAGTTCCCCCATATTAGCATAAAAAAATTCTGTCCCCATTGGTTTTCCTGAGCCTTTATAATTTTCTTTATCAAAAATACTATGACTATCCGAAGCTTTAAAAATTTTTAAATTTTTATTGAAGTTTTTTATTAATTTAGTTAACTCATTTCTGTTGCTCTCATTGCTAATACAAACCCCTAACAAATTTGGAGATTTTAGTACTTTTTCAACAATTCCTCCATTAATTATAAATTCTTCATCTTTTTTTGATGTTTTTATATAATCTTTAAGAAAACCTTTATCACCGTCTGCATGTGGTAAACATACAAAAGCATTGTATTCGTTGGCAATTTCGCATAATGTTAATGGAGTCACTCTATCTGCACTTGCTTTATCATTATCTTTTTTATTATCTATTCCACATCTTTTTATAAAATCTTCTATTACTGATATCGCAATTTTTTCAGAAAAATAAACTAAAAAATGTCTTGCAAAACATGTAACTTCTATTCCTGGCATTATATATTTTCCATTGAGTTTTTCTTTTAATTCTGCATTTTTATTTATTATATCAATTATTTGTTTATATCCTTCTATGGTATTATGATCTGTTATTGCAATAACATCCAAATCAGAATCTATAAATTTATTTATAAATTTTTCATATTCTTTTATAATGTCTATGTGATTTTCTGAGTAAATATAGTCTTTAGATGCTGGAGAGTGAATATGTAAATCCATTTTCTTTAACTTTGCAATATTTTTCATCTTTTTCATTGATTTTTCAAATAATTCATCTACATACATTTTTCTTTTCCTTAATTTACTAATGTTTATACTGGTTCCACACTGTGGAACCACTCTATTCTTTATCTTCAAATTCTTCCTTTTGTTTTTCTATTTCTCTTGCTAATTCTTCTTCAGTTGGTAAATATAATTGATATTTTGACGCAAATAAATTCTTATTATCATTAAGAACAGAATATTTTACTATTGTATCTTTTTTATCTGAACACAATATAATTCCTATTGTTGGATTATCATCTTCTGCTTTTATTTCATTATCATAATATCTAACATAAAAATCCATTTGTCCAATATCTTGATGTGTTAGTTTGTCCAATTTTAGATCAATTAAAACGAAACATTTTAGCACATAATTGTAAAACACTAAATCAATATAAAAATTGTCGCCATCCACATCAATTCTTTTTTGCCTTGCTACAAAAGAAAATCCCCTACCTAATTCTAGTAAAAATTCTGATATATGTTCAAGCAAATTAGATTCTAAGTCTTTTTCTAAAAATCTTCTGTCTTTTATATCTAAAAATTCTAAAACATAAGGGTCTTTAATAAAGTCTTGAACTTTTTCCTTTTTCTCTAAAATATTTATTTCATTTTTTACTTCTTCTTTATGTTCTTCACTTGTTGATAAAAGCCTTTCATAATAAAAACTATTTATTTGCCTTTCTAATTGTCTAACACTCCAATTTGACTTTATTGTTTCTTCTAAATAAAAATTTCTTTTAGCCTCATTGTCTATATTCATTATTAAACGATTATGGCTCCAACTCAACTGGTTCCACAGTGTGGAACCACCTTTATACGTCAAGTAAAACTTTTTCATTTTCTTTAAACTTGGAACACTAAAACCTTGTCCAAATTCTCGAGTTAACTTTTCTGAAAACAATTTTAATATTTCATTTTGAGATGCCTCTAAATTATAGTTTTCAATTAATTCATTTATAGTAGAACCTATTTCAAAGTATAGTTCGACCATTTCAGAATTAATATTTTTCACAACATTTTGCTTTGTTTTTAATATTAAGTTATTTATTCTATCATAGTAATTTCCAAAGACTTGATTATTTTGTTCTATTAAATCAGCCATTTAATACCCTCCTTTGTATTTTGCCAATAACATTGGCAAAATTCGATATTTCATTAAAAAGTCTCCTCAAAATTTAATTATGTTCATTTTTTATATATTCTTTTGCACATTTTCTTATATCTTCCATCTTTTGTTTTGTATCATCATTTTTATACTCAATTCTATCTACAAGAATATCTATGTAATTATTTTCTTGCACATATTTTAAAGATATATCAAAATTTAGATCAAATATAAAAGCTATTACACAAATCCAATAGTCAATTATTGTTTTTCTATCTTCCAATTTTATACATTTGTGTTTCATAAATTCTTCATATACTTTTTGACTTACTACCTCATAATTTATAGTTTCCTTATTATATATTTTTGGAAACATATCTTCAAATTTATCATCTTGTTTAACTCTGAAATTATCAATCTTATCTGCATCTCTTATTATTTTACAATGTAGTAATTCAATATCATTTAAGTCGTCTTCTATTTTAAATTTATTATGATTATATATTGCTTTACTAATTATATTATCATATTTTCTATCTTCTATAAATTTTGTTATTAAGTTCTCTTCAAACAATACTTTTACGCCAAATTCTGCATGTTCTATTTTTTTATCACTGAACTCATTAAATTCTTTTATTTGCTCAAATCTTCCTATGTCGTGCAACAATGCTATTATTTTTGCAAGTTCGATATTTTCTTTATCTAGTTCTAGTCCTGTTGCTATATACTCACTTTTTTTAACTACTTCGTACGTATGTCTTATCTTTAATTTAATACTGCCATTTTCTAAATCATAGTCTTTTAAGTATTCTTTGAAACTTTCCTGTGCTTTTTTAAAATCAATCATTTCATTACCTTTCTTTATTTATATATTATAGTATTTCTATTATATCCAATGGATATATTTTATTTTTTCTAAGCATCTCTAATGTTCTTTTTATTAACTTTTCATCTCTTAAATCTTCGCAACCCATATTTTCTAATTCTTCTTTTGAAATCCATTTTACATCTAAAATTTCTTCTTTATTAAAAGATATTTTTTCTTCTAATAACTCTGTTGTAAAGGTTATTATCATAAATGTAGTGTTTTCTAATTCTCCACTCATTATTGGAAGCATATTTTTTAATCTAACTTTACATCCAGTTTCTTCAAATATCTCTCTAATAGCACCCTCAAATATTGTTTCTCCATCTTCTAAATGTCCTGCAGGGACATTCCATTTTCCATAACATTTCTTTTTTGCCTCTTTTACCATTAATATTTTGTTGTCTTTTTCAATAATTCCTCCTACAATAATTTTCATTGCAATTTTCCTCCTTAAATTTTATTTACATCTACTCCTAACCTTTTAAAATTTTCATTAATTCTGGTCATATCTCTATATTTTAAATATTGTTTTTAATTATTTCTCCTAATTCTTCATATTTATCTGTATATGAATGATCTGCACCTTTTATTATTTGAATGTTACAATCTTTAATATTATTATTCAAATATTTTTTTACCGTCTCAATATCTTGTGTTAATACACACTCATCAACATCTCCAAATACAACTAATATTGGAATATTAATTTTATTAAGTACTTCACTTTTTCCATCTTTTCTATCTCGATATCTTATAAAATCATTTTCACCTTCAGGCAAAAAGTCATTAAAATATGTTCCTGCTGCAATTTTTCCGTTAGCCATTACAGAGAAATCAATCAATTCTCTTTCTTTTCCTTCATTAACTAATCTTGTCGATTCTTTCTTTGCTATTTCATATTCTTTTTCATTTAAAAATTTCTTTCCTTCTGATGGTATATCACATGGAGCCAATAAAACTATTTTCTTTATACATTCATCATTCTTTTTGTTATAATAATACAAAACTTTATTACACCCATAACTATGTCCTTCAAGAATAATTTCTTTATATCCATTTTCTTTAGCATAATTTACTACGCCTTCAATATCTAAGACACAATCTTTAAATCTTTCTAAACTTCCACCAATAACAACACATTCTTTGCCTTTCCAAAGTTCTGTAATAAATTCCCTACCTCTATTATTAAAAGTTAAAAAAGCAAATCCTTTATCTGTATAGGATTTAGAAACACTATCAAGAAAATTATTTTCGTAAAAGTTTCCATTTAATCCATGAACATGTATAACTATTTTTTTACTAGTTTTATCTGGAGTATATAAAATTCCAGGCATCTGAATTCCATCAATAGAGTTTATTCTTACTAATTCTTGTTTCATTCTATATCTCACTTTCTATTATTTATTTCTCTCACTTCAATTGCTTCTATTTTACTAATTTGTGTTGCTCTACTGACCATGCTGGTGTACAAGTCATAGATATTATACAATATTCAGTATCATAATAATATTTCTCATTAGGCTCTATTAAAATAGAATCTCCTTTTGAAAAGTCAATTTTTTTATCTTCAAAGTTTAATGTTCCACTTCCTTCTATAACATAGATTAATTCTTTACTTACAAGATTCACACCATATCCATCATCAGGATATCTTCCACTAATTGTTGCTATACCCAAATCTATATCTTTGTCCATGAATGAATATTCTAATGTTTTACATTTATCACTATTTTTTCCTTTTAAAGCATTATCATATTTTATAACTTTCATTTTGTATCCGCTCCCTTTTAACAATTTGCAACGGAGCGTTGCAAATTTCGTATTTTCCTTATTTATATCATAAAATCAGTATAAAAACAATTATTTCCAGAAATTAATATAAAAGAGATTGCCACTTTTATATATAACAACCTCTTTGTATTATTTTCTGTTTAAATTTCTATCCTTTTTCTTTGTTTTAGTAATATCTTCTTGAGCTCTCTTCATTTGTGTTTCAATTTTTATAACTTCTTTAACTTTTGGTGTATCTTCTAAAATATAATTTGCTATTTTTAGATTTTTTCTATACTTATTTAGAATAGTAGTACATTCATCTCGCTTTGTTTTGTATTCTTTTATTAAATTATCATCTGTGCAATTTCTTAGCTTATTTCTATATTTTTGCCTTAAATTGGTAACACTTTCTATATCTTTTTCAGTTTGTGCAATATAGTTTTTTACATCATCTACTGTTTTTATTTTTTCTGTTACAATAAGTCTAATTTCATTAGAATATCATTGCATTTTTCTAACTTCTTGCTTCATTTCTGGAGATAATGGTTTGTAATTTTCTCGTTTTGGTATTAATCCTAATAAATGAAATAGTAATATAAAAAGTACATCAATTCCACTCATTTTACTAATATCTTTTAAATTTCCTTTATATTTATAAACTTTATATTTTGTATAATTCTTTTTTGGTTTCATCAATTTATAATATTCATCTTGCACATAACATGGATTTTGAAAAACTCTTTCTGCAATATTTTTCGGCAAATACTTTTCTCCTAACTGATACATTCTTACTGCTTTTTTATCATTTATTGAACGAATTGTAGGATATTTTCTATTATTATCATCATTTATAATATAGCCTTTTTTATACATTACCTTTTTAAATTGCGAATAGCTTACGCATATTTCCATTGCTTCATCCATAGCTTGTCCCATTAGATTATATTTGGTTGGCTCACCTCGTTTTTCTGCAAAATATATATTTCTTGGTGTTTTCCCTTTTGGCTTTTCTATAACTGTTAGTCCATATTCTCTGCATAATTCATCAGATAACTCTCTAAAATGATAATATGCTCCTTTATTACAATTAAATTTTTTACCTGTAAACATATTAACTGAATTTACTACAAAGTGATTATGATATGTGCCAGTATTAAAATGTGTTGCAACTATTACTTGATGCTCATTCCACATTTTTTCTGCCAGTTCTATTCCTATTTTATGTGCCAATTCTGGTGAAACTTCTCCAGTTTTGAAGCTTTGATATGCATGATAGGCAATATTTCCTGTGCATTTATCAAATCTATTCTGTACTGATGTCATTTCTTCATAGGCTGTTTCTTTATTACAATTTACTCCAGTTACATACATAGTCTTTTCATTTTTATCAATAGTTTTCTCATCATTTTCTGCATATTTTAGTACCTGTTTCAAATCAGAGAATATTGTTTTTTCTGGATTCTTTGCATAATTTACTACACGAGAAAGACTATCTTTAATTGCCCATATTTTCGTTGTTGCCATTGTCATCACCATCTTTTTTGTGATTGTAAATGTCTAAAAAATCACTTTGCATTTTTGCTATTTTCTCTTTTATTTCTTCATTACTCATATAAGGAAATTCATTTTTTAGTTCAACAATTCCTGCATAAATTTTACGAAGTTATTCATCTGGTATTTCATAAATTTTTTGTTGTAATCCAACTTTTCTTAAATAAGATGATAATTTCAAATTAGCCTTTTGGGCATTTTTCTGTAATTTTTTCTTTTCATTTTCGCTTACTCTAACATTAATTCCTATTGTTCTATTTCTCATATTTTTCCACATCCTTTTTCAAAAATTTTAGTTCATTTTTTATAAAAATCTTTTCATTTTATTTTTAATTTTTCTAATTTTAAGATAGGGGTTATAGGGGACAAAGTCCACTTTCATCGTAAGATGTCGGATTTGTGGCAATACAAATCCTATGCTCGCTACACTTATAGACATCAAATTTGTATATACATTTCGTTCTGTAGTTCTACTAGCAATTTCTTATACATAAATTAGTTCATTTAATACAATTTCTTCTGCTTCATTTTTAAAATTGTTCATCATTCCTGCCCAATATAATTGATTAGTATTTTTCATTTCTTCTGTCAAATTATTCTCCTTTTTTAATTGCTCAACTATAAGATCAACTCTTGTTTGTGCTGTTTCTTGTATTTCTTTTAAATGCTTATTGAGAGTTTTGTTCATAAACATTATTATATATTCTGCTTTCTTATTTTCTTTTAAAAATTTCAACCTCATTCTTCCATACTTGTTTAAAATGATTTTTTCTTCTTTTTCTAAAACTAAATTAGGCATATAATAATCTCCTATTTTTGTATATTCAATTCCATATTTATTATCAATATTGTTTTCTTTTAATTCTTTATTTTCCATAATTTCAATTCCTCCATTTTTACTAAATTTTTTAACTAACTTTTTCTCGTTCTTTTACTCTAATTGCTCCAACAATTCTATTTGCTTTTTTCTGTGGGAACTTTTTATCATCTGTAATTAGTTCAACTAATTTAAAAAGCTTTTCTCCTTTTTCATTTATTTCATCTATTGTAAGATATTTTTTCTGATAACCTTTCTTTGGTTCATCTAATCTTGCAATCTCGTAATAAGATACTTCATAATATTCATTTAATTTATTGATATAGTCTTGTAATTCTTGCTTGTCCATCATAATTGTTGTTCTAACATCTTTACCTTTTTCATCTGCAATAGTCATATCAAACATTCCGTTTTGCATTAATTTATATACTGCTTCTATAAATGTTTTTCTTAATTTCATATTGACTAATTTGTAGTTTCCTTTTTTATCTTTTTCTATAGTAATACTTTCCAAAAACTTTGATATAAATTCTTGCTTTTCTTCTTTGCTTTTATTGTTCCATTCTGCCATTAGCATATCGTAAAATTTATTAGAACGAATTAACTTTTCTTTTTCTACATCTCTATCTGCCATTAAATGTTGTGGAGAAAAAGTTTGCTTATTCAAATCAATGGCTTCAATTCGCTTTTGTTCAAGCAAATTTAGCTTTTCATCAACTTCTTTATATTCTTTTGAAAATTCCTCTACATTAACAATTTCTTTTAAATATGCTTCTTTTATTCTGTTCTTTCTATTTTGTAATGATGATATTTCTTTATCTAGTTTGGCTGTATTTCGTTCTTTCTTATCTGCTAAAACAGGATAAAAGTATTTCTTTACTGTCATATCATATTCAATTAAGTCCATTATCATTGGCATAACCTGTTCTTCAATTAAGTCTTCACGAAGATAAATTTTACAATCTGTACAATGGTAATACATATATTTTCTCTTTTTACCACCAGTTCCTTTACATTGCATTATTTTGCCACATTTTGGACATATCATCTTCTGCATAAATATATAAACTCTATCTCTACAATATGCTCTTTGATTTTTCTCTTTTTGAATTTGAACATCTTCAAACATTGCTCTTGTTATTATTGGTTCTACAACATTAGGATATATTACAGGCTCTTTTCCTTGTTCTTTTGCGACTCTTTTAAATCTTTCGTAATCTCCTACATAAATTCTATTATTGATTATTTTTTCAATTTTAGAATCTTTCCATTTTTTTGGACTTAAAACCTTTTCTTCGTTTAGAATATTAGCTATTGTCTGATAACTTTTCCCCTCAAGATACAGATTAAATATTCTAACAATTATATCTTTTGTAGTTTCATCAATTCTCACTTTCTTTGTTTCATCTCTTTTGTAACCTAGTGGGCAAGTTCCGTGGAATATGTCCACATTTTATAGCACCTGTTAGACCGAATTTTGTTCTTTCGCTTACTATTTCAATTTCTAATTGTGATAAAACAGTTAGCATACGGACAAAAAATCTACCGATTAGCTGTGCTGGTGTTTACATCATCACGGTCGCAAACAAGATAACAATGATGTGTTTCTAAATCTGATATTAAAACCTCTAAATCTCTTACAGACCTTGTAACTCTATCTAGTTTATATGCAATAATATAATTAATTTTACCTGCTCGCATATCTTCTAGCATCTGCTGAAAAGCTGGTCTGTGTTCCATATCTTTGGCTGATATTCCTGCATCCTTATAAACTTTGTAAATCTTATAGTCCTTATACTCACAAAGTTGTTTTAACTTTTCCTCCTGTTCTCCTAAACTAAATCCTTCCCTTGCCTGATCTTCTGTACTTACACGAATATAAATTCCTGCAACTTTTCTTTCTTCATTCATTACAACATTACCTCCTTCTTTTAATGAATAGTAGAAAGACACCAAAAAAGTGCCACATAGCATATCAGCTTAGCTATTGACACTTTAAAGTTTTTATTTATTGTTTTAACTATCTCTATTTTTCTTTTAAACATAATTAATAAATCAATATAGTACATTTTTAAAAAAACTCTAAAATATCAGATGCCTTGCTTCTCTATGTTATGTATTCATTAAATTTTGATAGTGGATATTTATTTTCCAAACTATCTATGTAAAAGTAATCTTGCTCATTAAAGAATAAGTACAGTTTATCTTTAATAATTACTCTGTGTGGCTCTACATACGCTAAATTAGTATGTTCCACAATTCTTAAGGTACCATTGATAATTTCTGGTTTAACCTTTTTTATTTTGCAAGTCCATTCAATTTTAGAGAGTAATTCTTTACTCATATTGATTTCTTTTTTAATTATATGTAACATAATACCACAAAAACCTCCTTTTTTCAATATTTTTGGTCAAAAAAAGACCGTTTCTTTTGAAACGGTTTAAGATTTTTGTGTTCATCAAAATTTTTGATATCTTGAAGTTAAGTTGTATCAAGACTTCCAAAAAGTTCGACGAAAACTTGTCTTGGTGGGCAGGGAAGGATTCGAACCTTCGTACTCGAATGAGAACAGATTTACAGTCTGCCGCCTTTAGCCACTCGGCCACCTACCCAAATATAAAATTAAAATGGTGCTCCCTCAAGGATTCGAACCTTGGACCCACCGGTTATGAGCCGGTTGCTCTGACCAACTGAGCTAAGGGAGCATGTGCTTCTAATGTTTAGCACAAGTAAAAGTATAACTTATTTTTTTTAAATTGTCAATACATTTTTTTAATTTTTCAACAAGTTTTTTAATAAAGTGTAGTGTAAAACTTAAATATATTATCTATATCTTAAAGTTTATTTTACTTTTACAATTCACTATAGTTATAATATACGATTATTAATATTTAAACACTCGGCAAATATGGAATTTTATGATAGAATAAGAATATCATTTAATCAAAATAACCAATATATTTTAGAAATAGATGAAATATATAATAAATTAAAAGAAAAAAATATAAATAAATATTTTGGTTTTACTTCATTTCAAAAGAAAGAATGGACTTTAATATTAAATGATATTATACAAATATATCCACAATTAGAACTTATATAAAGGAGAAGCCATGAGTAAGAAATCAAACAATAAAAATGAATTAAGTAAGGAAGCACGCGATACTATAATAGATGAAGCTGTTAAACAATATAAAGAAGGAAAAATTAAAAGTAGTCTGGATGTAGAAAACTTTCTAGATAATCTACTACAACCATTGATGCAAAAGCTATTAGACACAGAACTAGAAAATCACTTAGAATATTCAAAATATGAACATAACAAGGAAAAGAAAAATAAAACCAATAGCAGAAATGGTCATTGTAAAGCAAAAAACGTAAAAACCAAATATGGTAATATTGAAGTTCAAACTCCTAGAGATAGAGAAGCTACATTTGAGCCAATAATAATAGAAAAAGGCCAAACAACTCTTACTGGATTTGAAGATAAATGTATGGCTTTATATGCTAAAGGAATGAGTTTAAGAGATATAGAAAAAACATTAGAAGAAATATATGGGGTAAAAATAAATAAAGACCAAATAACAACACTAATATCAGCAGTAAATGAAGAAACAGAAAAATGGAAAACAAGAAGATTAAAGCCCTTATATGTATTTACATATGCAGACTGTTTATATGTACCAATAAAAGATGAAATAACAAGCACTAAAAGAGCTGTATATGTGATAATTGGAGTAGATGCTCAAGGATATAAAGAAGTATTAGGAATGTGGATAGATAAAAGTGAGTCAGCTAGTTTTTGGAGCGGTGTTTTTGAAGATTTAAAAGAACGAGGTGTTAAAGATATATTATATATGTCTAGCGATGGAATAGCTGGTTTTAAAGGTTCATTAGAAAGAGTTTTTCCGAAGGCACAAACTCAAAGATGTGTAGTTCACTTAGTAAGAAATATATATGGAATATGTCCTAGAAAAGAGGCAAAAGCAATAATAGCAGATTATAAAAAAATCTACACCAGTACATCATTGGAAGATGCTAAAATACGACTAGATGAATTTAAAGAAAAATGGAAAGAATATAAACGAATAATAAAAAAAGCAGAAGACTTTATGGAATATTTAGAGCCATTATTTGAGTTACCACAAGAAATAAGAAAGTGTATTTATACATCAAATGCCGTAGAATCAGTAAATTCAGCATTAAGAAAAGTAACACGAGGGAAAGGAGCATTTCCAAACGAAAACTCCGTATATAAAGTAATGTACTTAAGATTAAAAGAATTAAGCGAAAAATGGAAGAAACCAATACCAAATTGGAAAACTATCCAACCACAGCTAATAGAACTGTTTGGCGAAAGATATATAAAACATCTAGAAATATAAAATTAACCCTACATTGACAATTTAATATCTGACAAATAGAAAAGCAAAAGTAGCACATGCAACGCTACTCCTGCTTTAGTATATATATAATAAAAATTTACACACCAAACTTGACAAGCTCGAATGCACAGTTAAATTTTAACACTCATCTTTTACTTTAATTTCCATTCTCCCTCAGTACTATAATTTGTATTAACATCTATGATATCAGATTTTAGAGTCACAACAGGGCGAACCGCAACGTCACTGTACGCATCCACGTAAAAGCCATAACTAACACCATAGCACAAGGTTAACGCGTCCGTGCCATCGCCATACACTCTGCGCACTAAGAAGCCCGCATTGTTAGAGATAGTATTGACACAGCGAGATGCAAGCCAATAATTTCCATTAAATAACATATTTTGTATATCTGTATTTTCTATCTTTGATTTATTGAAACTATAATAAGTATATTTTAGATTCTTCACTCCTGCTGAGGTTGATGTTCCTGTAGTAGCATCGCCATTTACTGTTGGATAATATACATTTGATGTTGGATTTGTTATACTTCCATAACTACTAATTAATGTTGTATAATCAGCTTCTGTAATTCCTGCTTTTTTATTAATATCTTCTATCGTTATGCTTCTTGCTCCTGTTTCTTCTATTTTCCCTGTAATTTGCGTATCTATTGGTCCACCTGTTGTATAGCTTCCGCCTTTTGTTGTATCGGCTCCATATCCATATCCAAATATTTTACATACTTCATTTAATTCTCTCTCTGCATACAGATATCCTCTGGCTCCTTTTAATATAAAATTAGCATTCGTATCAGAGGTTTTTATTACATTTTCTGATATTAATTCTACTACTCCGTTTTCTATACTTAATACTCTCCATCTTGTCTTCTCTGTTGCTGTGAAGTTTTGTACACTATTTCCATTTCCATGTTCTGTCGCTGTTCCTATTGGTGATGAATAACTTAATTTACTTGTCTCTACTGGTGTTGTTCCATCTTTTGTTGTGATTGTTGGATTATAATCTACATAGTCTCCTACTTTTACATATTTTGCTATGTCTATCCATTCTTCTATTTTTCCATGATCATCTAATGTATAGCTTCTTCCTGTTTCAAAATCTACTTTTATTGTTCCTTCTCCACTTGCTGTTGCTTTGGTTCCGTTTTTAGTAAACTGTGTATTTAAATCCCCTGCTGTTATTACTCCTCCTAATTTTTCTGTTTTAGCTCCATTATATGCTAAACCTATTGCTTCCTTTTCTTCTCCCATTGTTGTCTCTGTTTTTGCTTTATCAGCTTGCTTTAGTATTCCGTTATCTCCAGTCAATGTTGCAATTGTTACTCCCGCAAGGATTAGAAGTACAATAATGGTTATTACTAATGCTATTAATGTTATACCTTTTGCTTCTTTTGTTTTAAACCTCATTAAAAAATTCCCCTTTCATTTGTATCTTTGTACATAATTTTTCATGTATTTGATTTTATTGTAACATAACGCTTTTTTCTTTTCAATCATTTTAATTTCTTTAACATAATTGTTATAATCCTGTAACATTTCTGTAATATTTCAAGTTATAGATTTATTTGCTATCTTGTTTAAACATAATATTTTATGTATGTTAAATGTTCTTACTCTTTTTTTGTTACAATTATATATAAATTTAATAATATTAATTAGGAGGTTAATAGTGAGATTTAAAAGAATCAAAGATTTAAGAGAAGACCATGATTTATTGCAAAAAGATATTGCTAATTTACTAGGTATTTCCCAACAATATTATTCTGAATATGAAAAAGGAAATAGAACAATTCCTATTCAACACTTAATTACTTTATCCAAATTTTACGGAACCTCCATTGATTACTTAGTCGGCTTAGCAGATATAAATTTATATTCCAAATATCATAAAAAAACAAGTTAAAACTATTTTTTATATATAGTAATAACTTGTTTTTATTTATAATAAATTTTAAAATTATTGAATCTATATATCCATTTGACTTCCTAAAAAAGTTGCAGCAGATTGAGCTACCTTTTTTTCTACTTCATCCATCTTCTTATTTTCCTCTTTAGCCATAAGTATTACTGTTCCAATCGTATCACCATTAGATATAATTGGATAAACAATCTGTGCATTATTTTTTCTTTCATTATTGTCATTTTTAGTAATTGGCATTGCTTTATCACTATTTTCTTTACTTGTATATACTTCTTTATCTTCCATAAGTTGTTCTAGTTCTTTGCTAACATCTTGCTCTAAAAATTCTTTTTTTGACCCTCCTGATACCGCTATAATAGTATCTTTATCCGTAATACAAGCAATATGTCCTGTCGTCTTTGACAAAGTTTCTGCATATCCTGCTGCAAACTCTGAAAGTTCTCCTATTGGTGAATACTTTTTTAAAATAACTTGCCCTTCTCTGTCTGTAAATATCTCTAATGGGTCTCCTTCTTTTATTCTTAAAGTTTTTCTTATCTCTTTTGGAATAACAACTCTACCTAAATCATCTATTCTCCTCACAACTCCAGTTGCTTTCATAATTTTCCTCCTTCAATTTCAGCATAAATTTATTTCATACTCTTATTATTGCAAAAGAGGAAAAAAATATTCAATTTTTACAAATTCTATTAAAAATTTTAATACATAATAATTTTTAGT
>ENA-ORTF01002227-ORTF01002227.1-human-gut-metagenome-genome-assembly--contig:-NODE-2227-length-20120-cov-2.635883_pt1 | contig 20120 bp, 19 predicted proteins | sample MGYA00241908_ERZ509180 | MGnify/ENA primary metagenome ERZ509180 (study PRJEB26280, sample SAMEA2338814) | human gut metagenome | biome: human gut; feature: human-associated habitat; material: faeces... | reverse complement strand
AACACGAATAAAATCTTTATTATCTTAGAGCAAACGGCAGCGTTATACAACAGAAAAACCGATTTGTCCTAGTCTTGTGAAGTATAGGTAACTAATACGCTTCGTTGAAATACTCGATGAGCGCACGCTCTACGCACTCGGGCACGAACTGTTTCACGTCGCCGCCCATCGATGCCATTTCGCGCACGATCGAGCTCGAAAGGTACATGTATTTCGGCGGAGACATGATGAAGAATGTCTCAAGATCCTTAGAGAGTTCGTAGTTCAGCGCGGTGAGCTGGAACTCATATTCGAAGTCAGTGATAGCACGCAGGCCCTTCACCACGATATGAGCCTTCTGCTCTCGAACGAAGTCGACAAGCAGGCAATTGAACCCCTTCACGCAGACATTGGGGTACTCCTTCAGTGCTTCCTCAGCCAAGCGAACACGTGTCTCTTGGTCGAAGATCGGCCCCTTCTTGTGAGAAGCTGCGACCGCGACGATGACCTCATCGAAGACTTGCGCTGCACGCTCGATCACGTCGATGTGACCTTTGGTGATCGGATCGAAGGTACCTGGAACGACTGCCCGTTTCATTCACATACCCTTTCTTATCAGGACATAGGTTGTATCTCCAAAATCTTTGAGAGAAACAGTTTCCCATTTTAACCTATCAAGTTCGCTTACCAATTCAGGTTTGTTCTTTTTGGCGAGTTCGTAGCAGATAAGCGCCTCGGCGTTCAGCGAATCCGCTTCATCGAGCGCTTGAACGAGCGAAAGAACCCGCGAAGGAGCGATCACATAAGGCGGATCGAGCAAGACGAGGTCGAACGGATGAGCGCGCTTCTTCAACGCGAGCGCAAACGAATCGCCCACCTCAAGCTTCCAAGCTTCTTTTTGGACACCAACTTTCGCAAGGTTCTCGCGCACGATCTTCGCAGCTGCGCGCGCCTGCTCGAAGAAGGTCACGCGTGCTGCTCCCCGCGAGAGCGCCTCGATGCCGAGTGCTCCTGAGCCAGCGAAACCATCGAGCACGCACACCCCTTCAAGACTCCCAAGCGCACTTGCGATCGCGCTGAAGAGCGACTCCTTCACACGCATAGTGGTCGGGCGGGTGGCATCCCCTTTGAGCGTTTTGAGCGGGTGACCTTTATATGTACCAGAAACGACGCGCATGGCTCTCTCTCATTTATTCAGTTGCGTTCTTTGTTCAAACGGCAGGCAACCATCGAACGCTCGCGCTCGAGGATCGCCCGCTCAGCTTCGCTAAACGTATCGTTATAGATGATGTCATAGGCATCTTGATACGCCGCTTCGATGACAGCACGATCGCGCACCACATTCACCAAACGAAGCGCAGCCTGCCCATGCTGACGGGCGCCGAACACATCGCCTTCTTTGCGCTGAGCAAGATCGATCTCAGAAAGCTCGAATCCATCTTCAGTCACCTCCATCGCGCGCAAGCGCTCAAGTGCCGCCGGCGCCTTCGAACGCGTGACGAGATAGACTTGACCGGGCTTTTCGCCGCGTCCTACACGACCGCGCAATTGGTGAAGCTGCGCGAGACCGAAACGGTCGGCATCTTCGATGATCATGACCGTAGCATTGGGAACATCGATGCCCACTTCGATGATCGTGGTCGAAACGAGCACATCGATCTCTCCTGCGCGGAACGCTTCCATGATCGCACTCTTCTCTTCAGCAGCAAGCCGTCCATGAAGAAGAGCCACGCGCGCAGAAGGAAACACTTGGCCCTGGAGGATCTCAGCATGTTGCTCGGCAGCCGTGAACCGGGAAGCTTGCCCGCTACCTGCAGTTTCGGTGTTGAAAGCATCGGATTCGAGACCGAATTCGACGAGCGCATATTCGATCTGCTCATCTTCGCTCTCCTCTTCATCGCTCGCAAGCAAATCCTTAGTGGGGATACCGATGAGCGGGCAGACCACATAGGCCTGCTCGCCACGTGAAAGGGCTGCGCGTACCGCATCGTATGCCACTCCCTCTTCAGTGAAAGGGAGCACCGTAGTAGTGCGGGAGCTCTTGATCTGCGGTGGCCTGCGCAGATAGCTGATCGCCGTTGTGCCATAGAGCGCAAGAGCGAGCGAACGCGGAATGGGTGTTGCGCTCATCGAAAGGACATCGGCACCAGGAGCTTTCGCTAAAAGCGCTTCGCGCTGTTCGACGCCGAAGCGTTGCTGCTCATCGAAGCATACGAACGAGCAATCGGCAAACTGTACCGAAGGCTCGAATACGGCATGGGTGCCGAAGCAGATCGAAACCTGCCCCTCTGCAAGCGCTTGGAGAGAGCGCTCCTTCTCATCTGTTGGGGTCGTTGACGTGAGCAGGCACCATGATACGCCCAGACGGTCGAGGAGCGGACCGAGCGAGCGCGCATACTGCTTCACCAAGATCTCGGTAGGACCGACCATGACCGCCTGATGACCATGGCGTGCCGCACAGACCAGCGCACAAAATGCCACGATCGTCTTGCCCGTGCCCACATCTCCTAAGAGCAAGCGGTCCATCGCTTTGGGGACAGCCATATCCGCCCAGATCTCATCGCGAGCGCACGCCTGCTCGCTGGTAAGCTCGAAGGGCAGAACTTGTGCCAGTTCGTTTATGAGCGCTTCGTTTGCGCCCTGCTCGAAACCGGGAAATCGCTCTGCATGCTCGCGCTGTTCGGTGATGAGCTGAAGCTCGAGGAAGAACAATTCCTCATAGAGCAAGCGCCTGCGCGCCATGTCTACCTCTTCGATGCTCTCTGGGAAATGGATCGCACGGTAGGCCTGATAGCGGGAACAAAGCCGATAGCGTTCGCGCAGCGAGAGCGGCAAGGGATCATAGAGGCCGCGCACTTCCTCGAGCGCGTGAGCGATCATGCGCTTCACGATCGACGGGCTGAGCTTATTGATCGATCCATGGAAGGCTTGGATGATGCCATGCGCCTCCCCTGCTTCTTCAAGATGGGTGAGAATGGGGTTCGTCATACGCTTGAACCCATAGTTGAATTCGATCGTACCCGATACGCTCACCAGGTCGTCCTTATGCAGTTTATCCGCAAGCCAAGGCTGATTGAAGCAGGTCACGATGAGCGTGCCCGTGCTGTCGAGAAGCGTGATCTCAAGGATGTTCAGATTGCGACGAGGCTTCTTCACCTTCGTTTCATAGATGCGCGCAACGAGCGTGCAAGAAAGCCCGATGGTCGCCTGCGCGATAGTGACCACCTGGGACATGTCGAGATAGCGACGGGGAAACCGATCGAGCAGGTCGCGTACCACTTCGATCCCGCGCACTGCTAATGCACGCGCGCGCTGAGGGCTTACCTGGGAAACGACCTCAACAGGTCCATCGAAGCGCAAAGTAGCAGAAAGGCGGTCAGAACCTCGTTTCTGAGCCGCCTTTTTCGTTTGGGAAGATGCTATGCCCTCGCGCACGTTACCCACTTATTCGAGCGAAAGGATGATCGGATAGAGCGGCTGCTCACCACGATGCGGGTCGATCTCGATGTCCTCATACGCCTCTTCGATGCGCTCGACGATCGAATCGAACGCTTCTTGCGAAAGATCCTCACCTGCAAGGATCGTGAGCGTGTCGGCATCTTCGGCTTCCATAGCAGCCAAGATTCCAAGCGTTGCATCGACTACGCTATCGCTCACCACTTCGATCGAACCATCTGCGATACCGATCGTATCGCCCTCTTTGATGGGATTGCCGTGAGCGTCCTTTGCGTCTTTGATCGCGCACGTTACCTCGCCTGTCTTCACTTCACCCGCTACTTCGGTCATCTCTTCGACATTGTCTTCAAGCGTTGCGTTCTCGTCGAAAACGAACAGGGCGGAGAACGCCTCAGGCACGCTCGTCGTTGGAACGACCGCACAGGGCTTTTCGGAAACATCGGCACAGCTCTGAGAAGCCATGATGATGTTCTTGTTGTTAGGAAGGATGATGACCGCATCAGCATTGACGCGATTGACCGCATCGAGCAATTCCTTCGTGGAAGGATTCATGGTTTGGCCACCAGAAACGACCACATCAACACCAAGGCTCTCAAGGATAGCAGCATTGCCTGAACCTGCGCAGACCGCAACGAGACCGATAGGCTTGCGCTCTTGGGCCTGATCTTCTTCAAGCGAAGCACTACGGGCTGCACTCTGGAGCTTCATGTTGTGGATATGGACTTCGGAGACCGCACCGCGATCGAGGAAGTACTCGAGCACTTTGTTCGGCGTGTTCGAGTGGACATGCACCTTATAGACCGGCGCGTTGCCGACGCACAACTCGCAATCGCCCATCGTCTGGAGGAAGTCGAGCGCTGCGTCTTGGTCGAGATCATCCGTGTGAACGAGGAATTCGTTGCAGTAGGTGTAATTCGAACCTTCCCAGTCATTGATCTGCTCGATCTCCGCCTTTGGAGCAGCCGTACGCGCGAACGCCATCTCGTCGACAAGCGCTTCGGTGCGGCCCGTAAGAGCAGCAACGAACGAGTCGAAGAAGATCGCAAGGCCATAGCCACCCGCGTCGACCACGCCGTTTTCCTTCAAGACCGGAAGCAGGTCGGGCGTGCGCTGAACGGAAGCATACGCAGCGTTCACGATATTCTGCAGATATTCTTCGAGGCTTGGGCGGTTCTTCTTCGCGGGACGCGCCGCTTCAGCCGTATCGCGCAGCACCGTGAGGATCGTGCCTTCGACAGGCTTGCGTACCGCGTTGAAGGCGACTTCGACCGCCTTAGCGAAGGCATCGCCGATCGCATCGATATCGAAATCTTCATGGCCATCGAAGCCTTCGCACAGACCGCGCAGGATCTGCGAGGTGATGACACCGGAATTTCCGCGTGCACCCATGAGCGCACCGGTGGTGATGGCACGACGCTTGTCGGCATTCGAAGCGCCGATCGGCAACGCGGCAAGGTTTTCCACGACCATGGCAAGCGTGAGCGACATGTTCGTTCCCGTATCGCCATCCGGCACGGGGAAAACGTTCAGTCGATTGATCTCATCCTTGCGTGCATCCAAAGCTTTTGCAGCAGCAGCGATGGCGTTTGCCACATCATTGGAACTGTAATTACTCATTCAAATGACTCCTCGTGTGAGCGATTCAGCTTCGAGCGAATAGCTCTAACGAACTTTGATTCCCTGTACGTGCACATCGATTCCCTTGAGCGGGGCTTGAACGAATTCTTCAAGTGCGAAGGTAACCTGATCGACGAGATTGGTCGATACGACATTGATATTGACCCCATGCTCGAGAACGACATAGAGACTGATGAGCACCCCATCTTCGTCCACTGAGACGATGACGCCCTTGCGCAAGGGAGACTGGGGAAGGAATTTTGCAAGACCATTAGCGGCAGCTGGTTGAGCCATGCCAACCACGCCATAGCACTGGAGAGCAGCATGTCCAGCGATATCTGCCAGAACCTCTTCAGAGACGATCAGGTCTCCAGGAATATCGGTATTCATAGCGCTCCTTTCGATAGGCAATGATCAGGAATGACCACGCCAGTTAGGGCTAGAGCTTCATTTTACACAAAAAAGACCACCCATCATGAGTGGTCTTCGAGAACAGGACGAGAATGGCTGTTATGCGCGCTCGACGTTACCTGCTTTGAGGCACTTCGTGCAAACGTTCGCACGTTTGACCTTGCCATTGAGTTTGATCGTGACCTTCTGGATGTTCGGACGGAAGGTACGATTGGTAACACGATGAGAATGGCTGACATTACGACCAGCGCTCGGTGCTTTACCGCAGATCTCACATACTTTGGACATTCTTGATCAACTCCATTTATCGTTCAATGTTCACAGGCATGTTTATGCTGTATGTTTCAAACAAGCCCTAGCACTATACCACAGGTAAGAGGAGCACCCAAGATGAAAACGAGCATTTTTTCGCCTAAGTGAACTATCCGGCGTCATGCGGAAGGCTGTAGCCAAGACGAAAAGAAACGGTCACCCTGCGGTAATCGCATTTCACGTGCGTATTACTACAATAGAAGTATCAAAGAACCACTTAAGGGAGGGTGTTCACCATGGATATCTCAAATGAAGAAAAAGATCGCATCGCACGCGCAGACCTCGAAAAGCTCGAGTACGATATTCGCGCTGAAGCAGAAACCGCCGTTGAGGACTTCGACGCCATGGGTGATGAAGGCGCAGCTGCGGCAGCTGCTGAGACCGCTGGTGAATTCGACGAGGCCATGCGTGAGGCAAAATAGCCTTTCATGATCGATCGCTTCGCACTACTTGCGAAACAAGAGGAGGTCATCGACACACGTCGGTGACCTCCTCTTTCTTTAACGCCTAACTGCATGAGCGCCTGTGGGTTCAACATGAACACTTCTAGCTTCACTTTGGACGCTTCTTGTCCTGCTCCCCTAGCTACGCACTAGCGACGCTTCTTGAAAGGATTGCCTGGGAGCGCCTCTTTGATATCGCCAAAGGCTTCAGAGAACTCGCCCATGACCTCCTTGCCCTCCTTATAGAAGGAATTGAGCTTCTTCGTTGCTCCTGCGATCGTCTCTTTCGCAGAATCGGTAAGGAATCCCTCTTCCTTCTTCTCGTCCGCTTCGTCTTCAGACTCAGATGCAGGGCTCGAAGCTGCTGCCGTGCGCTTAGGGTCCTTTGCTTGCGTTGCATTGTCGAACGCAGCCGACTCTGCTTCGCTCACAGGCTCGAGCGGAACGCTTTTGGCGGTCTTCTTCTCGATCTCGCATTCGATGAGATAGATCTGGTCATCGATCTTATCGAGCTTCTTGTCATAGCCCGCAAGCTCATAGGGAACGCCATCTACCACAACCGAAAGATCGTCCAATCGAGCATGAAGGCGCTCGATCATGGTCTTGACCGCTTCATTCATAACGGCATCCTTTCCTAATACGAACGATTGCGCGCCTTGAGCGCCCGATCGATCTCGCGTTTCGAATCACGCTCAGCCATTGCTGCACGTTTATCGTAGAGCTTCTTGCCTCGTGCGACCGTCAACCCGATCTTCACGCGTGAATTCTTATCGAAATAGATCTTGAGCGGCACAAGTGCCATGCCCTTCTCCTGGGTCTTGCGCACAAGATCGCGAATCTGATTGCGATGGAGCAAGAGCTTTCGCACGCGATCAGGGTCAGGGTTGGCGATATTGCCATGGGAATAGGGCGCGATATGAAGATTATGCAACCATACTTCCCCATTACGAACGAGCGCAAAGCAGTCCGTGAGCTGGCAGTTGTTCTCACGAAGCGAGCACACCTCAGTACCCGTGAGCACGATGCCCGCCTCGTAGGTTTCCAAGATCTCGTAATCGTGCAGCGCACGACGATTCTTCGCTATGAGCGTATCGACGCGCGACATGGCTACAGACCAGGGACGAACGTGACCTCTTCATCGAGGTCGAGGATGAACTGCACCAGAAGTTTTACGCACGCTTCAAGATCCTTAAGCGCGATAACCTCGGTGGGGGTATGCATATAGCGCAGCGCGACCGAAACGAGGCCAGTTGCCTTTCCGCCACGCTGGATCTGCATCGCAGCTGCATCAGTTCCCGTGACCCGCGGTTCAGCTTCGATCTGAACAGGAACCTTCGCTTTTTTAGCGGCGGCCTTCAAGCGATCGAAGACAACAGGATTGATATTCGGTCCACGCGCGATGACCGGACCCTCACCGCAGGCGAGCTTGCCGTACTTCGTCGGGTCGATGCCAGGATAATCCGTAGCATGCGTGACATCGAGCGCGATCGCGATATCGGGGTGAACCCCATAGGCAGAGGTGGTTCCACCACGCAACCCGATCTCTTCCTGGACCGTTGCTGCACAGATGTAATCGCCTGACGCTCCGCCCGCTTTCGCAAGCTCTTCGAGCACACGTACCGCGATATAGACACCCATCTTGTCATCGAAGCCACGCGAAACCGCCATACCATCGCCGAAATCTTCGAAGCCGACTCCATAGGTGATCACATCGCCGATGGAGACCGCTTTCTTCACGTGCTTCGCTGACATGCCCAGATCGATCACAAGATCATCGAGCGCGGTGACATTCTTTCGCTCATCAGGGCTGATAAGATGGATCGGCTTTCTTCCGACCACGCCGCGCAACGTACCTTGTTTCGTGTGGACATCGACACGCATGCCCGGCAATATCGCAGCATCAACGCCGCCCACCGCAGCAACGCTCAAGAATCCCTCTTCGCTTATGTAGGTGACCATGAGACCCACTTCGTCCATGTGAGCTGCGATCATGACCGAAGGAGCGTTACCTTTGCCCTTCAGCGTAGCATGGACCGAACCCATCACATTGGTTTCGATAGAGTCCGCCACGTTCGCGAGCCGCTTGCGCACCCGCTCTGCAACGCCCACCTCCGTACCGGTGACCGAAGGGGTTTCAAGTATCTTCTTCAAGAATTTCTTATCGACCTTAGCCATAATAGGCTCCTCTCATATATAGGAAGAAGCGCGTTTGCACCTCATTAGCTCTTTTTGTTGAAGCAATTATAGCGCGCTTTCGAACGGGCGCAGTGAGCATCTCGCATCTTACTCGAAGCGTGGCGCCATCTTGAAGCGCACCTCACGACTATGCCAGTCCGCCTCAGCCAAGACCACTTCGAGCTTTTGCCCGATCCGATAGACCATGCCCGTATCGGAACCCGTGAGCGTCGAGCGTTCAGGGTTGTAGGAGAAATACTCATCGCCAAGCTCTTCGATCGGGATGAATCCCAAAACGGTGTTCTCCATGCGAAGCACCGCGCCGAACGTGGAGACACTGTAGATGAGCGTTTCGAAACGCTCTCCGATGAAGCCTTGCAGATACTCGATAAGCTTCACGAGCTGTGATTGATGCTCAGCTTTAGCAGCAACGCGCTCCATTTCCGATGAATGATCCGCGATCCACGCGCTTGAATTCTTCTCCGCTTCGAAGGTTGCAGATTTCTTAAGCAACGCTTCTTTTACCATACGGTGCACCATAAGATCGGGATAGCGTCTGATAGGGCTGGTAAAATGGCAGTATTGTTCGAGCGCCAATCCGTAATGGCCCGCATCCTCGACCGAATAGGCAGCACGTTTCATGCTGCGCAATAGCAACATGCTCACCAATTCATGCGTCTGTTCATCGGCTGGCGTTGCGAGAAGTTGCTGTAAGACATGAGGATTGCCAGCACAGAAAAGATTCTTATCGATCGTGCGATAGGCATCGAATTCTTGCAGGATCTCATAGAACGAGAAGAGCGCATCGCGTGCTGGCGCATCATGAGTTCGATAGATGCACGGCATACTCCGCTCAGAGAGCCAAGAAGCCACCAGATGGTTGGCAAGGATCATCGCTTCTTCGATGAGCTTGGTGGCTTCCGTCCGCTTTCGATAGCGGATGCCCGTGGGCGCGCCCTGATCATCAAGAATCGCACGTGCTTCAACGCGATTGAATTCCATGCAGCCTGCAGCATATCTTCGCTCATAAAGCCGCTCGGAAAGCGCCTTGGCGGCCTTAACCTTCTCAGCCAGCTGGAGGATCGTTTCATCATCCAGCTCGACTGCGCCGAAAGGTGCCGCTTCCTTCCTGAAGGCATCGATCAGATCATGCGGAGCGGAATCGATGAGCGCTTGCGCTTGATCATAGGAAAGGCGAGCATTTGAAGCGATCACACTCGGGAATATCTCATAGGCAAGAACCTGACCGTCGCTTTTACGCAACGTGATATCGACCGACATTGCCAAGCGCTCACGCGCAGGTACCAGCGAGCAGAGCTGATTGGAGAGCGCTTCTGGAAGCATCGGTATGACGCGATCGACCAGGTAGACCGAGCACCCGCGCCTGCGTGCTTCCCCATCGAGCGCTGAATCGAAGGGCACATACCCCGAGACATCAGCAATATGGACGCCTAAGTGGACGTGCTCCCCTTCTACTTCCACCGAGAGCGCATCGTCATAGTCGCGCGCGTCGACCGGATCGATCGTGAAGACGAACCGATCGCGAATATCGCGGTATCCGCTCGCAAGAGCGCCTGCAACATCGAGCACGCATGCGTCAGCTTCATCGAGCGCCTGGTCGCTGAATTCAGTCTCGAGCTTGTGCTGAGCAACGATCAGATCGATCTCAAGGTTGCTCGAATCGCCCGCGCCGATCACCCGTACCACCTTGCCTGTTGCCGCATTGCTGCGCGAAGGATAGCTCACGATCTCCACTTCAACCAGGCTGCCATCTTCGATGGAAGGGTTGTCCTTACGGAGCGTGAAGATATCGTGCGGAATGCGCGGATCACTCGGAACGACCACCCCGAAGGGCTCAGCAACCTCATATCGCCCGATAATATGCTCATTTGCCCGGGAAAGGATCTTCACGACACGTGCTGAAGGTTTATATCCAGGCGCATGAGAATACCCTGCTTGCCGATCGCCGCGTTTCCCCACACGTGCGACCAAGACAAGGTCCCCGGGGAACGCACCATTGCGTTCATTTGCAGGAATGAAATATTCGCCTTCTGCGGTCTTTACGAAACCGAAACCTCGCGGTGCAACTTCAAGGATGCCTTGTGGATGCGACTTTGGATGTTTACGTGCTTTGGATGAACGTCGTGCCATGAATCATCAGCGCTTCTAACGATTCGAAGCAGCGATCTCGAGCGCGATAGGCACTTGACGTTCGGTATTGGTGATAACGACATCGGGAGTGACACCCACTCCATCGATCGCACGACCTGAGGGAGAAAGATAGGTTGCCGCCGTATAGCGCAATGCACCACCAAAGGAGAGCGGCTGCATGACCTGCACCGATCCCTTGCCCTGCGTCTGAACGCCCACTACCGTGGCGCGCTGAGAATCTTGCAACGCAGAAGCAAGCACTTCGGCAGAGCCTGCGGTCTTCTCGTTGACCAGCACCACTAAGGGAAGATTGGTCACTTCAGCGCCATCAGCAGTTTTCGTAGTGGTCGTGTCACCCGATTTGATCTGAACAACCGTTCCGCTTTGGATGAAGAGCGACGCGATCTCCACCGCTTGAGTAAGATAGCCACCAGGGATATTGCGCAGATCAAGCACGAGCGCGCTTGCGCCTTCATTTGCTGCCTGAGCAATCGTCCGCTTTAGCACTTCAGCACAATCACTACCAAGCTGCTTGATCTCGATATAAGCAATGCCATTAGTAACAGAATAGGTGATATTGGTCTCTGGCGAATTCTCATACCGCAAAGAGGTATTGAACGTTGTTCCACCTGCATTATCTTTTCCTGGTCTACGCCAGGTAATATATACGGTCTCGCCCTCGTCCCGACGTAAGGTATTGGTAACTTCAGGAAGCGACCATTGATCTTTCTTCTCACCGTCGATCGCTTCAACGTAATCTCCCGGCAAAACGCCCATATTCGCTGCTTCAGAACCCTCGAAAACATCTACCACATAGCACGATCCGTCGGATTCACCGAAGAGAACCCCAATGCCCGTTGAAGGACTGGAGACGCTGCTTAAATAGGTTTGATAGCTTGAAGCATCGAAATAACGCGCATAGGGATCGTTCATCGTTTTGATAAACGCATCAAGCGTTGCAGTAGTTGCAGCATTGAGATCATAGGTGTCAACGCTATCGTTAGCAATAATACCTTGCACTTCGGCAACACGCGCTGAAAGGGAATTATAGGTGTTACCTGAAACTGTCTGACCAGGGTTTGCTTCCTGTTTTGTGGTAAAGCTCGTGAAGCCCATCGCCGTGAGCAGCTCCGTGTTACCTCTGAACATGAATCCAGCAACGAAGAGCGCAATCGCAACAATGCAAACACCAACGACTTTGATGATGTTTGCATTGCGTTTCTGGAGCTTATTCTTTTGAGAAGCGTGTTCCACAGATAGCCAATCTTTGCGGTATGACGAGCACTAGACCTTCAAGTAGCGGCGCATAGCGAACACTGAACCCAGCAAGCCGATGACCAAGCCAGCGCAGAGAAGCGTTACGTAGATGAGAACGAACGTAACTGGATCAACATTGATCGGAAGCCACGGAAGCGCTGCAGTAATGCGCGGAAGGGCAAAGAGACGAATAAGCTCTATGACTCCGATAGCAAGCAATGCACCGATGATCGCATGCAAAGCACCTTCTGCCAGGAACGGTCCACGAATGAAGCCATTCGATGCACCAACCAAACGCATGATCGCAATCTCCTTGCGACGTGCAAGGATAGCGAGACGAATGGTGTTATTGATGAAGATGAAAGCAATGAGCACAACGATGAGACCGATACCGATGTAGCGAATAGCGTTCGTAAGCGAGAAGAGCTTGTCGACCGTCTTCTGACCATACTGAAGCGAATCAGAAGGGTCATCCGGGTTGTCACAAATCTTCACGAACGTTTCATTTTCAAGAATGCGGTTCGCAATATCCGAAACTGACTGCGCTTCTGAAAGGTTCACATCGATCGATGCTGGAAGCGGATTCTCACCATCGAGCTGAGCGACGATATCAGGATTCGATGTCATCGAGTTAGTGAAGTTCTCGAGCGCCTGATCCTTAGTGGTGAAATCAACGCTCTCAACGCCAGGCAGCTCCTGGATATACTGCTCGACCGCATGGATATCCTGCTCAGAAGCATCATCAGCAACATAAGCCGTGATCGAAACCTGATTCTCAACTGATGTGACGACGTTGTTGATGATAACGCCGCAAATACAGAAGATACCGATGATGAGCAATGAAAGGAAGATCGTAATGATCGAACCTAAGGCTGTTGAAAGATTGCGCTTGAAACCAGTAAGCGATTCACGGAAGAAATAGAGCAAACTAGACATCGAAACCGTACACCCCCCTATCCTGATCGCGAGTAAGATGGCCCTTATCGAGCGCGACGACGCGACGGCGCATATTGTCTACCATCTCACGGTCGTGCGTAGCAACGAGCACGGTAGTACCTGTGCGATTGATGCGTTCGAGCAAATCCATGATGCCCCGCGAGTTCTGCGGGTCAAGATTACCTGTTGGTTCGTCGCAAACGAGCAAGGGTGGACGATTGACGATCGCACGCGCGATGCTAACGCGCTGCTGCTCGCCGCCAGAAAGCTGGTCAGGAAGCTTATCGAGCTTGTCTGCCAAACCAACCAGACGCAGAACCTCAGGCACTTGCGTACGAATGATGTGGCGCGATTTGCCGATTACTTCGAGTGCAAACGAAACGTTCTCAAAGACCGTTTTATTCGGTAGCAACTTAAAGTCCTGGAAGACGCAACCGATGTTGCGGCGCAAATAGGGCACGCGCCAGTTGCGCATCGAAGAGAGGTCCTCATCAGCAACATAGATATGACCAGAAGTGGCCGTGAGTTCACGGGTGAGCAGCTTGATGAACGTTGACTTCCCCGATCCTGAATGACCGACAAGAAAAACGAATTCGCCGGGATAGATATGCAGCGAAACGTCATCGAGCGCTGGCTTATTGGGCTGAGCGGCATAGATCTTCGTAACGTGGTCGAAGGTAATAACGGGGTTTCCCGTGCTTTGGTTCACTGCTTCGACGTTTACCGTGGGCAACGCTTGTGAGAGCTGCTCGGTAAGGTTTGGCGCGGCGTGCGCTGCGGCGTGTTTGCCGACGCTTCCGCCGTTATCATTTGTCACAGTGTGCTCCATTCATAGTGTCGATTCTGAGACAAGAAAATTATAGCAAGGTTATTTGCGCATGAGTACTTTTTTCGCTGCCTGGACGATAGAAGCTGCATCAAGGCCAAAATACGCCATAAGTTCTTCAAACTCTCCCGATTTACCGAAGCGATCGCGCACCGCAACGAACTCGAGTGGCGTAGGCTGCGATTCAGCGCAAAGTTCACTCACCGCTGAACAGAGACCTCCATACACAGAATGCTCTTCAGCAACAACCGCACAACCAGTTTTGGCAAGTGAAGCCAAAATGGTCTCGGCATCGAGCGGTTTTACCGAAAATGCGTCGATAACCTCAGCAGAGATTCCCTCTTCAGCGAGCTTCTCTGCTGCCTTTCTCGCTTCGGTGACCTCAAGACCGCAAGCGATGATCGAGACATCGGTGCCCTCGTCGATGACATACGCCTTGCCAAGCTCAAGCTCGACATCGGGCGCATAGACGGCAGGAACGCTCGCGCGGCCCATACGAACATACACGGGACCAGGAGTTTCAGCAGCCAAGCGCAACGCTGCACAAGCAGAAGCATAGTCGGCTGGAACGAGTACCTTCATAGGAGGAAGCCCGCACATGAGCGAAATATCTTCGAGCATCTGATGGGAGCCGCCATCGGGGCCGACTGAGATGCCCGCATGGGTAGGTGCGATCTTCACATCAAGGTTGGCATAAGCGACCGTATTACGGATCTGGTCATAGCAACGTCCCGTGCCGAAGACCGCGAACGAACCGGTAAAAGCAATATTGCCCGCAAGCGCCAATCCTGCAGCAACATCGATCATGTTCTGTTCAGCGATGCCTACATTGAAGAGCCGCTTGCTCTCTTCTTGGCCTGCTTGGGCGAACGCTTTCGTAGTGGTCGAACCAGAGAGATCTGCGTCGACCGCTACGATCGGCAGCCCTTGTTCGTAGAGTTCTGCCAACGTTTTGCCATAAGCGGCACGAGTAGCTTTCTTTTCTTGAGCTTGCGTAGCATCTGCTAGTCTAATCACCGTCTACCTCGCTTTCGAGTTCTGCGAGCGCTTGTTTGGTCTGTTCCGCATCGGGGGCTTTACCATGCCAGCCTACTTGGTTCTCCATGAAGGAGACCCCTTTACCCTTCACCGTCTTTGCGATGATGGCCTGGGGTTTTCCAGCTGCTTTGCAGGGCAGCGAGGTAAAAAGAGCGATAAGAGCATCGATGTCGTGTCCATCGACATGATGCACGTCCCAACCGAAAGCAGCGAATTTCTCATCGAGCTCGCCAGCGGAGCACACATCGCAAAGACAACCATCGATCTGCAATCCATTGGAATCGACGATTGCGACAAGATTGCCAAGCGCTTCAGCTGCGGCGAAATTAGCTGCTTCCCACACCTGGCCTTCTTCGCATTCGCCATCGCCCAAGACCGTATAGACCTTCTGATCGCCTCCTTTGAGGCGAAGGCCGGCTGCAAGTCCCGCAGCGACCGAAAGACCCTGTCCAAGCGAGCCGGTAGAGACCTCTACACCAGGAAGCAGCTTGGAATCGGGGTGACCCTGAAGCCTGCTTCCGAGCTTACGAAGGGTCTTAAGCTCGTCTTTGGGGAAGAATCCGGCTTCTGCGAGCGCTGCGTAGAGAGCGGGTGCCGCATGGCCCTTTGCGAGGATAAAGCGATCGCGCGCATCAGAAGTAGGATGAGCGGGATCGTAGGTCATAACATCGCCAAAATAGAGCGCCGCCAGAATATCGGTGCACGAGAGCGACCCTCCGGGGTGTCCACTGCCTGCTTCATGGATCATCTCAATGATGTCCTTTCGCATGGCGTTGGCTTTTTGTTTTGCATGAGCAGATGCCATGGATTTCCTTTCGAGTGAGATGCGCTTATTGGGATGCGCGCCAACGGTGATATCCGATAACGAACTGATCAATATCGCCATCGAGAGCAGCATCGACGTTTCCGCTCTCGATATTACTACGAGTGTCCTTGATCAGTCGATAGGGATACAGTACATAGTTACGTATCTGGCTGCCAAACGAGTTATCCATCTTCTCGCCCTTGAGCTCAGCGAGCTCAGCAGCACGCGCCTGCTCTTCTCGCTCATAGAGCTTACCGCGCAAGACGCGAAAAGCGGCTTCTTTGTTTTGGAGCTGTGACTTTTCATTTTGACAGGTGACCACGATGCCCGTGGGTAGATGCGTCAGGCGGATACAACTCTCCGTCTTGTTGACGTGCTGGCCGCCCGCGCCGCCCGCGCACGGCGGAGTCGGTCGTGTTCACGCTCTGCCCACCGGGCCCACTCGAACGATAGACATCAACGCGCACGTCGTTGGGGTCGATCTCGATCTCGATGTCGTTCTCTTCGAGCACCGGGACCACTTCGACTGCAGCGAACGTGGTATGGCGACGCTTTTTCTCATCGGTGGGCGAGATACGGACCAAGCGATGAACGCCCGTTTCGCTGCGCAACATGCCATAGGCGTGACGACCTTCGATCTGCATGCTCACACGATCGAGCCCGATCCCTTCCCCTGGAACAAGATCGAGCAGTCTCGTCTTCCAGCCTTTCTTATCGGCATAATGGGAATACATCTTGTAGAGCATCTCGGTCCAGTCCTGAGCCTCTAATCCCCCACTGCCAGGATGGATCGTAAGGATCGCGCCAGAATCGTCATAAGGACCATCGAACCAGGATTCGATCTCGAACGAATCGAGCATCTCCTCAAGACGCGCGAGGCACGCATCCTCTTCTTCCTGGAAGCTCGCATCTTCTTGAGCGAGCTCGGAAGCGGTCTGCGCATCTTCGAGCAACGTCTGCGCCGAGGTGTAGCGCGCGAGAAGATCGCGCACATCGGAAGCGCGCTTCGAAACACGCTGGGCAACATCGGTATCGTCCCAGAAATCTGCTGCAGCGATCTGGGTCTCGAGTTCTTCAAGTTCGCTTTCACGTTCGTCGATATGGAGAAAACCGCGCGCATCACCAAGGCGCTTGCGCGCTGTATCAAGCGTGATCATAGATGGAAAACCTCATGTATTCAATCTCGTGTGATACCACCATAACGCACTTAGGCATGAGCACCGTGACATTTCTTGAATTTCTTGCCACTACCGCAGGGGCACGGATCGTTGCGACCCACGTTCGCAAAGGGGTCGTTCTTGTCCTTCTCCACCGGAACGTTACGCGCGGGCATGGATTCCTTGGGGTTTTCCGCGGGCATCCCTTGTGCCTGAACAGCCGCCTGACGAACACGCTGTGCTTGCGTTGCGCCCGAGTTGAGGCTCTCTTCGGGATTGGAATAGCTCACCGCACCATCGAGCGGCGTTTGCTCGACTGGCGTGACCTCTTGAACCACGATCGGAGCACGAAGCAAGAAGCGTAAGAAGTCTTCGTAAATCGAAGAAGTGAGCGCCGAAAACATAGCGTGCGCCTCTTCGCGATACTCGACAAGCGGATCGCGCTGGCCATAGGCGCGCAAGCCGATCGAAGCTTTAAGGTAGTCCATATCTTGGAGGTGCGCCATCCATTTTGTATCGATAAAACGCAGCATGACCTGAGATTGAATATCTTCGAAGATCGGGCCGATCTGCTCAGCACGCGTATCATAGCGATCCTGGAAGTATTCGCAGATAAGATCGATGAGCGTATAGGCATTGTCATCGTGATCGAGATTCTCTACCTTGAGATCACTGCTGCCCGTCATCTGCTCGAGCCACTGATCGAGCGGCTCAATGTCCCAATCGTCGCTGGCCATCTTCGGCGAGACCCATTCGAGAACGTTCGCCTCTACCGCATCTTCGATGATCTCAGGGATGCGTTCGGTGAGGTTCTTGCCCTCAAGGATCGCATTGCGCTCGTTGTAGATAGCTTTGCGCTGCAAGTTCATGACGTCGTCGTATTCGAGGACGTTCTTACGTGCAGAGAAGTTCACCGATTCGACCTGGCGCTGAGCGGTCTCGATCGCTTTTGAAACCATAGAAGCCTGGATGGGCTGGTCTTCGGGAAGGTGTGTTTTCTGCATCATGTTCGAGATCGAATCCATCTTCGACCCGCCGAACAAGCGCATGAGATCGTCTTCAAGTGAAAGATAGAACTGCGTAACGCCCGGATCTCCCTGACGTCCAGAACGACCGCGGAGCTGGTTGTCGATACGACGGCTCTCATGACGCTCGGTGCCGATCACGCACAGACCGCCAGCAGCCTTGACCTCGAGCTTCTCCTGATCGGTGATAGCAACCGCACGATCGCGGGCCGCTTCGTATTGTTCCGTAGTGGGCTCTTCGCCCTCTTCAAGCTCTTCTACCAGGAATTCTTGTGCGAGCACGTCTGGATTGCCGCCGAGCAAGATGTCCGTACCACGACCAGCCATGTTCGTTGCGATCGTGACCGCACCCTTGCGGCCTGCTTGCGCAACGATCGAAGCTTCACGCTCGTGATTCTTCGCGTTCAGCACCTCATGCTTGATACCACGCTTTGAGAGCAAGCGACTCAAGCGCTCGGAGCTCTCGATTGAAACCGTGCCGACCAGGCAAGGCTGGCCATAGGCATGACGCTCGGCGATATCATCTGCGACCGCATTGAACTTTGCATCGATCGTACGATAGATAAGATCGTTCTTATCATCACGAATGACCGGACGATTCGGCGGAATAGGCTGAACGGGCAGATCGTAGATCTGGCGAAACTCCGAATCTTCGGTCATAGCGGTACCGGTCATGCCGGAAAGCTTATCGTAGAGCCTGAAGAAGTTCTGCAGCGTGATGGTCGCAAGCGTTTGGTTCTCTTGGCGCACGAGCACGTGCTCTTTCGCCTCGAGTGCCTGGTGAAGACCCTCTGAATAGCGACGACCTTCCATGATGCGGCCCGTGAATTCGTCGACGATCTTCACTTCGCCATTCTGAACGACATAGTCGACATCACGGTGAAAGAGGAATTGCGCTTTGAGCGCCTGCTGAAGATGATTGGGCATCTGACCTGAAGGGTCACCATACAAGTCTTCGATGCCAAGCTGGAATTCGACCTTTTCAAGGCCTGCTTCGGTGGTGTAGATGGTCTTCTTTGCCTCATCCATCTCGAAATCCACGTTGCGCCGAAGCGATGGAACGATAGCAGCGAACTTCTGATAGAGCTCGGCTGCCTGCGAACCCGCGCCAGAGATGATGAGAGGTGTACGTGCTTCGTCGATAAGAATCGAGTCGACCTCATCTACGATGGCAAAACTATGGCCGCGTTGAACACGACGATCAGCGCGTGCGACCATGTTGTCGCGCAAATAATCGAAACCGAACTCTGAGTTTGTACCATAGGTTACATCAGCCTGATACTGAGGTATCTTTTCTTCGGGATCCATGCCATTTTGCAGAAGACCGACCTTCATACCGAGAAATTCGTAGACTTGCCCCATCCACTGACTGTCGCGTGCGGCAAGATAGTCGTTCACGGTAACGATGTGCACGTTGTTTCCGGGAAGCGCATTGAGATACCCTGCAAGGGTCGAAACGAGCGTTTTACCTTCACCGGTCTTCATTTCGGCGATCTTGCCATCATGAAGCGCCATACCGCCGATGAGCTGCACATCGAAATGACGGAGCCCGAGCGTGCGTTTGCTCGCTTCTCTCACCGCAGCAAATGCCTCAGGCAGCACATCGTCAAGCGTTTCACCTTGATCAAGACGCTCGCGCAATTCAACGGTCATATGCGAGAGCTCCTCATCGCTCTTCGCCTCCATCAATGGCTCAAGCGCATTGATGCCTTCGACCACCTTCTGATAGTTCTTCAAAGGCTTATCCTCGCCCATGCTCAAAAGCTTGGTAAAGAATCCCATAGAGGGTCCTACTTTCTCTTTTACTACGGTCGCGCAGAAACGCGATCCGCGCGACCGTTGCTATTATTCATTCATATACGCACTCAAGCGCTCATTTGATCGGTAACATTGTACGCTTTTTCGCACAAAAGCCCCACTTGTGCATCGAACAAACACGAAGTCCGGGCACGTTTCCATAAGCTCACCACGGAATCAAGAAGCGTCGGCAAGAATCGCATCATAGAGCTTACGAAGCTTAGCGGTTCCTTCGATACCGAAGCGATCGACCAGCGCACGCCTGCAGACAAAATACTCGTTAAGCGCTTCACCATGGCGACCAAGCTTCCAAAGTGTGAGCATGAGCAAATAGCACACATCCTCGCGCGTCGGTTCGTTGTCGAACGCAAAACGGAAATAACGCAATGCTAGGGCAGTCTCACCTGTCTTTCGCAACTGCTCTCCCCCGTTGACGAGCGCCTCGATCAAGCGGTCGTGATACTGTTTGCGTGATGCGACCACTTCAGCAGTTTCATCTCCAGGAAGAAGCGGCCCACGATAGATGTCCTCGATCATCTCTATCGCCTTCTCATAGAGCGGGATATCGAGCGTTTCATAGCGAAGGCGCTTACAGATCGAAGTTAAGAGCTGTGTATCAGTTTCAACAAGCGCAGAATTAAGTGCCACCGACTGCGGATAGCTCTCGAAGAACGGGCAGTTGCCTTCGCGATCGAGAATGCTCTTGTTGAGCAAGCTCCACATCGAATACAAACT
>ENA-ORTF01002226-ORTF01002226.1-human-gut-metagenome-genome-assembly--contig:-NODE-2226-length-20122-cov-7.612249_pt1 | contig 20122 bp, 25 predicted proteins | sample MGYA00241908_ERZ509180 | MGnify/ENA primary metagenome ERZ509180 (study PRJEB26280, sample SAMEA2338814) | human gut metagenome | biome: human gut; feature: human-associated habitat; material: faeces... | reverse complement strand
CTCTTAGAAGCTAGTAAAGGATATTTAACAGAAAGGAGAAACGCATTCCTCTCACTACTTAACAGTGTTTGAAGTAGGAGTGTCTTGCGTTAATTAAAAGAATGAAAAAAGAAGACATTGCGTTTTTATCAGATTTGCGACATGAACTTCTCACACAACCAAATGACGGCAATGCAGACCCTGTATGGTGGGGTGTCATGGAAACTCGCACAGAAGCCGGATATGCTGAAGGTTATCAAGATGCATACGAACTTTATAACGAAGATACCTGTGAATCACTTGGTCGTGTCAATAACGAATCTGATATGATTCAACTCATCAAAGAAGACAATCCTGCACTCACTGATGAAGACTTTGAAGGTCTTTATGACATGAACGATATCGAAAACGCCTTTGAAAATTATCACCTAATAGGTGTCAAAGATGTCAGTCACATCGACGAGGGATGTGTATTTATTACAAAGAAAGATTGTCTCGACTATATTCAACGATTTGGATATAATCATAGTAAGCCACACAGTTATGCCATGACAGCTTACAGATGTTTCACATTTGAAAAACTTATCAATCTTATCAAATCCACAGATTGGGAAAACCAGACTGTTACATCAGAATGGATTGATGACAGAAAACCTGACAAAGATGGTCAATATCTTGTAACATATCATGAATACGGTACACGCAACGACCTTGGCTTTCCATTAAACAAAACCAGCAAGAAAATATTACGCTTCAAAGATGGTAACTGGATACTTCCCCGTATTATTATAGACCATCCAGAATATATTCATCAGGAAGTGCTTGCATGGCAACCTCTTGCTAATGATTACAATGGTAAAAATGTGTGGCACAGATGGCAGGTTGTTGCCTACGACAAGGACAATGACTATTACAAAACATTTGCAACTGGCACATATGACGAAATGGCAAAATATTTATTAAATCTTGACACCATCTGCAAAGCAGACCAGTTACGAAACGTTGATTGTCACAATGAGCCATTCGACTGGGTATTCATGGAACCAGAAGATGCTGACGGCACACAACCTCAGTATCTCGCAGAAGATATTATAGGAGGTAATTTCTAATATGCATCAGGAAGCATACGATAAGGCACCCGGACTTCGCCGTAGTGATTTATGGAAAATCAATAAAAGTCCTCATCATTTCAAAACACACATGGAATCTGAACGAGAAGACACAGCTTCACTCAAGTTCGGAATTGCTACTCACAAGTATATCTTAGAACCCAATACGTTCTTTGATGAATATACTATTGCACCGAAGGTTGATAAACGTACCAAAGCCGGAAAAGAAACATGGCTCAACTTTGTTGCAGATTGCGACACCAACAACAAAGAACCGCTTGACCAGAAAGACTTTGATATTATCAAAGCTATGGCTGACGCTGTTAATGCAGACCCACTTGCAAAACAAATGCTTACAGGTCAGCATGAACTTGAATTCTACTGGACTGACCCAATGACACAGGAACCATTGAAATGCAAATGTGACAACATTGGCACGTATAACGGCAAGAAAATCATTGTCGACTACAAGACAACAGACTCCTGTGAAGACGGACACTTCGAACGCTCATCCAAACGATATGGATACCAATTCCAGACTGGATTCTATACAGAAGGTGTCTTCCAGTCAACAGGGGAAACTTGCGGATTTGCTTTTGTAGCACAGGAAAAGAAACCACCATATGCATGCAGAGTATATCTCTGTTCAGATATGTATGTTGAAAAAGGCAAGATGATTTATCATCAACTATTAGACCTGTATCATCAGTGTACTATCACAAATGACTGGTTCGGATATGAAGGTTCTTCTGCAAATCCGCAGCCAACAGAGTTGATGGATGATTCTGAACGATATAACAATAACTACGGATATGGCAATCAGGTCTACACAGAAACAGGATTCCGCAGTGATGATTATCTGGAAGAACCCGATACCGAGTCGGACTACTCTGACATTTAGAAAGGATGTGATGTTTACATGGACACACAATCTATCATTGTAAGACCCTTCAGATACACTGACCTTAAAGATGTCATCAAAATGGATGATGAATCTGGCAATTACGTCTCACAATGGGTCAAAGACCTTGAAGGTGAAGATGACAACTATAACGATTATAGCTGGGGTATCTATATAGACAATGAACTAGCAGGATACTGCACCATCGGATATGCTGATGATGTCTGCCCAGTCATTGAAAATCATCCATTACACAACAATGAATCGTATTTGCTCAGCGATGTCTATATGAAACCTGAATACAGACATCAGGGTTATGGATTAAAACTCATCACAGAAACCATCAAAGGTCGTTTTGCTAAAGAAGAAAAACTTCCGGTCTTTCTTCAGGTGTTCTATGATGACTTAAAGCACTTCTACAACAAAGCAGGCTTTGAATGGATTCATGATAAAAATGATTACAGCTGTATGGTCTACGACCCAAACAAATAAATTCCAGAAACAAATCATGTGGACTGTATTTATAATCTACAGTCCACAAATTTTAATAAGAAAAAGGTTAAAAAATTATGACAAAAATTATTTTCGACATGGATGACACCTTATGGTCACTCAACAAACGTATCTGTAAACATACAGGTATTCCGTATGAAAAAATTATCACATTTTCCATTCACGAAAATCCATTGCTAACAGAGTCTGAAAAACAGACAATGTTATCATATTATGGCAATACAAGCATGTTTGAAAATATCAAATGGTTCGACAATGTCGAACAAATCAATGATATAATTCATGATAAAGATATTAATATCTTTATCAATTCAAATAGTGCAAATGAGGCATGCTCTGCCATCAAACGAAGACAGCTTCATGAAATACTTGACATATCTGATGACCATATTATCATCAATACTACAGGCAACAAGAAAAAGAATGTTGTCAAGAAAACAATCGATAATGATACCTACATATTTGTTGATGATTCGCCACATAACATAGCTATGTCACCAGCAAAATATAACATCATGATTAAGACACCATGGAATCAGTCAGACGCAGGAAAAACTACCGTAAAAGACAAAAATGTCATTTACTGTGATGATTTCAATCATGTCTTACAGACAATCTACAAAATATTAGACCAGAAAGGAAAATGATATATGAACTGGTCAGACATCTTAAAAGATGAATATTCCAAACCATATTATACTGAACTCTACAATTTCGTTCAGAACGCATATAATGACCCACAAAAGGTCATTTATCCACCAGGTGACAAAATATTCAATGCACTCGAATTGACACCATATGACGCTGTAAAATGCGTTATTATCGGTCAGGACCCATATCATGGTGAAAATCAAGCCATGGGATTATCCTTTTCTGTACCAGATGGTGTAAGAACACCTCCATCATTGCAGAACATTTATAAAGAACTCAATTCCGAATTTGGATATCCCATCCCAAACACAGGAAACCTTACAAAATGGGCAACCGAAGGTGTGTTATTGCTCAACGCAGTTCTTACCGTTGAAGCTCACAAACCAGCCTCTCATCAAGGAAAAGGTTGGGAAACATATACAGATGCTATTATCAAAGCACTGAATAACAAAACAACACCTGTTGTATTTCTGTTATGGGGAAGTTTTGCCCGCAGCAAAAAAGATTTGATTACAAATCCAAATCATCTCATTCTGGAAGCTCCACACCCATCTCCGTTTTCAGCAAATAGAGGGTTCTTTGGTTGCAATCACTTCAAGAAATGTAATGAATATTTAATCCAGCATGGAATTCAGCCAATTGACTGGCAAATCAAATAGAAAGGCTATACATCATATATGAAATTTGAAATTACAACAAATCCATTTGGGGACGACAAACCATTATACCGGCGCAAGAATATTGAAATCAAACCCGGATTAACAATTCTTGTCGGGTGTAATGGCAGCGGAAAAACAACACTCATTCACCAAATCAAAAATATTTTGCAGGATAAAAACATTGAATTTGTCAAATACGACAATCTACTTGATGGGGGCAACGAAGGCACATCACGAGCTATGTTCTATGGTGAAACAGCACTTGCAGCTACTATTATGTGTTCTTCTGAAGGTGAACGCATCACCCTCAACATGGGAACATTCGCACGCAAAGTTGGTCAGTTAAGTAAATTCTGTAAAACACACAACCAAAAACAATTATTTGTTTTTGTAGATGCTTCTGACAGCGGTATGAGTATTGATAACATCGAAGACTTGAAAACATATCTGTTCAAGACAATCCTCGACCACAACAAAGACCTTGAAACATATATCATTGTATCTGCCAATGACTATACAATGGCTAAAAATGAACAATGCTTCGACGTCTATACCGGAAATTACAAGACATTCTCATCATATGATGATTATTACAAATTCATCATGGAATCCAGAGCACGAAAAGACAAACGCTATGGAACTGACAAGGAGGAATAAAATCAGCATATATAAAAGAACTCATGTCAACCGGATTATCAACATTAGAAGATTGTTGTGACATTAATGCACAGTTTGACGTTAATGGCAAAATCTTTCACATGGATGTATATAACCCAACTGATATCTGTTCCGGCGGACTCTTCTTCCCTATTGAAAAAGACGAAAGATGCAGCGATGATGACTGTTTCACATTGACAAGCACTAAGAACAAATATTTGTTCTATTCAAGCAAAAACATCATGCCATGGAACATCTTATCTGGTGAAAGTTATACATCTATAGATGACATTATCAATGAATATAAAGACAAGCTTGCAGCTTATCTACCAGATGATTTCAACTGGAAAACCCATATTGGCTTCATCCAGTATGCTATATATGCATAAATCACAAAACATTTACGGAGTCTTCTAAAAAAGGCTCCGTATTTCATAATCAAGAAAAGAGGTAACATGCAAATATGACTATTCAAAAAGCCATTCGAAAAATGGACAATAAACAAGTTCGATACGCCATTGAAGACAACGGAATGTATTTTGTATTTGCACCACGAAAACGAAAATATGGATTCCGTATGACAAAATCCGACTTTCAGTCTGATTATGATGAAATTCAGGAAAATCCAACACAACAGTGGCATAACCGACTTGACAAAGCAATCTGCAAAATGCAATCATCAGGTCTATGGGCAAAATACATTCCAATATTTGAAAATCTTCAGAAAATGACAAAAGAAGAGCATGATGAAATCTGTGCAAACTATCTTAATACACAAGCCATGTATGCCAAATATCATCACAAATACCCGTTCATTTTCACTAAAAATTCAGGGTCAAATCCAATCATAGATTGGACCTATACCTCAGACATTTCCAACTGCATATTAAAATCCATGTACTTTGGAAAATATGAAAACAGCATTATCAAACAAAATATTAAGCAACACCTTATAGACAGACAATCATACAATTCAGGTCGCATTCGTACAAATTATGATATCTCATTTGAATATAATGCTGACAAAAACATGGCATGGTATTCTGAAGAATATAAAGACTGTGGAAATGGTCACTATTATCTTGCCATTGATAGTAATACTGCTATTTTCTACGAAAATGATTAGAAAGGAAAAAATTATGAACCAAATCACAAAAAATATGATTTTAAACATTATCGACAAAGCTGCTGAAGACAACATCAACAGTATGACACGCGCAGAATTCATCTATGAACTTCTCAAAGATGGTAGCATCACAGAAGAACTCATTGCAGAACTTGATAACGACTTGTACCAGGAAGTACTTGCTGTAAAAGCAGAAACCATTATACCGGAAAACAGGTGTATGGAATTGTTAAATCAGATAATCAATCATATCAGCATTGCTAACAATACATCTGACACAATCCATCAGCTCGTTGACATGGGATTTACTGTAAGAGAACTTACACAATACTTCTACTTCCCTGAAGAAGATATTCCAGAAGACCTACGTAATAATGATGAAAACAACAACAACAGCAATGTGATGTACAATGCTAATATTGATACAAATTCAGACCTTACAGGAAAAGCTCTTGAATTTGCAGAATCTGCAAGCTCCACTGACATGGACATGATATATCGCAAAGTCAAATATCAATATGCTATAAACGACATTAAAGACCGTATTAAAGATACGGAAACAGAATTGACAGATGACCAAATTGCATACGCTGCACGCAGATATGCATATGATGGAAAATATGATTGTAATCTCTCTTATTGGGATAACATTGACAACTGTATTGCATTAGCAAAAGAATTCGCATAATGCTTCTACGAATACCAGTGGGCAATTTCAAAGCTCACTGGTATTTTTTTAACGACACTGCTAACAAATACTGTGAATTAACCTTTTACTAACTCTTCCTACAGAAAATGACATACAAATAATCTGTACACAATTGGAAACGGGTGAACCGCAGACCAAATTATGTATGGAATTGCGAACAATTAAAAATTAACAAAACCTATTCATTGATTCGTATCATCCAACAAAACATAATAGCAACAAAAAAATCTTAATTAATCACGATTATAGGAAGCCTTCATCAAAAACACCATAATACGGCAAGAGTACTATAAGTGATTGTAATCAAGAAAGGGAATCAAACACATGAAAAATTCAAAAATCAAAACAACAAAAGACACAGAAAACATTACAAACATCAGCACAGCTATCAAAAATGCTGTTGACTATCTGATTGCAAATCCAAAAGACTTTCCGGGACTTGCCGCATCAGGAAAACTATATGATGATGCTATCATTGCAAACACCACATTACAAAATCTAAACGGTGGTGCAAATGTATCCATAGAAAATCTCAGCATAACGAAAGTTGATATCAGATGTTTGTATTTAGATACAGCATATCAGACACACTCAAGACGTCATGCTGACGCAAAACTTGTCAATGACTGGGATTTGAGAAAAGTCGGTACTATTACACTAAGCTATCGTAATAACAAACTTTATGTTATTGATGGTGGACACCGCATCTCAGCAGCATTGAAACACGAACTTTTCTGGTTACCTGCAGTCATCTACACAGACTTGACACAGGCAGAAGAAGCTGAAATCTTCGCATATCAGAATAGAAACGTTGCCTCTGTAAAGCCAATCGACAAGTATACGTCACTTCTTGTTGCAGGTGATACAATCACAACAAACATCGAACGTATTACGGAACAGTATGGATTTGTTGTCACAAACAAAAAGAAAAATGTTCCGCGTGCTATCAGCTCATTTGGTGCACTGTATACTATCATGACAGATAATACTACTATCGGCTATGACGGTTGTGCATGTCTTGAATGGATTCTTCAGACAATGCTTGACTCATTATGGTGTGAACATCCTGACTTCGCATGTGATACATGGATGAAAGGATTCATGCAGGTATATAAAGAAGGTTTAACAAACCACCAGCTTGCCAACTATAAAGACAACCTTGTAGCAATCTTATCACATATTACTCCGTCTTATTTAAGCTCTTTTGCTTCTACAGACAATCCATCTGCTGAAAAACGTGGCAAAGCATCTGCTGCAATCTTGAAAATCGCCAGAGGTGATGTTACACTTAAAGAAATCTTCGATGTTGTCGACAAATAACATAAACTAACCTACATACAGATACACTCTCTAACGGGAGTGTATCTGTAATTTTTCTATGAAAGGAATGATATACAAATGGGAAAACCATATGACGTCGGTCTTGTCTGCGGACGCTTTCAGACTTTCCATAAAGGACATGAACGATTAATTGATACTGCTCTTCTACTTTGTGACAGAGTATTGATTTTAATAGGTTCCGCACAAGAGTGTGGCACAGAACGCAACCCGTTCAACATCAACACACGTACAAAAATCTTAAAAGAAATCTACGGCGACAGACCGGAAGTTATGATTTATGGTCTTGCTGACATGACCAATGAAAATGACATCTGTCCAGAATGGGGACGCTACTTGTTACATAACACAGAACGTTATATCTACAAGAACCCGGAACTCATGATTTATGGAAATGATGACAGTCGAAGTGGCTGGTTCAATAAAGAAGACCTTGCAAATACTGCCGAACTCATTCTTAATCGTCATGAGATGCCAATCTCAGCCACAATGGTTCGTGAATATATGGCAAAAGATGAACGTAAAGAATGGATGAAGCTTGTCAACCCAAAACTCCACAAAATGTATGATGAATTACGAGCAGAACTCATGAGCATTCCATATTATCAAGACCTGTATAAAGACAAATGACAAGAAAGGAGCCAATCAACATGGGCTTAATAAAAGACAACATCAAAGATGAAAATCATTTTCTAACAAAATATGGCTTTAAGTATGGTCAACGAAGCGGTCCATGTGGCGAAACAGGCTTCACCAACGCATATATGCATGCCAATAATTCTGAACGATTATGGATTACTGTAAATCTTGCTCAGAAAAAAGCATATTTCTACAACGAATTTGAATGTGGTGGTATGTTATCACAGTATTCACTTGACATACCATCTGACATTATAGATGATGAAAAAAAGCTCATCGACTGGTTAGATGAATTTTCACCAAATGATTATTAACAAACGGAGGTATCTATTATGTTATGGTCAACGCTCTTTAACCGTATTGGCAAACAGCCATTAAAAACAACACAGCACAATCATGTATATGCAATTCTTGAAAATCCAAAAACTCATATAACAGAACGTGTTTATCTTGAACTGAAATATGATGCCTCCGGTAAACCATATCTCGTAAAAGCAAACAAAAATTATGCCGAAAACAAGCCATATTATCACAAAAAGAAAGGAGACAGACATTATGCACACAACAGCCATTCCAGCAAACGGATATGATGGTATTGGTACAATTACAATCAATAACAAAATATATCTAAGAGGAACTTTGTCAACAAATCAATTAAGAAACATTATTGCATATCAGGAATCTATCAAAGATACGATACCTGAATCAAGTCCAATGTACGTATCTGCTGTTATTTCATGTCACATAAGTGACATGATTGACCATGATTATGAGCAGTTCTTAGATTATATTGCAATCCAAATGTGCAACAACGATTTGCTCATGGATATTGACTATGAAATCATAGGACTGGACACAGACGATAAAAATACGGTATACTTACTCGTATCGGGTGATGTTTCAAACATTATCGAAACAGATGACGAATAAGTGATTACATACACTTATTCTCTATAAAAGAAAGTAGGTGTATTTTATGAGTAAAGCTGCAAAACGTCGTGCTAAACAGAAACAGCAGTTCGAAATGCAAACAAAATATGCAGGTATGACAAAATCTCAGATTGCTGAAGCTAAACGAGCTGAACGTAATACCTGGACAGGACTCCGACCTGTACGTTTTGAAGACAAACGCAATAAAAAACGTGACAAACAGTCACGCAAAGAATTATCGGCAGTATTAAAAAAATACTGCCGATAATTTTTTTCTATGCAATTTCAGGAACATTTCGTTTAAATATGTACTTTTGATACTGTATGAAAACATACATGAACATGAGCCAAAAGATAATATAAATAACAAATAAAACAATCGTTACAATATTAAAACCAAATGTTACAATATGAGTATTCAATACCGTTGTAAACAATATTGAAAAACACTGCAATGTTATAAATTCACAAGACCAATCTTCATATTTCTTACAAATTGTGCCAACAATAATACCAAATGCTATGAAATATACACTATATCTTTGTGCTTGAGACCAATTTGTATAATAAATCCAAAAAAAATATGCAAACGCCGCTTCCAAAACATTCACCTTTTTTTTATCAAGTAAATAATAAACGTAGAAAATTGATAATATCAATAACAAAAAATTAGTCAATTGTGCAAATGTAGACACAGACATTACCAATCCAATTTTCTGAGTTATACCATAATGAACAATCGTTCCTTCTGAAAGTAATCCAAACATATTCGTTGGTAAAAACGAAGCGAAATAATTTGAATTAAAACCATTGCTACCAATATATAAATGAATAGGTAACATAATATTTCCATTCGAAAGAATAAATGGTATAAAACAACACAAACATGCAATACCAACACCAATGCATATGCATAATCGTTTTCCAATTTTATCATAATCAGAAAACATATACCAAATTATCAATGGTAGTAAATAAGCACCTTGTAATTTCAATAAACAACCAAGTCCAAATAAAAAATATACCTGAAAATCATTTTTATTTTTCATTGCTAACACGCAAGATATCATAATAAATGCAAACAATTCATCAAAGTGAATTGTCATTATATTAACATATAGAAACAACGGATTAAAAAACCATAAAAATCCAATTTTATCACCAAATTTTAATTTACAAAACCAACTTATCAGCAAATGGACAATGATATTTTGTAATTGAAAAAAGATAATAATGCCACTAATACCAAATTTTAATTTCATGAAATTTAAAATATTTTTCACAATATATAAATAACTCAAATATAATGGTGGATAATTGACAAAATGACTTTCATCATATAAATGATTGTATACACTGAACAAACCATCTTTATTCAAGTAATCAATCCAATATTGAATAAAATTTTTCACATCATACAAGCAATCACATCGAATAATTAGTATAAACAAAATTGATAAAATGGTCCAACATAATACTACTAATTTCTTTTTTGCATTTGATAAATTTTCAAATTTATCAAACAACGTATTGCACTTACGCACTAAACTATCATAAAACAAGTTATGAAATTTTGAAATTATACCCATTATGCACAAACCTCCTTTTTTAGAAATAAAACTGGATAATTTGTTTTATGACTTTTATCCAACAAATGGTTGTAAATGCTGAACAAACCATCTTTATTCAAATATTTTAGCCAATATTGTTGAAAATTCTTTACATCATATTCAATATCACTTCGACCAAAGAATATTATCAACAATGATACAACTACTAGCAAAAAGCAAGATATCCATCTAATCCTCTTCTCATCTCTCCACAACCTATATAAAACACTACATTTTTCATATAACCTGTCAAAAATATTATCAAGCCATTTCATCCCATACAACCTTTCTAACATACATTCTATACGTATTCTACCATACGCAACATTATTAAAAAAGCCTCATTTTTGACAAGATTCATAAAATCATTTACAATTGTGAGAGTTACTTACACATATATACAACTACACCAAAAAACTAACTAAAAACAACGCGATTGACGTTATGAAATGTCAATCCCACAATTCAGAAAGGTAGAAAGAACAATGCGAATTATATTTTTAGACATTGACGGCGTACTGAACTCAAACGCCTTTTTCGATACAAACCCTGATAATGTTGAAATTGACAATACCTTTGTTGAACGTCTTGTAAAGCTATACAATACGTATCCTGACACAAAAATCGTATTGTCAAGCTACTGGCGATATCTGGCTGCCAATAACAAGTCAAAGCAATATTTCTATTCAAAAATGAAAGAAAACAACCTTGATGTTATTGACGAAACTCCGTTATCATATCCAGGAACAACACAGTTCATCAACAACAGACCAATAGAAATCAAACTATGGCTAAATGACCATCCAGAAATCAAGAAATGGGTTTCTATCGAAGATGATTTTCTGTATGAACACTACGAAAAAGAATGTGGTAGACAATTTGCCAATCATCTTGTCACTACTCTTTTTTATGGCAATACAGATAACGAAGGTCTTACAGAAGACGCAGTCAATAAAGCCATTAAAATTCTCAGATAAAGAAAGGAAACGCATATTATGAAAATTCAGGACATTAGAATTGGACAAACTTTCTATGACAACAACGGTGCAAAACACATCGTTTCCGACATACATGGTGTAACACAAATCAAAGATGGTAAAACCATTTACATCGGAACCATCAAAACAACCGAGGGGAAAGAATACATGCCGGAAGACATCCGACCAATTGACGGTCAGCCGTATCTTGAAACAGATGATTGTGGAAACACATCTATCTGCTTAAAGACAAAAGCTGGAATATTTGTAGGAAGTCCTGACGATGGAACACACCTTGGGATGTATGTATCCATAAAACTGGACAATGAATCTGAACTTAGGGATATTGCAGCTATCAGAGATACACCGAAAGACAGTCTCGATGACAAAGATATCGAACTTTTAGTCTTCGATGATGTATTCAAAGAAGACCCGACATCGTCACAGATTATATTCCACGACGATATCAAAGCATCTATGTAAATTGAAAGGACTTAAAATAAATGAGCACTACAGAAACAACATCAAAGAAAAAGAAACAGGAAAAACCTGTTAACAATACATCTGACACAAAAGAAAAAGATGATGCTGCATCATCCAATACAACATCATCAAACACGGCATCTGCAATTGACCCAGACCTTGCAAAACTTCACAGTTTATCTGAACAGGAACAGTTATGGTTTTTCATTGACGATGTTGTACCAACACCTCAGAAAGACACTGAGGTTACTATTATCGAAAACGGTATAACCGACACAGGATTCCCATTACTCACACTTGCGCCAAAGAGCATGGAAATTTTCGAAGAAATTGCAAACATTCCAACACAAGCCGCTAAGAATTATCCGAAAATGGTTAAATACTTCAATGACATCAAACATTTATATGATGACATTGTAAGACAGGATATCAATCCATACTGGTCAACTGAAGTGCTGGAACCAGCTACACCAGCATCCATTCAGATGCTCCTTGGTATACATCAGAACGCATTACAGGGATTTCTGTCATTAACACCAAAGCCAAATTCCATTCCATTCAGACTTGTGTTTGGAGAAGAATCTCACAAACATGACTTTGTTGGAATCGTATATCTATATGTAAAATAACAAGCAAATACCCACGAAACATGATAGTTTCGTGGGTATATTTTTTATCACAACATTGCAAGCTGCTTCAAATATTCAGCATAATCGTTCGCATCATATTCTTTACAGAATTTTTCTAAAAATCTGATATATTTTTCATCAATAACATACATTTCTTTACTGTCAAAAAATGCATCTCGAATCTTGACATACTGCCCAGCCTGATATTTTTGAATCAATGATTCATCACAAATCTGTTCACTTGGATTTGACAATACATAATACCGTCCGTCAATTGTTTTTACTCTGTGTGTATTTTCAAATAATGACTTCAAGTCATCTGGAATTGATTTCAAATCATAATTACAAGCAACGAATGATTTGATATCCAATTCATTTACAATTTTTTGAAACTGGTCTTCATTTCCATAATCTCTATTACGCATAGAAGACTTCCAAAACACATCAGGTGTCAATTCTCTATTATCAATTATCATATTCATTCACCTCCAATCACCCTGTAACGCACTAGAATGCACCAAATTTCGATTTTATAACACCACCCAATATGTTTTCCACAAAACATATAAAACGGCTTAAATCACAAAATACAGCGTTTTAAAACTATCTACTACTTGCCCCTTTTCTCAAACGAGTTTCCAACTCGGACAAAGATGCCATACGTTCATCATGTTTTCTCTTTTTAGCTCTACCAGCCTGTAATTTTGCTAAATGTTCTGGAGAAATTGTACGTTTCTTTCCAGTACTTCGTTTTCTTTTTGCCATAATTCATATCATCCTTTCCTTAATTTATTCATATCTTTAAAATACCATATCACATTAAATAATGCAATTATTCTACCTTGATAAATGAGACTATTATGTGCTATATTTCCATAAGAAAATAATACGGAAAGGATGATTCTATCACAACATGATAAGAAGAAAATTCATCATCAGTGGACTGATTATCGGTGCCACACTTCTTGCAACCTTTTTGACAAATCCTGATAACATTCTTGCACACCACACACCTTATAATCACACTTGTACATCCAATACATGGACTATAGAAACTGTGCCAACCTGTTATCGATACGGGTCACTTGTCAAACAATGTAACATTTGTGGCAAAACACTTGACACAAAACCAATAGCAAAAGAATCGCATCCACCTGACACAAAATGGATTATAAGCAAAAATCCAACTTGTTTGGATACAGGCACAGCTATTAATTTATGCAAGCTTTGTCACAATATTGTTAGCATAAAAGAAATTCCCGCCAGAGGTCATCATTATAAAGATAATCTCTGTATTGACTGTGGTCATGAAATCTACCAAGATGAACAGAACCATACATTGATTCTTTCAGATGTGACTGCAAAGAAACTAAACATTTCTTTGACTGGAGATGTTGTTATTCCTGAACATGTCAATATTGATAATCAAGATTATACAGTGATTGGTATTGGATATGCCATGTTTTATGAAAACAAAAACATCACATCCATCACATTACCACCAACTATAAAATACATCAAAGCACATGCTTTTGATTTTTGTGAAAATCTTGAATCGTGTAATCTGCCAGATGGACTTATCAACATCGAAGATGCAGCTTTCCAATGCTGCTATAAGTTAAAACATATAACATTGCCAGACTCTGTTGAATCTATTGGAAATTTTGCATTCAACCACTGCTCTGCTCTTGACAGTTCATCTTTCAAAATACCAAAAAACATCAAGAAAATAGGAACCTATACATCATGCCCAGCACACATGTTTTATGATTGTGGTACTGATGATTTTACATCATTTCAATTAGACAACAATCAAAACGGGTATTCTGTCAATGATGGAATCCTGTATGCTGAGAATCAGAAAACACTTGTATCCATTCCACGAGGAAAAACATTTGAAAATAACACATACAAAATGCCAAACACGATTAAACATATCGGAGAACTGTCTTTCAGCAGAAACCAAAACATAAACACAGTCATCATTTCAGACAATTTGATTATCGATGGTCATATGTCCAATGAAGAAAGATGGTCTTATAACAACATTGGCAATCAATTATCTGTTGCTTGTTATGTTTACAATAACGTAAACAATTACAATGTGAGAGAAACAAACAAACATTACTTATCAATAGATGGTGTACTATACACAAAAGACAAAACAACCCTTATTGCTATTCCAAACCAATACACAGGATTATTGAATATTCCTGAAGGAACTACCAAATGGGAATATGAAGCATTATGGACTGAAATTGATTATTTTAAAGATATTGCAATGAACAAAATCACAAAAATTCACATTCCATCGACAATGTCAGACATTGATGAATATCAAATCGAAGCTATCAATAAATTACATGATTTCTACAATACAGAAATCATTATTGACAGTAACAATACAACATATATTGTGTCTAATGGACATATTGTAAATAAATAACAAAACAGGAACATCAATTCGATGTTCCTGTCACTCTTTCCAGATTTTCCACAGTCCAATAATGACAATTGATTTTACGTGTAGCTGTTGGCATTTTCAGTCCACTGATACGTTTACGACGGTCTTTCATTCGTCGAGCATCTTTCAATAATGATTTATGAAGCTTACACATATGTACAACCAAAAGCCATGTCTGCATATGTTTTGCAACCAATGTTGTAAAATCTCTACTCATCATATTGTGAATATCATAATTCACATCATCATGCTGTTGCAGACCATATGGTACTGCTGCCGGAAAATGTAAAAGATATTTGAAACCTCTACGAACAAGCAAAGGTACCAAAATACCGGCATCATCAATTCCCGGAATTCGCATATCTAAAAATCCAACTGGAATCATATCTTTTTTTGCAATGTCTTCTTTATCACTATCCACATCATCATACATTTCTTTGATGTTATCGTATAAGAAAACACGAGATGAATACTCAATTTCTTGTTCTTCACCCGATGAAGTTTTCATATCTCTTTTCAAAACAATTTCGCAATCAACAAATGGAAGTTCTTCAAGCATATCATCCACCTGTACGAAACACGGATTAAAATCTTCATATGATTTCATAAGATAATCTTTTACATCATCATTGATGTAAAATCTGTCAGTTGGTCCATCTGAATCATCATATCTTACAAGACGAGATGCCTGTAAAGATGATACCGGAACACAAACTTCATCATCCATCACATGACCTTTGCAGATAGATTCATCCATAAGAATCTCTGATTTCAACTCAAAGAATCTGGATGCATGCTCTGAATAATTATCAGATGACGATAACATATTAAAACTTAAATCATCTGTCTTAGATGCTCGTTTGAGAAAAGACACAAAATAATCTTTTGTCAATATGTCAGAAAGACTATCTGCTACAGATGCAATGACACGAATTCGTTCATTATCATTTTTATGTAAAATCTCTAACTCATTATCATTAAAATTTTCATGACAAAAATCTAAAGTTTTTCGCTGAATATCAGGCATATTTCCACCTCTCAGAATATTTTATGTATTAATTATAACATAAAAATGCTCATTTATCAATGTTTTTATAATATAAAAAAACGGACTGTAATAATACAGTCCGTTGAATACAAATTTACATACTCATCTGGTCCTGTGGCTGGTTTGCATCACCGTAATCAATATACGGTAATCTTCTACCATCAGCCTCATAATCAGGTGTAATCACATAATTCCAGGCAACCGTTGGAAGTGGTCGTTCTTGTTGTTTTTCAGCCTGAGATTCCATCTGAACATTATATTCGTGATTAATCTCTGTCTGACGCTCATAATCTTTTACTCTCGTCTGAATCAAAGCTCCTTGCATATCTGCTCGGTCTTTCACTAAATTGCGTTCCATCTGAGCAAATTTGGAATTCTCATAAATATCCTTGGCACCAACCAATGCCATACCTGTGGCAGCAACTTTACCAGTAGTATCTTTGGCACCATTCTCATGCCCATCAATACTTTCGACATCAGAATCTTCCAGCTCTTCTTCTTGTACAGAATGAGGCATATCACTTGGAAGTTTCTTACGCAATTCTTCTTTTGCAATATCTGCTTTACTATCAATATCAGTCTCTACATCTGACATTTCAGCACTTGTCAAATCCGGTGATGAAACTTTATCCAGCAGTTCATCTGCATTGTCATCAATTTCATCAAATGAATCTCCATCCACTTTACCATCGACTGACAATTTCTTCGAACCTCTAAGAAGCGGTGAACGTTTCTTTTGAACAGCCTCTGCGACATCTTTATCAACAGTCACAACAGCACCATTTACAATAATGCTCTTCTGTTTTCCGTATGATTCCTGCTTAAACAATCCATGCTTTTCACCAACATGGTCTTCAGCATATGAATCATCTTTTCCACCATTCATCAAAGCATCGTTAATGCTCATAGATACAAGATTTGACATCGAATTCGCCTGATTCATCACAGCATCCTGTTCTCGCATATAATCCTGAGCAAGTTTATGCTGTTTATCAACATTGCCCTGATATTCCAATCGTTTTCCACGACCAATGTAATCAGCTCGCAGATTTTGCATACGTTTTACCTGGTCTTCAGACGTCTTTTCAATATCTCGAACATTCTGATTGATTCGTTTCTGACGAACTTGAGCACGAGCTTTCTCAAATTCATCTAACGAATTATCTACCTCTACTTTTTTGTTACGTTCTTCTTTTTCAAGGTCAGACTCACCACTGAACTCTTGCCCCATCTTCTCTTTATATTCAGCTTCTTTTTCAGACAAGGTCTTTTCTTCGTCAACCACAGATTCAGCCTGTTCTTCTGCATGTGCATCATCCGTAATATCCAGAGAGTCCTCTGCTACTGGAGAACTCTCATTTTTATCATCTAATTTCACAAAGGTTTTTGTATCTTCATCATAAACCACACCAAACGGTGTTGTATTCAATTTTTTTGACATACAAACCACCTCCAATTATCCCATTTCTGAAGAAGACTGTTCAGCTTCATCATCCACAACAGTGCTATAAATATTTTCAGCTGCCGCAACACGTTCTCCATGTTTAGTCTGATAATCTACACGTTGATGTGAATTCATCTGAGCAGTACGATGATTATTTTCACGAACCGCAGTCTCTTTTACAGAAGCGTCCATCATTTTCTTGAAATCCTTATAAGCGTCTGACGACTTGATACAATCAATCTTATCCAATGACTCGTACATAGCTATAACCTGACGCTGATTCATGAAATGATGAGCCTGCTGCAGCTGCGAAATACCATTCAACAAATCCATTGTATTCTCCTGAGTCACATTCAGCAAACCTTCATATGACAAATTCTTATCAGATTTTGACATCTTCCCAGCCTTAACAGCTTCTTCAATACCATCGATAGAACCTGCATAATAAGCCATCTGCTGATTAATAACAGCAACCGCTTTTTTTGCATATGCAGTCTTCGTATTAACACTCAAAGAATCAGACATTGCAGCCTCTCTAAACGAATCCGCATCCATTCTGGCAGCTTCTCGATTAGGTCCAATTGCAGGATATCCATCGGTTGTAACTTTTACAAAATATTTACCTGTAGCCGAATTATAGCCATCTCGATACATTTTCATATCATTTTTTGACGCACTTTTGTATTTTGTGGATGTCGCATCAAATTCTTTTAATCTTTGAGCTTTATTCTCAGCATTACGTTGTGCTCTATCATCAGCTTGACGTCTTGCTGCATGATACAACATTGTACTGATTGTGGCACCTTTAGAAGCTCTACTCAATGCCTGGAATCCACCCGCCATATCATTACGGAAAATACCATCCTTACGAAGTGAATTTGTTACCAATACAGCCATCATCATATTGTAACCTGATTTATGCAATGCATGTACCTGCATAGCAGCAGAAAATACACTTCCAATATGTCCTGTAAAACCTTTTTTATCCAAAGACTTTTCAAATTTTGCTCTAGCTTTCTCATTCTTATCAGCAAGAGCTTTCTTTTCAGCATTATCAATTCCAGTACAGCCTTCTGTAGCATAATCCGCATATTTTACAGTATGTGGTAATACAGGTTTCTTTGTAAGACTTTCACAATTTGCAAATGTAGAATCCATACATTCCACACCAGGTACAATCACAGGTGTATTTGTCATACTTCTACAATCAACAAACATGCCCGTTGCATCTTTCAATCTAAGTGGTAACATGCTTGGACCATGTTCCATATTTTCACAACCACTAAACATAAATGAAGCACGCTTCATTTTTGAAGTCAATGAAAACGGTCTTGCAGCAACTAAATTTGTACAGTCTTTAAATGCACAACAACCATCTTCTACAGTATCTGGAATTACAGGCATTGTCTGAAGTTTTGCATTACCTTCAAACATACATGTCATGTCAGTAAGACCTTCTGGAATCTTAATACGATTACCATCAACTTCATCACCAACATATTTCAAAATTGGATACGTTGTGGCTGGATTTCCATAAGCATCCGCCGGAGCGTGTACGCACTGCAATTCAAATTCATTCGGATTAAATTCAAACTTACCTAAGGTACCTTCGTAATGAATAAGTCCATCATCACTTTGGACAGCCTTACCACCAATACGATTATCGTGTTTGCCTGTATATGTTGTTGAATCAACCTTTTCATATGCCGGTTCTTCTACGATTGCTGGTAATAATTTTTCCCTATATCCCAATGGAAATTTATATTTCTTAGACATATCTTTTGACATGTCATCTCTTGCTTTTGATAAAACACTGAATTCTTCAGTACTAAAATCAAATGAAGAAATATCTGTTGTAAGTGTTCTTAAATGGTCCTTATTTTCACCTAAATTCGGATTACCCCAACCTTCTTTTGGTAAAGATTTATTTGCATCAACATTGCGCCAAGCATCACCATCACCAATAGAATCATGATATGCTGCTATAAGATTATACAAGGTATCCAAATTATATGTATTACCAGGTTTTCCAGTATGAAAAATATTTGCAAGCAAAACAGCTTTTGCAATACGTTCCTTATCATTTGTTTCTGGAACACTATTTAATATTTCAGCAGTCTTTTTACCATTATCTGTCTTAAAATATTCAGACATTTTTTTACTCATAATAGATGGTTCTTTCTTCACAGCCTCTGGCTTGTCCTCTGGCTTGTCCTCTGGCTTGTCCTCTGGCTTGTCCTCTGGCTTGTCCTCTGG
>ENA-ORTF01002222-ORTF01002222.1-human-gut-metagenome-genome-assembly--contig:-NODE-2222-length-20141-cov-35.499552_pt1 | contig 20141 bp, 11 predicted proteins | sample MGYA00241908_ERZ509180 | MGnify/ENA primary metagenome ERZ509180 (study PRJEB26280, sample SAMEA2338814) | human gut metagenome | biome: human gut; feature: human-associated habitat; material: faeces... | reverse complement strand
CGCAAAAAGGCATGATGCCAACAAGGGGTATAAAAGCTTTTTTCTCATATCGTTTATATAATATAATTGTTTATGTTGTTAAATGCTAAAAATGCGAATCAGCAAGCCAATTACTGATTCGCATCATATTAAATAAATATTTAGAACTCCTATTACCTATCTATATCATCATAACCTGGATTCTGCTTAAGATTCGGATTTGCCCCCAAGATATCTCTATGCAAAGGAAATATCTCAGTATGATTATCAGAATCTGGCTTTTTATCCCACCATGTACCTGTACAGAATTTATTCCATCGGATCAAGTCAGTACGTCTTCTACCCTCGCCAAGGAACTCACGCCCCCATTCATCCAATAACTCATTTTCAGTCAACTCTACCTCTCCCTCCGGTTTATAGAGATATTCCTCATATTTGTCTTCAGGGTAATAACGCTTACGAACCGCATTCAACAGTTTTGCAGCTCCTTCTTTGTCGCCTGCACGGAATTTGCATTCAGCCAGGGTATAATATATTTCGGGTAATCGTATCAAAGCATAATCCGACTCTATTGCCCCCGGGTCATTACTTCTATAGAAAGGATACTTCACCAAATGCCATCCAGAATTATGATCCCCATGATTCATATTCGATTCCTTATCAGTAATGATTGTATTGGGGTCGGCTCCTCTAAACAATCCGACTTGATCACGGATATACAAATCATAACTTTGCCCGGGATTCTTAACTCTTTTCATCTCACCTCCCTCTTCATATTCTAAATAGCCAAACAAGAACATTCCTTCCCTCCGACTTTCTCCTTCCAAATTACGATACAATTTTAAACGACAATCTTCAGGATAGTTTTTAAATCTAGCTACCGGCATACCAAGTTCAAAATCATATAAATTACCATCAATATCCAAACTTGGCTGCAGTGCGAATTTAGGGTTGGACATACCCCAATCCTTGAAGCCCAAATAATCAGTAGCACGCGCAGGAATGGACCACCAAAACATTTCATTACTGTAATGCCAATGTGCACGGGTCAAAGCACCGGTGAAGGCAAAAATCACTTCATCACAAGTCTCATTATTCCAATCATAAGGAGCATCCCATCTGTCAGCTATCGTATAAGTGCCATATTCTCCATCAACTATTTTCTGGGCATATGCAGCACATTCGTTGTATTTAGGCGTTCCAATCCACTTCTCCGCATTGAGATACAATCTAGTCAGCAAAGCTGCAGCACCAGCCTTATTCCACTGGCCTTGTTTTAACTTATTACCTCCTATCCCTTCTTTCTTTGGAAGCAAGGAAATGGATTCTATCAATTCCTGTTCAATGAAATCGAATATTTCTTGTGGAGAAACTTGTCCTTTGGAGATTTCCTCCGGATTGCTGCTGGGTACCAAAGGGATATTTCTGAATAAGTCGAAAACATTGATATAAAACCATGCACGCAATGTGCGCAATCCTGCTGACCATTCATCAAATTCCTCTTGAGTACAGCCAAAGTCCATCGGTTTCAATCTCTTCAAATCGTCAATGGAAGCAGAACACAACATGATACCCTGGAAATTGGCAAACCAGCCTTGATAGTTGCTATAGTCATCAATAGTCCAGGTGTGATAGTGCTGACGCTGGAATCGCTGTCCATCCAACCAGTCACCTTCGCGGTTATAGGTCGCTATCTGATCAGCCGTATTTTCTTGCAAATCGTATATCTGAGCAACAGTCCAAGAAGCATGTTCACAAGGGCGAATCACTGACCGGATAACATCCTCTCTCGTATTGTAATAGTTTTCAGAGGCAATTGTATCGTACAAAGTCTCCGACAAATCAGTACAGCCACACATTATGCCAACTATCAGCACAATAAATATATATTTCATCTTTTCAATTTTATTCATAATTTCTGATGTTTATATTATATAAATCCTTTAAAAAGAAATTTGTGCTCCAAACAAAACCTGAGTAGTGGACGGATAATATGACCTTCCACCATTGAAGGTTCCCGGAGTAAGTCCATTGGTAGGATATTGCGCTGGATCCACTCCACTAAAGCCTGTAATCGTAAACAGATTTCTAGCCGTAGCATATACACGAATCTTTTCCAGCCATTTCTTATTGATATTCATGGTATATCCCAAGCTCAAGACATCAAGTTTCACATAATCACCTTTCTCTATGAAATAATCCAACAGCAGATTCTGACCACCAGTGATGTGCTTGTTATCTGTAAATGCTTTTTTCAGTCCATTATAAGGTGCATTGACAGCTTGAAGTCCATAATACATGTCATGGACATTGTAAATATCGAAACCAAAGACTCCACGGAAATAGACAGAAAGGTCGAAGTTCTTATATACAAACGTATTGTTGAGCGAAACAGAGAATTTAGGAAGTCCATTGCCACCTATCGTTTTATCTTGTTCCCTAGCCTCTCCAATAGGAATCACTTCATTGTCTTTATTATACACCAGCCAGTTTCCATCATCGCCAACACCGGCATATCTGTAAGTATAATAGTTACCGATTCGTTCACCCTTAGATATTCTTTGCAAATTTCCTGGAGAACCAGGACCTACCATACCTACTGTTTCATAGTAATCCTGACCGGTATATGTCTGATTGGAAAAATTCAGGAACTTATTATTCTCTGTAGATCCTACAACACCTATATTGTATATAAAGTCTTTGGTCTTAACCGCTTGTACATTCAAATCCACTTCCACGCCCGTATTCCGCATCGTACCAACGTTAACAAACATAGAGTCCCAAGTGTACGGCGGCAACGATACCTTGTAGTCACCTAGCAAGTCTTGTTGTTTACGATTATAGTAGTTAATGCTACCGGACAATATATCGAACAGTTCAAAGTCAATGCCAACATTCCAGTTCAACCCTTTTTCCCATTTCAAATCTGGATTGGGATTCTTGTTCGATCCCCAGCCCTTATAATACTGTCCATTAAAGTAAGATTCTCCATAACCGGCATAAGTTGCCAAAGAACGATAGGAGTCAAATTCCTGATTACCGGTTACACCCAAGTCGGCACGCAGTTTCAAGCTATTAATCCACTTAATATCTTTCATAAACGCTTCATCACTTATGCGCCATCCCGCAGATACCGCAGGGAAATACCCCCATTTATTATTTTTACCAAACTTAGAAGAGCCCTCGTATCTCAACGAGGCAGTAAGCATATAACGTTGCATATAATTATATGTCAAACGGCCAAAGAAGGAAATCAGTTTGGAGCTATTCCTATACGAACTCATGCCATTTCTTCCTTCTTCCTGCATATAGACCCCATCACCCAAATTATCCCAAGTCAAGGCATCCGATGTAAACTGCTTATTCTCAGCAGCAAATCCATAGTTCATAAACTGCTGATATGAATAACCTCCCATTACTCCTAGATTATGTCCATTCTGTTCCAAGCTATAATTTACAAGCCATTCAAACATTTCACTCCTATACTTCTTGTAATCCTGTTTGGCCTCTCCATATCCTTTAAATTCAGAACTGTTATAATTGGCAGATAACGTACTATATGACGGTCTGAACTCAAAATATTGTTCATCATTATAAATTTGAGCTATTGTAGCCTGAGTACTTAACATATGACCAGACAGTTCTTCCTTAGCCAGCAAGGGGAGTAAGTTCAACTTTGCAGTCATATTCCACTCCAGATTCTTATGCTCACTATATTTCTTTTCTGTTTTAAGCCTATCTACCGGATTCCACATGGAATCTCCTGTAAACTGAGTATAGCTTTTACCGGACTTGTCATTGCCATTCTTTACCGGCATTGTAGGATTAGCGCTGATTGCCTGATTAAAGGCGTCATAGTCCGAATGATTGCGATTAACGATACGGGGAGTAAGGTTGCCAGAAAACTTAAACAATCCGCCATTCGTAGTGTGCTCAAATCCCAAACGGGCACCATAATCCGTACGGTCTGTGCGAATATCAATACCTTTCGCATCGCGTACATCCACACTAATACGATAATTAGTTTTTGAATTGCCTCCTGAAAGGGCCAATGTATGATTCTGCGAGAAACCAGTACGGGTAATTTCGTCCATCCAATCGGTATTGGCACCAAAATCAGTCGCCGCACCAGTGTCAACCTTATATTTACGGAACTCATCAGCAGTAAGGATATCCAAATCATTATGGGCAAAGTCAAATGAAACATATCCATTGTATTCAGTACGCACCTTTCCATCAGTAGTCCCTTTTTTGGTAGTAATTACTATAACACCATTACTACCCCGTGTCCCATAAATAGCTGAAGCAGCTCCATCTTTGAGAACATCAATAGACTCAATGTCATTGGAATTGATATTGTGCAGATTACCTCCGGGAACCCCATCAATCACAATCAGCGGGCCTAAGCCTGCACTACGCGAGGAGATGCCTCGAATTTGAATAGTTGCCCCTGAATTTGGATCACCCATAGCAGTATTGGTAATTGTCAGCCCCGGTACCTTTCCTTGTATCTGCATACTTGGATCTATGGATGCTACACCCAAGAAATCCTTATTTGAAACATGCGAGATAGCTGAGGTCAACTCCTTTTTATCCATCGTACCATAACCAACCACAACAACTTCGGCTAAAGTTTTTGAATCTTCCGCCAACACAATATCAATTGTCGATGACTTACCCACTTTAACTGTTTTCTCAACATACCCGATATAAGATATTTTTAAGGTAGCATCGGGCAATACGGCAAGCGTATAATGTCCGTTCAAATCTGTAACAGTACCATTCGTGGTTCCCACTTCCACAATATTAGCTCCGATAATCGCCTCACCCGATTTATCGGTCACAGTACCTGTTATAGTACGTTTGTTTTGCTGAGAAATCTGTAATCCATTCTCAGAAGCTCCAGCCCATTGGACTGATACAATGACAAACAATAGAAAACAACATGCCGCTTTCATAAAATTACCCAATGCACTTTTTGCAAAAGGATTCAAATTGAATACTTCATTTTTCATATTTTTACTGATTTAAGAATATTTTAAACACAATCACTTTTATACTTTTATTTCATCAGTCCTTCTGATTGCCAGGTATCCAGACCTTATATCCTGATTGGTTTCTATTTCCAACTGCATAGTATGGAATTGCAGTCAGCGTATGAGCCGCCTCTTTGTCAATGGCCTTAATAATATTAACGCCACCAAGCAAGTCGTCCCGGTAAACAAGTTCCAATTGAGAATTCCTATCCAGCTGTAACTCATCCAAGTTTCCATTGTCCACCGATTCGAGGCAGTAAACCAACGGACCTGAAGCAAGAGTTACCATTCCTTTTAGTTCTTCCACTTTATCATTAGCCGCAATGATTCGGGGCACCATAGGTAACAATAGCTCCACCTTATCACCCTTCCTCCACTTTCTATCTACAACAGCATATCCTTTTTCAATATCCAAAGCATGTTCCTTACCGTTAATATACAGTATCGTCTGCGACTTCAGATCCGAAAAATATAGATTGTAAGGATTTTCTTTTCCTTGAGCCCAGCCAGGTATACGAATCCGAAGGGCAAAAGCAGCGTCTTTGTCGGGATCTACCCTCACAACTACATCCCCTTTCCAAGGATATTCCGTTTCCATGCTCACTTTTACTTGAGTATTTCCCAAATCAATAACCGTCTTACTCCCAATAAAAAGATTTATATAGAGATTGTCCGTTTGTGAGGCGTATATATACGCAGGTATTGCTGATACCATTTTAAGAAACATGGGCGGACAACAAGGGCAATCGTGCCAATTCCATCTGGAATGATTATGTGAGTTGAGCGGATTCTGATAGGTATATTCTTTCCCGGACAAAGAGATACCCGTCAACACATTATTGTAAAGTGTCCGTTCAAACTCATCCATATACTTGGCATCTGCAGTCAACTCATTCATTCTTTGACTAAAAAAACCTGCGCCTACAGCAGCACATGTCTCCAGATATGCATCAGTAGGAAGAAAATAGTCGGGGCCGAACTTCTCATCAAAATGAACAGCTCCTACCCCTCCGGTCACAAACATACGCTTACCTACCATATTATCCCAAAGTGTTTCTGCAGTTTGAATATATTTGTCCGAGTGGTTTTCCAAAGCAACAGCGGCTATACCTGTAGCAAGCAGGGTTGCCCGAACCGCATGACCTTCCATAGTCTTTTGATCAAAAACAGGAATGGAATCTTGAGCATAATCTCCCCAACTTGGACGCGTATTTAAGCCGAAATGTTCATCCTTATACTTCTGCTCTTTAATCCATTTTTCTGCCTTGTCATTTCCCCAAAACTGCCATAACGGATAACCGCAGTTATTCCCTCTATTCTCAATCCAGAACTTGGCCAAAGCATAATAGGCATCTTCGTTTACCGGTACCGAGATTGCTGATTTCAAATCCGGATTGTTTTTATATAGCCAGTAAAGTTTCATCATCGGTTCTTCGGGACCCGAATGGGAGGGTACAATATTCCTTTTGGGAGCAGGTCCCATCAACTCTGTCATATAATTGGCTAAACGGGTAGCGGCTTCAAGCAATTTAGTCTTACCTGTAGCCTGATAGTAGTGTACTCCGGCTTCGACCAACATACCGCTATTATATACATCATGCTGAAAACGCAAGAAACCGCCATTATCACCCCAGCGATGCTCCGGTTCCATCAAATCCGTCCATGTATTAATATAGCCGTCAGCATCTACCTGCTGAGCAGCACAAATCCGATCAATATATCCGTCCAGTCTTTTCTCGATTTCAGGATTTGCCTTTTGTGCCAACAAATCGGACGCACCTCTGATTGTTTCATAAATAAGTCCATCAAACCATGGAAGTCCTGCGTGATGGCCGGTTCCTTTCTTCCCTTGAGCCACATCGTCAAAGTTCACAAAAGTGTTGTTTCGTTGCCATTCTTCCGGATTTTCCTTGAACTTGCCCTCAAATTTATCAAATACATCGTTTACTGTGACGCTCCTCCATTGTTCGAACCTCGGCGTCCAAAAAGGGTCATTGATAGTAACCTCGCTCACACTGTTCAATTTCAGTTCACTGTTCCTATCTCCCTCCATCAGTTCTTTGCCTGAACAAGAAACCAAGAAGACAACACTGACCAATGTAGAAATACTTTTTGTGATTTTCATGTTTATGTTCTCCAATTTTAAGTTTATACTTATGTTTCTTTTTTACATTAGAGTTATCGATTGTCTCGTAGATATATAAAATACCTACAAGACAATCTGCCTGAAAACAATCTATCCGGTCATTTTTTTACCGTTACCTTATATACACAAATGTGTTCATACTCTTCACCTGGAGATAAAACAGCAGAAGGAAATTCTGAATGATTGGGACTATCCGGAAAATGTTGTGTCTCCAAAGCTAGAGAAGCCCTATACTCATATCTTTTGTTGTTCTTACCTATTTCTCCATCAAAAAAGTTTCCACCATAGAATTGAATACCCGGTTCAGTAGTGTATACTTCCATGAACCGCCCTGATATCGGCTCGTAAACAGTTGCGGCCAATTCGAGTCCTTTCGACGTTTCTCTATTTAAAATCCAATTATGATCATAACCATGGCCATATTTTAATTGTTGGTAATCATCATTCACACGATTCCCAATAGGTGTAGGAGTTCTAAAATCCATTGGTGTGCCTTCAACTGAAAGTTGTTCTCCGGTAGGGATCAACACTTCATCCACCGGTGTAAACTTATCCGCATTCAGCATAAGCACATGATCGTTGACAGTTCCATTTCCTGCACCATGCAAATTAAAAAACGAGTGATGGGTAAGATTAATGACCGTTCTTTTATCCGTAACGGCATGATGAGTTACTATAAATTCATTATCATCTGTCAATTCATAGACCATTTCCACTACAAGATTTCCCGGGTATCCTTGTTCTCCATCCGCTGACTGATACGTAAATTCCAACTTATGAGAATCAATCTGCTTTGTATCCCACACTACTCTATCAAAACCTTTCTCTCCACCATGCAGACTATTAGGGGCATCATTGATTGTCAACTGATAGTTTACACCGTCAAGAGTAAATTTACCATCTGCTATGCGATTACCAAAACGGCCAATAGTAGCGCCTAGAAACCTTTCACCAGTAAAGTTGATATATTTTTCTATATTGTCGTGACCTAAAACAATATCTTCAAACTTCCCGTTTCTATCGGGAACAAAGAATTCTACTACTCGTGCACCATAATTAGTCACAGTCATTTCCAATCCATTCTTGTTTTTGAGAATAAACAGATCTGTATTTTTACCATCTACTACTGTTTGAAAATCTTTTCTGTTTACCTTTGACAATGAATCTGTCTGTTTTGAGCATGCACTTGTTATCATAATAAAAAATATTAGTACCGATATGTTTTTCATTTTACAAATTGTTTATGGTTTCAAATAATCCTACTTATTGTCTTGTATGCGCATTTTACAACCAAAAACTCCACCCGCTACGTTTCCAGGTAGGGATTTCAGTTTTACTGTTACTTTCTTCTTTCCTCTGAGCAAATCAACAGGAAGCTGATATACTTTATCTATCAAGGCATCAAAAGTTTCAGTGCGAAGACTTTGCTCTCCGATCTTATACTCATCTATCCATATCTCAAAAGTACGATTTCCACCATCCGTACTGTGAAAAGTAAGAACCAACTCCATCGGTTGGTTGGAAGAAATATTCAAATCGTATGAAAACCATCCGTTTTCAGCATCTCTCCATCCACCTGATTCGTCTGAACGGGTATTCTCACCTTGCAGATTATGCTTTTCCTCCGATTGAGGATTACCGACAATCACCTCATCAACTATTCTTGATTCATCATATAAATTCTGTTTAATGACATTTCCGTTTAGAGGTAACCATACTTTCATTTCGCCGGCACCACGATATGCCCTTGCATAATAAGGTATCAAATTTACAGTTGTACTTACTTCTTTAATATGCTTATCAGACATAACAGTATATCGTTTCCCTGTTCCACTGATTACATATGCCCCATTAAGAAATCGATTTGTACGGTCTATTTTGAAATCGGCCCCTTCATCCAGCGAAAGATTAAACACGCTTCCACCATTATCGGCAAATTCGGCACAATACACCAGCGGACCTCTCTCTACAGCTGTCAGTTCGTCATTTGTTCTGACAGCTTTGTGTGATACCACCTGGTGTACTTCCATCGGCAGCGAAATTTTTATTTTATCACCTTTCTTCCATCCATGTTCAAGTATAGCATATCCGTTTTCTTTTTTGAATGTACAAGGTGCTCCATTGATTTTTATATTGACCCGCCCTTTATTACTATCAATATACTTGTATAAATCAGAGGGAACCGCTTTACCATCAGCCCAGCCAGGTATGCGTATCTTCAAATCAAAATCACTAGTTTCTAGTTTTTCTATCTTTATCTCAATCTCCCCTTCCCACGGATAATCTGTTGTTTGCTGCAACTCCACTTTCTTGCCATTAAAATCAATCTCACTTGTACTACTGATAAAAAGATTAGTATAAATAGCATGCTCATCCGTAGCATAGACATAACCTGGAATAGCAGGTATAAAGCGAGAAAGATTTGTAGGGCAACACGAACAACCAAACCACAAGCTACGTTTTTGTCCCCGACGGTCAGCTTCGAGCACATTGGGATAGAAAAACTGATCGCCACTGAGTGATATGCCACTCAATACCGTATTATATAAGGAACGCTCCAACACATCAAAGTACTTCGCTTCACCATGTAATCTGAACATCCGCAGGTTGAACATACAGTTGGCAATGGATGCACAAGTCTCGCAATAGGCTGTTGCGTTAGGCAATTCATAATTCTTTCCAAAAGCTTCATTATGTGCTGTAGAGCCAAGACCACCTGTAAGATACATTTTCTTGCCTACAATATTATCCCATATCCCATCTACAGCTTCCAAATAATCTTTGTCCACCATATGAAATGCAATGTCCGCCATACCCGAATAAAAATACAACGCACGTACAGCGTGTCCTACTGCTTCTCTTTGCTGGACAGCTGGTAAATGGTCCTGCCAATACTCACCATTATTACGAAGATCCCCGGAAGTAGCATCGTGCTTCCTACGTCCTCTACATTCCAGAAAGAACCGTGCCTGTTTCAAGTATTTCTTATTTCCGGTAGCTTCATACAATCTAACAAGAGCCATTTCGATAACTGCATGTCCGGGAGACATAACAATACCATTTTCATGGAATACATCACATATCAAGTCGGCATTTTTAATAGCAGCATCAAGCAACTGCCGTTTGCCAGTCGCATAATAATAAGCAATAGCAGCTTCATAAAGTTCACCGGCATTAAATGTCTCATGACTGAGATTCCAGTCATTTTCCCACCTGTTAGCTCCCACCCACGGATGAAGCGGATTATTGATCGTTTTATTTGTAAACAAGTAGCCATCGGGCTCTTGCGCTGCAACAATAATAGAAACGAGGCTGTCAATGTAAGTTTCCAACTCAGGATCTTTTTTTACCATTAACAGATAAGAAGCCCCTTCTACAATTTTAAAAACTTCAGCATCATCAAACGGATAGAGTGACTGATACTTACCCGCTTTCAAACCTCCTGCAATAGCAAAATTGTCAATATAACCTGCTTTTTCACTTTTTTCAAAAGCATAGCGAATAGTCTTGGTACGAAGCGTGTCTAAACGCTGGCTCCAAAAATTGTCATGGACATGTACAGCCGTGAAAGGCACGGGCTTTATAAAGCCATCATGTTTTTCAGAACCGAAGACAGTAGTAGCCATAAACATTACCAAACCTACTGGGATTGAAAATCTATTCATAATATAATCCGTAAAGTTAAAAACAAGTTAAAAAATAAGTTCCTTCTGAATTTCCTCCAAAGACTTATCTTTAGTCTCAGGCAGTTTTATAGCAAAAACAAGACTTCCCAAAGCAATCATCGAGAAGAACCCGAAGATATAAGTAGCACCAATGGAAAGAAAAACGGGGAAGAACCAGGATAAAAGTGCAGACCATATCCAATGAGTCATACTACCGAATACCTGACCACCCGAACGCACACTATTTGGGAATACCTCTGAAATAACCACCCAAATGGTAGCTCCGAGAGAAACCGCAAAAAAAGCAATATACCCCATCAAACAAACCAGCATATAGTAACCCTCAAAAATCTCAAAGTAAAATCCCCTTGCCACCAATGCCAAAGATAAGAACATTCCAATGGAACCAAACCCAATCAATTTCTTTCTACCAACTTTGTCAATAAGGATCATCCCCAACATTGTGAAGGTTAGATTTGTTAATCCAATCATAATAGACTGAACCATGGCACCTTCACGGAATAACCCGGAAAGTTCGAAAATACGGGGCGCATAATATAGAATCGCATTGATACCTGTAAGCTGATTGAATGATGAAATCAAAAAAGCAATAAGTAAAGGTTTTAAATATTTTTTCCTGAAAAGTCCTCCACTATTTCCCCCTATCGTTTTAAGTGACTTTTGAATAGCCGCCAATTCCTTTTCAACATCCGGTTCTCCGATTTGTATCAGTATATCACGTGCTTTATTTATTATACCGCACTTAACAAGCCACCGTGGACTCTCAGGCACAGTCATCAACAATAAAGCAAAACACAATGCCGGAACAGCTTCTATGCCCAACATCCATTGCCAATCATGCGGAATGCCAACTACTACATAATTGGTGAGATAGGCTATTACTATCCCCAAAACGATATTAAATTGAAAAAAAGCCACAAAACGGCCTCGCCAATGAGAAGGAGATATTTCTGCAATATACATAGGTCCTATTACGGAAGAGGCCCCAACAGCAAGACCACCCAAAAAACGAAAGAATATAAATGAATACCAATTGACTATTACCGCACTTCCTATTGCTGATATCAGATAGAGCCAAGCAATGATAACCAGCAAACACAAACGTCCATATTTCTCGGCAGGCTTACCACAAACTAACGCTCCAATAATAGTACCGATAAGCGCTATGGCTATAGTAAAACCATGGGTGAAATCAGAAAGTCCATAAATGTCTTGAATAGCCTTTTCAGCACCAGATATAACTGCAGTATCAAAGCCGAAAAGCAGTCCTCCGAGAGACGCCACAAATGCGATGTAAAACATTCTCCCTTTTACTGTATCTTTCATAATTCATAAAGTATTATATTCCAAATTCAATTCTATTAATTACATGCTCCTGATAACAGTCGTCAAGCTCAACAAAATAACCACTCCATCCCCATACACGGACAATAAGCTGTTTGTGGTTTTCCGGATGTATCTTTGCATCTAACAGCTTCTCACGATTCACCGTATTCAATTGTAATTGATGCCCTCCAAGCGTAACATAAGTTTTCACCAACATACCCAACTTCTTCACACTTTCGTTATTATTAAAAACAGATTGGTCAAACTCCAGTGTCAGAGGACCTCCATTAATCACATTTACCAAATGAGGTTTTGTGAAAGATTTAATTACTGATATCGGTCCCTTCTGTTTTATAAATAGAGTAGGAGAATAGTTTGCCGGTATCATTTCTTCAGCTTTCCGTCCATCGGGAGTAGCACCAAGATTAGTAGCGTGGGATATGTAATACATGGCCGTACCAGTACCGGCACGGTATCGCCCGCCACGTTCATTCAATTTACCCTCCAGAACTTTATCAAAAGAGTCCAAAAGAGCAATAGCTATAGAATCAGCAAAATCATCATCCTGCCCCATCTTAGGGGCGTCCTCACGTAACATTCTCTCCAAATCAGGCTGATTAACAAAATTATCCTCCAGAGCACCAAGCAAGTCCCTACAGCTTATACTTTTTTCCTCAAAATAATATTTTTTTATTACAGCCAAAGAATCTACAGCAGTAGCAATTCCTGTGCCATGAATACCATAGTTATTATATTTTGCTCCTTCAGAAATATCCCTAGCCCGGTTCACCGTACCATCCATCAATAAAGAAATCATAGGTGAGGGTACAATGAATAAATTTCTATGCTTTTCACATATTTTATCTACTTTAGTTTGCATTTTTTGCTCAACCAATTGGTAGAAAGATTCATAGTCATTACAAGTATCCAATACATCAAGACACTCTTTAACACACTGAATCAGTGACAAACCATCTATGTTAGGAATGTCCAATGCATATTTCGGAATAATGAATTCCCAACAAGCTGCAACCACATAATTATAGGCATCTTCTTTTTCATAGCCCTTACGTAATAAACCAGGGATAACAATATCATCGTTGCAATATTGCGGAAAGCCTAATCCTTTTTTGGTTAGCCATGAGCCTAATTCAAAAACCTTATCCGGTGTACACTTATCCACCCGGATATTTATCTTGGGATCAATCAGTCCCAATTCATAGCTCGCCTTAAGACATATCTCGGAAAGTTCATTAAAAAGACAATCACCATTCGCATCACATCCCCCCAATACAATGCTTTGTCCGTTATCTCCCTGTTGCATACCCGGATACAAGTCGCTATCCTTATTGCAAACCAGGAAAAACTCTTCAACTAATTCAAAAGCCTCTTCTTTAGTCAGAATACCGTTATCAATGTCCTTCCTATAATAAGGATACATATACTGATCGAAACGTCCCAATGTATTATGATAATTTCCAGCCTCCCAAAGAGCGAAATGAAGAAGACGCAATAATTGAAGGGCTTCCCTGAGGCTATTAGCTCCATTTGAACGGATATTCTTCAACATATCAGCAGTATCATAATCTTTCCGCTCACGTGCCAGCCTTTCATATTTATCAATAAATGATTGTAAGGCTGAGATACAAATAAGAGTGGACTGAAGAAAGACAACACCATCTTTATCGGCACCTATATCTTTCAATCGCTCTTCAATTTCTTTTTTACGGGCTTCCAATCCGGCTCTGATAGTTGTACCATAATCAGGAGATATGTTACATACCGTACCCCGTTCGTGTATATAATGGGTCTTTTTAATCTCATCCCATTCTTTTCTAGTGAAGATTTCGGGGATTTCACTTATCGTTCTGGTCAAAACGATTTTCTCATCAGGCAGTATTACCGGTATTTCCTTATCAAGTAAAGTAGCCAAACAAATGGCCGCTCTTTTTACAGGACTAACATCATTACGCGCAAAAGAATCGCTAAGATTGCTAATGTTCAATTCATCCGCAGTTCTTCTGAACTGATGGTGCTTTTTGTCCAGAATATATTTTCTGAGACCTTCTATTCTTTGATTCATAATATTATTGTTTCTATATTATTTTCTTCAAATACATTATATATATGCGGCGTTTTATTCACATCGAAGCAGGGATTATATTTTTTCCCAATCATGGCATATTTGGCACCTGCTGTCTTATGGTATGGTAGGATCTCCACACGTAATAACGACTGGGCATTCTCTATAAAAGACAAAACATTAAGCATATTTTGCTTTGTATCGTTAACTTCCGGAATCAATGGTATTCTTATTATAAAGTTCGTATCAGCCGAACATAAGAATTTCAAATTTTCAATAATCAATTGATTATCAACCCCTGTATACTTTTTATGAACAATAGGATCAGTATGTTTCATATCTAATAAAATCAAATCAAACATGGGAACCATCCTTTTGAATACATCTGCCGCCACGTAGCCACTCGTTTCGATAGCCACATGCACATCCGGTTTAATTCTATGTACAACGTCTGCGACAAAATCAGCTTGAAAAAGAGGTTCCCCCCCGGTAAAAGTCACACCTCCATGATTGAGCCAATAGATCTCTTTATTTCTTAATATTCGCTCCGCTAATTCGCCAGACATAATTTCATACCCACAAATACTACATTCATTCTTCTTCACCATGCGTTGCGGCTGAGGGGCAATGCCTTCAGGATTATGACACCAAGTACAACGCAGAGGGCACCCTTTCAAAAAAACGGTTGTCCTGATTCCCGGTCCATCGTGTATAGCGAACTCTTCTATGCTAAAAATGATCCCTTTTTTCATGTTTTCCATATTAACGGTTGCAAATATATATATTAAAACCGAACTGGTACGAACTGATACGATTTATTTTTTATGTTTTATAGCACAAACTAGTACGAACTGGTTTGATTATATTAAAATAATGTCTACATTTGTACGCCATATAACCAAGAGGAGTAAACAAATGAAAACGAATGAATCAAAGTACAAACTTGTAGTCAATTATGTTATAGAAAACATTAAAGAAAGGAAATACAAAAAAGGCGACTGGATACCTTCCATTAATGAATTCCGCAAAATGTACAATCTTTCCAGAGACACTGTATTTGCAGGAATCAGTGAACTTAAAACAAGAGGAATTATCAATTCCACACCAGGCGTAGGATACTACGTAGCGAGTTTACGGATTCCTACTCAAAACAACATTTTTCTGCTTTTCAATGAATTCAACGAATTCAAAGAAGACATATACAATTCACTGATCAATGCTTTGGGCAAAAATGATTCTGTTGATTTATTCTTTCATAACTATAATAGAAAAGTTTTTGAAGCACTTATAAATGATGCCAATGGTAAATACACCACTTATATCATCATGCCTGGCAAATTTCAAGGTATAGATCCTCTATTGCAAACTATAACTGGAAAAGTACTCCTACTTGATCATTTTCATCCTGAGTTAAAAGGGAAATACTCATCTGTAGCACAGAATTTCGCAAAAGACACTTACGAAGCATTGAATTTCGGATTAAAACATATCAAAAAATATAAGCGGATATTTATGGTTCAAAGTGAGGAAAAAGAACCATATGAACGATATGACGGTCTTGTGAGATTTGCCAAAGAACATGGATTTGAGCATAAATATCTAAATTCTGTAAAAAATCGGAAAATCAGACCAGGAGATCTATTCATCTTAGTAAATGACAGGGACCTAATAGATGTACTAAATTTAGCAGATAGGGAAAAATTCACTCCTGGTAAAGAATATGGAATCATATCTTATAATGATACTATTCTCAAAGAAATACTTATGGGAGGGATTACAACCTTAACCACCGACTTTAAACAAATGGGAAAAACAATGGCCTCTCTCATTAATAAGAAATCCATCGAAACCATAGAAAACCCTTGGAAACTCAATATCAGAAAATCTTTATAAAAAGTCTATGATGTAGGAAAAACACAAGAATAACAGTCGCATTCATGCTAACCAGATGCCACGAAGTCCTTCCCAACAAAAAAGGAATCATTCCAATACCATGTAACCAAGTAATATTAACCGACAGTTTCTGGAAGCAAAGAATGAAAACAGAAATCAATATGACCATTTTTTAACTTATAAACAAAACAAGCCTACCATCGAGCATATTCAAGGTACCGCCACTTTTCACACCAACCAACCGAACAAACGACCTATTCCTCATAGATTTATCAGTCCAGATTTGTATAAAGTTATAGAAGGAATTGCATATTCTCTAATGATTAAAATCCACAAGGAACTTGAAAATTTTATGAATGGAAACAATATAATTTATTGCCACTTCACAAGAAAACGATGGATACATCTACTCGTCATACACTTGTAAATATATCCCTCCATAGCCATGAACTATGTATCTTTAGTTATTCCGTGCAACAAGAAGTCGTACAAGTAATTGTTCAGCACTATGTCTGAACCTATTATTCCGTCAATAGTAACCTAAAGAGGCGTGCTTTACCAATAATGTTTTAGTGCAAAGCCCTCTTGACAATACAGTCCTTTACAGAAATATCCAATGTATAGGCTGTTAGGCTGACTGATATGAGTAACATATGTGAATCGCTACACCATCACAATAAAGGAATAGCTTACGGATATTTATAAACTATAGCCAAAAGGCGAGTAGTCAGGATAGTCTTTTGGGAATATAAGGCTACATGAACATCATACTGTTGGTGGAGGGGCGAACTTTAAGTCGGTCATCAGTTACTTGTACGGAACTTGGTAAGCTCGTATTTCCCCTATCTATGTCAGGCAGGTAAGACAATCGCAAGAAAAGCCGAATGTGGTGCGGGTAAAGGATTGCGGAGAAAGCGAAAGCTTCCGTGTAATACGGAGGATAGAGGTTTAAACGTCACCTCATGCGAAAGCAGACAGACTTCCTCAGAATAATTCTTTGTGAAACGATTGTAGAACTTTAATGCAATAAAGAAACAGCAAATGAGCAAGGCAAAAGCCAAGTATGCATCTTCAATTGTGCGAAACGCGACATGGAAAGATATTGATTTTCCAAAATACGAGTGTAAGGTGAGAAAGCTGCAAGTCCGAATAGCAAAGGCTCACAAAGAAAAGAGGCACAACAAGGTAAAGGCATTGCAGACCTACTTGTCACTTCCTACGAAGCCAAGGCATTGGCGGTAACGAAGGTTACTTCCAATAAAGGTAAACGTACAGTAGGGGTTAACCATATAAAGTGGGACACTGATACCAAGAAAATAGAAGCTATATGTTCATTGAAAAGGAGAGGATACAAAGCCCTTCTGCTGAAAAGAGTCAATATAGCCAAAGTAAACGGCAAGACACGACCTTTGAGAATACCAACCATAGAGGACAAAGCCATGCAGGCGCTATATCTTATGGCTTTAGAACCTATAACTGAAAGTGAAGCGGATGCGAACTCATATGGGTTCAAAAAGTTTAGAAGTACTGCAGATGCAATGGACACACTTCATAGATGCTTGAGTAGAGACTGTTCACCACAATGGACACTGGAAGGTGACATTAAGGGCTGTTTTAACCATATAAAACGGCTTCTCAACAATGTGCAAATTGACAGGCTGGTATTAAGGAAATGGCTGAAAAGCAGAGTGGTATTTAATAAACTGCAACAACCGACACTTGAAGGAACACCTCAAGGTGGCATTCACACTACAAAAACTGTCATATATTCCAATCAGGTGACATGTAAAGTGTGAAGCCAATCCTTTTGACTCTTCATAGGTTACTTACTTTGAAAAGCGAAAACTCAAGTATAATTGTCAATGTACATAACTAACTTTATTGGAAACAAGACAATGAAAGAGCCGGGGTAATTTCGTAAGAATTAAATCTAGAATTATCGAAGCTGTATGAGGTGAAAGTCTCACGTACTGTTCTTAATAGGGAAAGCAGCAGTAATGCCGCTGACCTACATCCCCCCGCAAATAAGGTTTGACGGCCCAAACGGGGAGATATCCAAATTAAGATATGGCGAAGATACAAAATATTTCTCAGAAATTCTTCCTACTTTGGAATTTACAAAATTCGATATTCTGGAGAAATATCGTAAGAGTTTTCATGGGAGCGAACTTGGCAGTCTTTATTCCGTGTTTCCATTCGAGAGCATAGCCAAAGAGACAGACCTATCAAAACACCGCCTGGGGCGCAGGAACAGTTTCAGTCCTTCTGCCCCCCCTTAGCCTACACCAGATTCGCTGACAGACTGCTGCTAGAACATCTTAACGGAAACATACACTATCAGTTGTTCTGCAATATTATGATAAAAACGTCCTACCCTATAACCAACTACAAGATTATCAATGCTATCCGTAAGAGATTTCATTCCTTCTTGACATTGGCTCCCTTCAGAAGATTCTTGCCTCACACTGGAAGCCTTATCTTGAGAATCTTCAGGTATGTATAACCGATGCCACATGTCATGAAAGTCATATGCGTTTTCCTACGGATATGAAGCTCCTTTGGAAAAGCATCGAATGGCTCTACAAGCATATCCGCATGCATTGTAGGAAGCTCGGCATAAGGCGTCCACGCAACAAATATGCAGATGTGGTAGCGTCCTATCTTTCCTACTGCAAGAAAAGAAAATGTTTGAAGGCCGGAAGGTCAGTAACCGCATTGTCAACATTGACCGGCATTATATACGCCCCATCGTAAGATGTAAAAAAACAAAATCCGTTAAGTTCGGCGCCCAAGTTAACAATATACAGACAGGTGGCATATCGTTCATCGAACACATCTCGTTCAAGGCTTTCAATGAGGGTATACGCCTGAAGGACTGCAGAAGCTTATGAGTGTTAGGATAAGATGCGTGGCTGCCGACTCCATATATTCCAATAATGCCAATAGGAAGTTCTGTACGAAATATGGGATATCCACTTCCTTCGTACACAAGGGAAGGGCGGCCAAAAATACTCCCCAAAGAAAGGTTCTCAGATTACTCGCTCTCAAGGATAAAGGCACGGAATAGGAAGACGGAAATCCTATGAATTTTCTTCGGAATACATACGGCAAATGCTGTAATGATGATAGACTAAATCAGGGACAGAGCGGAGAAAGCGGCATGACATGATTTTACAGACAAAACCAGAAGAGGTTATCAGACTTCTTCCGGAGGAGTGCCATGTCTTGGCGAATAAAAGTATGTGGGAAAACAAGGAAAAATTACAACAAAAATGGTATATGAAGTGATTATGCTCTATCATCTGCATATGCCATCTTATCTGAAGGAACATTAACTGAATATCCATACATATCAACAAAGTTATTTTCGAGGGTGGAGATTCGAAATACAACAATACTCCCATGCAAGATCCAAGACATGAAGAGATTAGACTAGCATTTGTAAGCCATATCGGGTGACAAACAATAAATTTACTCCACCAAACTTTTATATACTGCCTCCTGAATCCTCGTCCTTATATCCAGCCTCATCAACTTGTTATTCCACACATCCGGATAGGTACGGTTGCTCAAAAAGACATAAACCAAGCCGTTCTCCGGGTCTGTCCAGGCGCAAGTGCCCGTGAAACCGGTATGACCGTAGACAGAAGCAGGGGCAGACTCTGCGCAGGGACTCTTCTGGGGATTACACCGGTCGGGCTTATCAAATCCCAGCCCTCGGCGGCTTATCCTTGAGACGGTGGTAGTAAATACCCTGCAAGTCTCCTTGCTCAAATAGCGCTTACCGTCCAGCTCACCCCCATTCAGCAACATCTGATAGACTTTTGCCACTTCTTCGGCAGTGGAAAACAGCCCGGCATTACCGGAAACGCCGCCCTGAAAAGCTGCAGATTCATCATGTACAAATCCTTGCAAGGTAGTCTTACGCAAGAAAGGATCTGTTGATGAAGGTACAATATCTTCCTTCTTCAAGAAGCGCAGAGGAAGATACC
>ENA-ORTF01002191-ORTF01002191.1-human-gut-metagenome-genome-assembly--contig:-NODE-2191-length-20336-cov-4.880923_pt1 | contig 20336 bp, 11 predicted proteins | sample MGYA00241908_ERZ509180 | MGnify/ENA primary metagenome ERZ509180 (study PRJEB26280, sample SAMEA2338814) | human gut metagenome | biome: human gut; feature: human-associated habitat; material: faeces... | reverse complement strand
TTGTTGCTCAGGAACTTATAAATAAAGTTAAATCAAAGTGTTGCGGAATTAAGGATATCCATTTCTGTCTTGTTATAAATAGGAGATAATCCGGTTGCAACAGAAGCTTCATTTGCCATTTCAGCATATTGAGTGGCATTAACATATTCAGGTAAACGTTTTAAATGTGAGATTGTCATATTAGCACGACCACTGATCTTCAATTTGGACTCCAAACCACGCTTCGTCGTTACCAATACTACACCATTTGCACCTCGACTACCATACACCGCTGTAGCCGCAGCATCTTTCAAAACAGAAAAGCTTTCAACATCGGCAGCATCTATCTGACTCAAACTACCTTCCAAACCATCAATCAACACTAATGCACCACTATTAGCACCAAACGTACCAATACCGCGCACCCAAAACTCGGAAATATTTTTGCCCGGTTCACCGCTAGATTGAACTCCAATCACACCTGCAACACGACCTGCTAGTGTATTAACTATATTTGTAGCAGGAACCTCTAGCTGTGCTGGATCCATCGTTGTAATTGCACCAGCAACACTGACCTTTCGCTGTGTACCCATACCTACTACCACTACTTCATCAATATTCTCCGTAGCCGGTTTTAAGGTAACTTTAATGTTATCAATTTTATTCGTTAAACGTTGCTCATAGTTTTCATATCCCAAAAAAGACACAACCACTATATCATATATGTTCACCTTTAACCGAAATTTACCATCAATATTAGTAGTTATTCCCACACCCGGTTTATCTTTAACATATACATTTGCTCCCGGAACCGGTTCATTAAATTCATCGAAGACTGTACCAGTCAACATGAAGCTATGCTCTTTCTGTGCGTGTACTTGTGCTACAAACGCAAGAAGCAAAGCAAAAATTACAAATATTCGATTCATATTATATTAAATATAAAGTTTCACTAATTATTTATTCGACAGCCAATCGACGAATAGCACGGTTCTCTGAGTCACCGATATACATTACATCGTCGTTATCAATACAGATTCCCAGTGGTTTTTTAAATTGAGCATCTTCTGCACTACCATTTACATAACCTGAATTTTGAGGTTTTCCTGCTAATGTAGATACATAACCTGTACTCATTGTTATCTTACGAATACAGTGATTCTCGGTATCAGTCAAAATTATATTGCCTTCGGAATCGACACACATCTGTCCAGGTTTATTAAACATAGCCTGTCCTATCGGTCCGTCCAAATATCCGCTTTTACCTTCTTGACCAGCCCAACATGCCCATTCTTTAGTACGTAAATCATATTTATAAATGCAATGTTTATCGTTATTTGAGAAATAAAAAACATTCTCATCTTGGGGATCGAAAACAAGTCCATAAGCACTACCATCCTTGGTTCCAACCAAATCCCCATTCGTTAGATTCTCTCCCCTAGCATTCTCTACATCAATCCGTACCAGATTTCCACCCAACATTCTTGAATACATTTTTCCATCTGGTCCCATTGTAAAATTACACTTGGCTGCCCATACTCCAAATCCTTCAATATTTGGGAAATTTGAATCATCCCATGAAACAGAGCTTATAGCTGTAGTTGGTGCATAATCCGTCTTAGGGTCAAAATAATTAACATCATGACTATCTCTATTGGCCCAAAACTGATAAACGATTCCCTCCTTACTATTATATCCCAAGATAGGAGAGTTAAACATCGCATTAATATCTGATTTTAGAGATATTAATTTATCAGCCTCCTCATTCAACATAAATGCAGCAAATTTTCCATCATTATCTACTAAAAAGAAAACATTTTTATCCTTATCTACACAAATACACCTGTCAATATTTGCTCTAAATTGTGCTTCCGAAAGTGGTATAGTTCCTGTTGGATTCACCTGCGCTGATGTACTTCCTCCCACTAATGTAGTAACAGTGGTCTGGATATAATAATTAAATGTCTGATTGTACTCTCCCATTTGCTCCTGCACTTGTACTTTAACAACACACTCCGGGTCCTCTACTGTAGATGCACGTTTTGGAGCCAATACCAACATTCTATCATCCTTCACTGAAATTACAGAAGCCTCTTTATCATTGAAAAAGACCTTCACATTTTCCTTACTATTCCCAAAATTTGATCCATTAAGAATCACTTGAGTGGCAAGTTTGCCTTCATTCGGATAGAAATCAGTCAACACAATCGGCTTATTCGGGTCATAGCCCGAAGTTGACTCTTCATCGTCTTTACAAGACGCAAAGCAGCAGCCTACAGCTATGCAAACAAGCCACTGCCATTTAAAACATTTTTGTAATAAGTTTCTCATAGAAAATACCGTTTTTAAGAATTTATATAATAATAATGATCATAGTCTTACTTTTGTTATTTTATGTTTCTTTCTCATACTTTTCGCTACAGTTAATATTAAGACGACTAGAATAATACTAACCACTAAGTAATATTCATTTATTTTTTATTTTCTATAACATATAAGAGGAAAGGTAGAAAGCTATTTCCTGTATTTATCAACTGTCTCTTGTATACCAACCGGAAAACCAAAAAAGTTAGAAGAAATCTTATACAATGAAGGACAATCATCGTTTTCTTTAGATAAGTCATTCCATTCTTTCCACAAACTATCAAATATGGTAATATACTTATCCATTTCTACCCGATTAAAAGGCTTTTTTGTTGTATCTGCCACATAACCACATAGCATAATCTGCCACGAAACAGAAAAAAGCTCATATTTAATGCGCCCATACGAACAGGAAGTACGAATGAAATGATTCAATTCTTCTGAAGGAAAATGTAGTTTTTGAGAGATCTGTTCTATTTCCTTCCAAATACGGACAGCTTCTTCCTTTTCTTTCAGATAAGCATTTACCTGATTTCTTTCAATCATACGATCAAAATAACTCTTTTGATATACATCTCCAGTTATAGTATCATCACGTGTCCAATTAACATAAGTATCTCCCATAGCACTATATTGCCCTTTTATCACTCCATCTTCTGATAACAGGCAAAGCCGACGAAACATCTCCCATTCCGACTCGGGAAGCCCCTTTGCTTTTGCAAAATCATATAGTATTTCCTTTTCTGTTTTCAAAGGATTACTAGCCCAATGCGACATGACATAAGCATTTAATTCAACCCAAAACTCATTTTTGATATAAGGCCCTCCCCAACCACCACCACGTGACCAAGTCCAAATACCCTTAAACAAGGGATTATCTTTCACTTGGTTTAAACAATACGGATTCTTTATACCAGGTTTCTTAAATTCTTCAAAACCATCAATTACTCCTTTGGCGATATAATTTGGATGCGCTCCCTTTCCTTCATATTCACGTTGGCATTGCACTTCTACTACTTGTTGATGTTTACCAATACCTATACAAGGATTAAAAGGAACACCATATTGTCCTGATTCTTCCAGCCAATATTTGTCCAGTGCACTATAATTCATATCAGGATTTACAATTGCTGATCTCCAAAAATCTGTCATGGTGTGTTTGATAGAGAAATAAAGATTGGGATGCGGCTCTATACTGTCTGTAACAGATAAATAATATTTTGGGACCGAGTGCAATTGTCCCATATCCCATGTACGATAAAACAACTTCTTATTACGTCTTTCACAAACTTCTTTCCGCAATAAATTAACTAACGTAATATGGTCATGCATACCGTTTTGTACCGGATGATTACCTACGTAATAAGGAGCATCATGCAGATAAGTTTCTCCTGTACGAATCACTAATCCATCCAATTGTGGAAACGTTTTAAACATTTCCTCCATCAATTCACGAATACAAAGCTGAGTGTAAGGTTTCGAGATATCAAGTTTTCCTTGTTCGTTAGTAAGTTCTGCTCTATGTTTTTCTACCAATGAGGAAGGAAGTACTAACATATCAAGCATGCAGTATACCTGAAGACCTTCCTTTTTTGCCGCATCATATTTTTTATGGATTATTTCTGCTTTCTCTGCCACCCAGCGCCCGGCTTCAGTAGTATCCGGAAATAAAGAAGGATCAAAACTCTTCCAGTCAATTCCAAACTGCGCAGCCTCAAACAAGAAAAAAACTTTTGCTCCATATTCATTTGTTTTCAAGAAAGAAGGATCGAGAAACTTTGATTCTGTCATAGCTTCACCCGGATTATGGTGTACCATATCCATCACAACAAATTTCTGTCGTACACAACCTGTCAGCAATAGATTAGCTGCATAACATGATAAAAAAATAAAATAAATATATCGCTTCATGTGTTGTTTTATAGTATGATTTTTCTCCTACTTCTATTTAGCAAATGGATCTCTTAATTTAGGAGCTTTTTTACCTGTAATAGCTTTATATATATGCTCCGCCAATATGAGCGAACCGTTCTTATTCAGATGCACATTATCCCATACATAGCAAGTTGAATCAACTTTATGCTCTAATGGGCTATACAGATCTACCAATTTCAGATGGAACTTTCTTGCAACGTTCTTTTGGATCGGATAAATTTCATCTGTTATTACCTCATTGCGGATTCCATATAAATTATTACTTGCCGGAATACAACGACATATAATGATTTTCGGTTTAGATCCACACTTCTGGAAAGTAGTGATCATATATTCTAAATCAGTTTCAAATTCATCCTTATATTTCCAATTTTCTGGTTTGGAATCATTAGTACCAAGTTTAATAATTACAACGTTCGGTTGAAATTTCTGTGCATTGATAAATGCATCGGTACTCATATAAGGATGATCACCTTTTCGCAATAAAGTATGGCCCCACTTTCCAAAATTACCAACTTCATATTGATCTCCAAGCATACGAGCCAAAGGAGTCGGATAATTGTCAACCCCTTCGGTGATACTATTGCCAATGCAAGCTATTTTAATCTTATCCTGCGCTACACCGCAAACAGATATGAGCATCAGAAATGCGAAAACTAATATTCGAACTATTTTCGTCATATGATTTTGTATTCTAGTCACTATTTTTCCTGTTTCAACTGAAAACAAAACCTCTTTACCTTTTAAAAAACAATCCACCTATCTTAACCTACGATATTTTGCAAGCTCCCTCCGACTATAGTAAGAGTAATGAGGAGCCAATTTTAGCCGGAGGATAAAATTGAAAATCAATCAAACACCAATCCTAACCTTTTACCTAAATTAAACCCATAAAAAACAATGTTTATATTAAGAACGAGTAAACAGGCAAATACCACTAAAAAGAAATAAAAAAAATATCCATAAATTTTGATTCATAGGACAAAAGGTCTTATTCTCCAAAGCCTATCTCTACAAAACCTACTTTACTTACGCTTAATATTGAGTAAATATTCTGGATACAAACCTCATTACTTCAGGTAACTCCATCCGCCAGTAAGTCCACGAATGCCCACCGTCTTTCACACGAAATTCATGACCAACCTGATGTTGCAACAGCGTGTTATGTAGAAGACAGTTCGTTATCGATAAAAAATCATCGTCACCACAACTGATATACCAGCGAATCCATTTGATGCGGTCTAACTTTTCTTTCGGGGATTTCTCCAAGATAGTTTGTATATCCATTTGTCCGAGAATTTCCGCTTTCTTTTCTTCCGATACCTTCGATAAATCCGATTGATTCTTCATTTGATCGAATGTCCATTCCCCTCCAACAGCACTCAACGGAGCAGCAGCAACGAACATCTCCGGATAATGAAGCGCATAAAACAACGCTCCACCACCTCCCATCGACAAGCCGGAGATAGCACGGTAACGACTTTCAGCACGCACCCTGTACGTTTTCTCTATATGTGGGATTAATTCCTTAAAAAAGAAATCTTCGTAATTATACGTTCCGTCCAGCAAGTTAAAATAGCCTTTATGAACCGTGTCAGCATCAGGCATAACAATAATCATCGGTGCTGATTTCCCCTCAGCAATCGCCTTATCAGCAATATACTGAACCTGACCAAATTGTATCCATCCCGTATGATTGTCACCTAACCCGTGAAGCAAATACAATACAGGATAACTACCATCTCCTTCCTCATAGCCTGCCGGCAAATAAATGGAGTAACTGCGTTCCATTCCCAAAATCTCACTTTTCACAGTACGTGTCTCATATACTTTCCCTTGTTGAGCAAAGGCCGTAGCAACCAGACACACCGCTAAAAGCGCTGACAATAAATGTTTTCTCATACGTATCTATTATTTCATGTAAATATAGTATTTTAAATTACCTGCGTTTAATTGGATTGTTTTCTTTTCTATACGAACATTCTTCCCATTCATCTTACAAGCAACAGCCCCATCGGGAATACAGAGTGTAGCAGTAACTCCTGCAGGAATATCGACTTGAAGAGTCATAATATTATCTGTCAATTCCCAATCAACAGCAATCACACCATACGGAGTGTCTTTGGTCATCTTAGCCCAAGTCACACCTTCCGGTATTTGTGGATCGATAAATACATGCCGATAACCGGGTGCTGTCTCATCCATTCTTAGTCCTCCTATTGCCTGATAAAACCAGGCTCCAATTCCATTATAGCAGTTATGCACCCTGCTCCGTTCACCATTCCAAGACTCCCAAGTCGCTGTAGCGCCATTATCTATCATATACAAATAACCCGGATAATCACGTTTCTTCAGCATTTGATATAAAAAGTCAACTTCCCTGTTACGAATAGCCCACTCTGTCAGAATAGGGACACCTACCAGCCCTACAGCAATATGGCCCTTGTACTGCTTTTCAGTATCAGTCATCATCTTTCTTTTCACATCATCGTACAAAGAATCCGGTACAGCTCCTACAAGCATCGGATAACACATGTCTAACTGTGAACCGGTAGAATAGATGCCTTCACTCGGATGATAAAACGTCTGATGAATCAACTCATTAAGATTTTTCCTGCGCACAGCAAACTCTTGTGCTTCCTTTTCTTCTCTAAGTATCAGGGCTATTTTCTCCATTGTCCCCAAACATTCACTGATAAAACAATTATTCACCAGATCAACAGAAGATTGCGCTCCTGCATCCACTCCCATCGGTGCAAGCCAGTCACCAAGATACCAATCACGATATTGAGTGTCAGGCCAGCGTTTCAGCAATCCATCCACTGTATATTTATCCACATATGAGAACCATTCTTTCATTTTTGGATAATAGTTCTTTATCAATCTCGAATCATCGTAATTCACATACGTTCGCCATGGCGCCTGCACAATAAATCCACACCAATACGGACCGCCGCCACCTGCACCGGGATTAGGACCTACATGAGCCAGACTTCCCCCGTCGCGCATTGAATCTCCCCATGTTTGTATCCAGTTTGTGAAAGTCGGCGCTACATCATACATTGTTTGCAAACTCATTGTAGACGAATTTCCATCGCCACCATAGCCTGCTCGCTCCAGATGCGGACAGTCGACCATATATCCGCTAAATATCAGACACTTCATGGTATATTGAATCATATTATGAATGGCGTTCAAGTCTGCATCCGAACATTCGAAAGTCGCGGTCTGCCGATAATCGCCATAAATCTGGAGAGATTTTATCCATTCAGTTTTCGGTCCTACCGGAAGGTTGGAGATACGGACATAACGATAAGCATGATGATTGAACTTATTCCTAAAATATTCTCCCCTCCGTCCACCGGAAATATAAACATCACTCTCACCCTGTTTGTCAAAATCTCCTTCCTTAGTCAGATTATCACTATATTCCATCGTAACCTCATGCCCCACAGGTAACACCGGCATCTGCATTTCAAACCATCCGGTCTGTATTCTTCCCATATCTACCAACCAAGTACCTTCACTAAGTTTCCTGATAGAAACAGGTTGCAATGTGTGATGTATCTTGTTAGCTTCACACATTTGAGGTGAAACGATGTGTTCCGGTACATTTACTTCCACCACAGGGTACCATTTCATTTTATCCAGAGAATAGGTTGAAAATTCTGTCGGCACTATTCGCCCATCCACTCTTTCACCACCAAATTGCAAAGCACACCAATTACCTATATCTGAATAACCACTTTCACGTCCGCTCCAAGAAGTGTCGGTTGCAGTTAATACTTTCCATTTTCCATCTTTCAGCATATCCAGTTCCGCTTTTACCAACGGACCGTCATAAGCAGCACCAAAAGTAGTTTTCTTATACCAACCTTGTCCAAGCCATATCAACAGATCATTCTCTCCTTCTTTCAAATAAGAAGATACGTCATAAGTGACCATTAACGAACGTTTATTCAGCTGTGAAACAGCAGGGGTAAGAACATTCTCCGTAACTTTCTTTCCATTGACATATACTTCATGATACCCCAGAGAATTCACATAAAGAAAAGCTGTTGCCAGTTCATCTATTTGCACTTTTTTGCGAAGTAAAGGAGCACAAACTTTGCCTCCTTCCGGGGATGAACCGATATAGGCGCCATGTATCTGTTCCTTATTCAAAAGACCAATAGAAAAACGTGCCACCGTACTCCATTGGGAAACATTTCTTTTCCGGTCCCAGGCACGTACCCTCCAATAGCATAAAGAACGCGAAGCCAGAGGCAAGCCTTGATAAGGTACCATCACAGAAACATCAGATTTCAACTTTCCCGATTGCCATAAGTCCGCCTTCCCCCCTATTAACAGAAGACTATCTGACGCTACCTGAATTTCGTAAAAGGCTTGTCTATCCACCGCCCCATCTCCTTTCAATTTCCAGCTAAAACAGGGAGTAACGTTGTCAATCCCCAAAGGATCAACCATATTCTCACATTTTAACTCCACCAAAGAGAAAGGCCCCCTGTTCTCTTTCCCATGTACAATCTTTGGCAGACACCAAAGACAGCATATTATTCCTATGCCTAGTAACAGTTTTTTATTCTTCATAAATAAGTTTCTATGAATATTACAGCTATGGATCATCAGTCCAATACTCTCATAATAAATAATAAATGACTCAATCTATCTTTGTTAACTTGACTTTATGAGTTGTCGGCTTATTCATTTTATAGATTGTATCGACGATGGTCTTCATATATTTACTCCACACTTCGCGTATCTCAGGATACATCGCTTTGGTATACCACTCATAACTCATTCTCAGAAAACCATCTTTAGGTAAATACTCCCTAAGTTTATTTACGGCCTCCTCATTATCAGCAAACAACAGACCTTCCTTTTTCAAGAACGAGTATTCCGTCCACAAATATTCTCTGAAACGTTTTTCCACTTCAAAACGTTCTTCGTTCAGATACATGATTTTCATAGCTTGCTGATACTGGGGTGTATTGGGATAATCGGCCAGATTGATACCATCTTCCAACTGCTCAGATGAAACATTATCAATAAACAATCCGTCTATTGTCAACCGATAATGACCTTTTCCCAGGTTAGTCACCTGCAAACGCTCTTGATTAAATTCTTCCATAAACGGAACTAAATCCATAGCATCGCGTTGTGACCTTTTGTTTCCCCAACCATGTCTTGGAATAGAGTCCAAAGGATAAGGAAGTGAATTTGCCAAATAATCAAAACTTAAACTACCTGCTTCTTTCTTCAGTCCGGAGACTTTACAATTCCTATGACTTAATAGATTCTTGTTATTTGCATCAATCGAAACATCCGATACTTCGACCCCATCCAATCCCTGCGCCTTTAAAAATAAATAAGCCATCACCATCTGCCCGTCATTATCAGGATGGATTCTATCCACTCTACAAAAAGTGAATGTTGAGTCTTTCTTTTGCTCTTCCAGACTTATTTGCACCATCGGCTGATTAAAATCCACAAATCCCCATCCATTCTTCTTAGCCGCTTTGCGCTGGGCATCAATTATCTTTAAAATAGCATCATTTTTATGAAGAAAAAGCAAACTATTCAATTTCGTCGTTTCATCATAAGGTGAACCACCTATCAGCACTTTGGTCATTTTATTCTCTGCCAGCAAGCGTTTCTCTATTTCCCGAAAACTTTCCAATGATTTTTCGATCCGTTGCTCCGACAACTCCTTAGCATTCTCCTTCCAAAAAATATCATACCCTGTGTCATTCATACCAAAAGTCAGAGTCACATAAGTCGGTTTTCTGTCAAAAACATCGTAGTCCAACCGATCTTTAATATCCCATGCACTCTCCCCGCCAATTCCGGCATTCATTATTGTTATCGGCTTGTTTGGGAAACGAGTCATGTAATACAACCATACAAACGAATGATAATGTCCGCCATGGGTTATACTATTTCCAACAAAAACTACCCGTTCTCCTTTTTTAAAGGGAGGAATTGCCGATTGTGCGCACAAGCTATTACAACAAGTGCAGACTAGAAACAGCAGGAAAAATACCTTTACGTTTATTTTACAGTTCATTTGATTATATGCTTTATTACAAATTTAATTATTTATCCTTCAAAACATTCTCTTTTCCAACTTTGAATGAAAAAGAATCTTGTTTAAAAAGACGATTCAAGTTTACTTAACCACTAAAACAGATCTTTTATTTTTCCTGCAACTTCCACTAGGAAAAATCAATTTCTTATTGTCACTTGTCACTTTTCAGAGATAACCATTTATCAATCAAACGAATATCGGTGATAATAAGCAGTGACAATAAGAGTGATAATAAGATTTTCGAAGTTTCTATTGTCACTTCCAGTCTACCCACATCAAGTATGCCCACTGATTTATACAACCTTAACGTCCTATTTTTCTTCGTTCTGTCCGTACACAAAACTATTTATCATAGCACATATTAAAACAAATGACGGTAACATTAATACATAAAGAAGCTTTGACGAATAAGCTTTGTCAGTAATATGTCTTCGTTTCACGTACATGGAGCATTCGGACTATGTACGTGATCTGATGGGATTACGTATGTGAAACGATGGGATTACGTACATGAAACGAACTATTGCTAGTACCAAAAGGCATTAAGCAAGCATACATACTAGATTAATAAGTCAATCATTGTCTATTAAATCAAGCAGGTTATTCAAGGTAAAGCGTTCACTTTCTACTCCTGAGCATAGTAAATACAGTATATAAGAGATATAAAAAAACACCAGAAGATAGCGCAGCAATGCTGAACTTACTATCTTCTGGTATTCAAAATAAAAAAGTAGTCCTTAGTTTTCTACATATATCATATATCCAATTTCTTCTGTTCAGCCTTACCATACTGTTTAAGCAAAACACTGACTCCCTCTTTCAACATTTCCGGTTCTGCTTCAACAGAAATAGTCCGTTCTTCACCCGGCATCAAAGTTATATAATTATCAGACATGATAACAGGAAGAATTCTTTCTTGAGTGGCCGTATTCACCAATCTTATCCGGTTAGCACAAGCAACTGTTTTCGAATGATTTTTCACCGATAATTTCATCTTCCCTTCAGATATCATCGACTTGTCAACTAACTTGCAAGACAATTCTGCTTCCGGTAACGTATTCAAGGCCGTATAATCAAGATCAGTCACACCGTTTCTCCAGTAGAAGTTATCTGAAATCAAATTACCATTTGCGTCTGTCAGTTCTAACCGGATGAAATGGAGTGGAGTCAATTCCTCAACATTTTTTTGTTTCTTACCATAGATTTCAAATTCATACAGTGAATATCCAAAGTCTGTAGCACGGCTAACTCCTTCCATTTTCACATAACGCGCAGTAACCGGAGAGAGTTTGATCTCATCTGTACCGCCTTTTCCATCTTTGTTTGTATAGACAGTTTTCCATTTCTTCGCATCATTCGAGACTTGGATTTCATACTCTTTGGCACGTGCAGTTTCCCATTTCAACACAACATTCTCTATTTTTTCTTTCTTACCCAAGTCAACATAAATCCATTGAGAATCGCTCGCATCACTTTCCCAACGACTCCCTGCTCCTCCGTCAGCTACTAAAGAAGCCGGTCTGGATGCTGATGATGAAGAAGCTACCACATTCTTGCCAAAAGCCAGATTGTATGGATTGAAGTTTAACGTGAATGCTTCCGCAATGTTACTTGCCGGTACGTCCATCTGTTTTGTACGTCCATAAGCCGCAACCTCTTTTCCATTCAGGTTGTAGATAGTTGCTTTAGCATAAGCGCCCTTCAAGTCTTTGGTAGTGGTATTTACTGCTTTTATACTATTATTAGAAGAGTTCCACTGGAGATGAAGATGTTCGCAAGCCTTCTTTGCTCCCCAATAAGCTCCGGTAGGATCATAATAATAGTCATACGTCTGCCATACGAATGATGGATATGCCGGATGACTCATCCAGATCAGAAGTCCGGCTGCATCATTCCACATTTTATCATTCCATGCTTCATACATTCCTTTCATTACTTCAATATTCAGCAACTGGGCTTTCTCACAGAACTCTTCCAGACAGGAAGATTCCCCGAATTGTGTATTTACTGATTTTTTATAATTGATAGGGTTGGCATTGGACGCTTCTTTACCAAAGAAATGCTTATTCCAAACGTTATCATCATCATCTTTCAATTGTTCATCAGTAGGCAGAGGCCACCATGAGTCTTGGGGTATAAACAGTTTCACACTCTCAAATGTCGGAAAGGTAGCCGTTCCTATTTCAGTACGCAGACCATAGCCATGATCTATACCATACGGATAAGCCGGTTCATTGAATGCCAGATTACTGCCCGAAGTCTCAAAATGATGTTTAGGCGGCTGATTTCCCCACCATCCACTTCCGGATAAACCGTCCTGATTGGAACAAGACTTATACATTCGGTCGTTCTTGTCTTCTTGAGCTATCATCTCACGCAAATAATTATCCAAATCGGGCTCCGGATGTGTTTCATTAGCACCGCACCAGATAGCAATAGAAGGGTGATTCCTTAAACGTCTCACTTTATCAAGAGCATTCGCTTTGAATGCTTCCGGCTGAGCTACGCTATTATAAGCTACATACAGCCAGAAATCATTCCATACCATGATTCCATACTTATCGCAATAATCATAGAATTCATCATCAGTCACACAACCTGTCCACAAACGGATCATGTTGTAGTTCATATCTTTATGCAACTTGATTTTGGTTTCGTACTCTTTGCCATGACAACGAAGCAGATACTCGCTCATTCCCCAGTTTCCACCTTTCAGATAAATCTTCTGTCCATTGATAAAGAATGTCAGAACCGGGTAATTCACTACGTTGTTGATCATCTTATATTCATACTTTTTGATACCAAAAGTAATATCCTTTTCATCCGATACTTTTCCATCTATCGAACAAGTCAGTTTACAGGTATAAAGATTCGGTTCTCCATAGCCGTTAGGCCACCAAAGTTTCGGATTACGAATAACTAATGCAGCAAAATCACTTTTATCTACCGACAACTGTGCTGTTTCTTTTCCTCCCACCCGAATGTGCTTGGAAAAGGTTATATTTCCCGGCTGAATAACACCGGAAACTTCCACTTCTTTCGGAGCAGAAGAAGCATTCTTGATTCCTGTAGAGAAAGATAACTCCGCTTGTTGCAAAGTCGGCAATTCCGAGCGAATCCACGGGTCTTCCATCACAGCATCACCTGTAATAGACAGATATGCATTTCCTGTAATTCCGGCAAGACGCCCCGGAACATACGGCATCCAATCCCAACCGGCACCTGCCAGATAGCTGGGACTACAAGCAACACCATACGGATCTTTTCCTTTACGAGTCTTTTTCTGGTCGGGATCAGTAATCAAAACCGCAACCGCATTCTTTCCTGATTTCTTAATCAGATGTGTCACATCAAATTTGGAACGCAACATATGCCCGCTTACATCTTTAGTAGATGTCTTTGTCCCCGATATTTTTTCTCCGTTAAAATAGAAATCGGCGAAACGATTGGTATTGTCAAAATGAAGCCAAACACGCTTACCGGCTGAATAAGATGCCGGAAGTTCAAATTCCGTACGATACCAGAAAGGACGGTTATAAAACGCCTCGTCTACTTTGTATATATTATCAGCATAGTTAGGATCGGGAACGATTCCGGCTTCAACATATGCTGTAAAAACTGCTCCGGGCACTACTCCTTTCACATAGTCCGGCATTTTAAAACCTGGGGTAGAGATTTGTTCTCCTCCCATATTATTCAAATCTGCCTGCGGTTTGACTTCCCATACTATCTTGGGATTGGAACTGTTCAATGACATGGTAGAAGTCTGAGCATGCCCTATTCCATTCAGTACAAACAAACTTGATGCCAGTAAAAGAAGTCTAAACTTATTCATCATATTATTCAGCTATTTTAAATGTTAGATAAAACTCCCCATTTTGTATTGGGCTTATCGCCCATAAATAATTCCAATGTTCCTCCTGCTGCAATCTCAGCAAAGTCAAGGTAACATTTATTGTACTCCTTGCCATTCAGTAAGGCTTTTTGTATATATAGATTATTTGTGTTGTTATTGTGAGCAATAATAGTAAATACTTTTCCCTGATGATATTTTGAATCCAGCTTAAATTCTACCTTGTCAAAAACAGGACTGGTTATTTCCATACGTGTATTACCGGGACAGGAAGGATGAATTCCGGAAGCAGCCAATATATACCACGCAGACATCTGTCCGACATCTTCATTGCCAACAATTCCTTCTACTTTGTTCGCATAAGCATTTTTACAGATATATCGTGTCCACTTCTGTGTATACCAAGGCACATCCAGCTGATTAAAAAGGAAAGGAACAAAATGTACCGGTTCATTAGCATGATTATAATAATTATTCCATAACATATCAGAAGGAGTATGATCAAATAAATTAGTCAGATTAGCTATTACCTTTTCCTTGCCACCCATCAATTCAACCATTCCCGGAACATCATGCGGTACAAACCAACCTTGCTGATAAGCATTCGACTCAATGCAACCATACCATTCTTCGGTCAGTGCATTCTCCGGCCATGCTTTCCATGATCCATCTGCATTACGGGGACGGAACCAGCCTTTTTCCACATCAAACATATTATGATAGGCTTGCCCTTTTTCATAAAAGAGCTTTGCATCTTCTTCTTTTCCCAACGCCTTTGCCAACTGAGCCACACACCAGTCTGCATAAGCATATTCCAGAGTATACGAAATACTCAACGGTTCAGGTGTATATCCCAACAAATCATTCCCAAACTTAGCCGACGTGTTGACTGCATACTGATATGCTTTTTCCACATCGTATGTGCGAATTCCTTTCATATAAGCGTCTGCCAGCACCGACAATGCAGGATTACCTATCATACAACCGGAATAAGAATTCAGAAGTTCCCAACGTTCGTAATATTCCCGTCCACTCTGATCTGCCATCGTTATCAGTGAATTCAACGCATCACTCACCAAATGCGGATTGATCATCGCTTGTAAAGGGAACTGGCTACGGAAAACATCCCAACCACTAAATATGGTACGTTTGGTAAATGTACCATCCTGTTCATGTATCTTTTTATCTCCGCCAATGTATCGCCCGTCTACATCTGTATAGATGCGTGGGTCAATCATCGTATGATACAATGATGTATAAAAAACAGTCTTCTCGTCATCCGTTCCACCGGATATCCGTACACGGCTAAGCTCTTGATTCCACAAATCATTTGCTTCCTGTTTTACTTGAGCAAAGTTTTTAGAAGCAATCTCCTGTTTAAAGTTGTTGGCTGCTCCTTCCATATCGACAAAGGAGATACCGACTTTCATCTCAACTTCTTCTCCTTCTTTCGTCGGAAATTCGGTGAAGAATCCAAGATGCTTTCCTTCCAGCTCTTTTTTATCTTTAATGACCGGAGCTTGTGATACACGTGTCAGATAAGGAATACTCACCACTTCATCACGCTTCCGAACCCAGTCATCGGGAATATCTGCACTCCAAAAACCATAATTACTCAATGGTTTGCTAAATTGTGCATAATAATAAACAGTATAATCGGAGTTTCCCTCACCGTTTCCCCATCCGCCACCATCGGGTGTACACTTCATCCAACCTTGGATGGTATGATCATCCAATACTTTCACATATTGCGAAGTGGAGGTTCCTCCCACTCTACGTGCCAAGTCTATCTGAATACGAGATTGCTCACTGGAAGGGAAAGTGAATTGCAATATTCCACAATGAGGTGTCGCACTACTCTCTACTTTAATCTTATAATCAGTCAGTTCTACTGAATAATACCCTGCTTTAGCTGTTTCGGTTGCTTTATCATAAGCAGAACGATAACCTTTTATACTTCCATCTTCTTTACCCGCAATTTTTTGCAATTTGCCCGTTGTAGGCATCACAAGGAAATTTCCTAAATCCCCAAACCACCCTACTCCACTCATTTGGGTAAAGGCAAAACCTTCAATGGTTTTATGTTCATCACTATAACCGGAACCATTGTCACCGCCGGTTATTGTATTAGGACTTACTTGTACCATGCCGTAAGGAGTAGTAGCGCCGGGAAATGTCTTACCTAATCCATGATAAACACCGGCAGCTCCTACACTGGTACTGGCACCTATAAAAGGATTTACATAATCAGTCGGAATTAAATCTTCTGTTACCACTCCTGCCGAAGAACAAGCTGTCAGCCACAAAAAAGAGCAAGCTATTAAAAGATTAGCGCTAGCTTTATACATAAAAATATTACAGTTTACTATTATTAGAATATGTTCAATTCAAGTTCAAAGCAAATGTCTTTATACCGAAACGAGGGATAGAAATACTAATTTCAGATTTTCCGGCACGTGTTTTTATTGTCTTTCTGTCGATAATTCTACCATTCAGATCTACTTCTTCTATACTAGACAGCGGTATATCAAAAGTGATATTGTGCTGCTTCTTGTCACCTTCCGCATTAAACAAGCGTAATATAATTTTCCCATCTTTCATATTGGCAGCACTCACCTGATAACCGCTGTTCTTTAAGTTTACCAATGATCTTGACTCCAATTTTACAGATGGATGATAAGAACATAACAATGGTTCATTCCAACAATCACTCTTCGTTGCAATAGCAGCCTTGTCCCATTTTCCACGATGAGGAACAATAGCATATTTCATTCTCAATGGTCCCGTGATCTTATAGTCAGGTCCCCAAAGTCCATTACCAGAATATTGAGCAGTCAATCCTAGCGGATAATCCTCTCCATGTGAATAGGAAGTTGTATGATCTGAGAATAAAGCCAATGCATAATCCCCTTCCTGCTCTGCCAAATCAACCCAATGGAGAATAATGTTATGCTTAATCTGATCCCAACTATTGAAAAATGTATTATCTAACTTACTTTCACAAACATCAAACGGTGCGTTTTTATAAATACGGGGAGAACGAAGATCTACAGGGAAAAGTACACTTAACTTAAATCTGTCATCACAATAAGCTCTGCGATTATCCCGCCAACTATTTTCTTTATATTCTCCTATACCTACATTTTTCTTCCAGTTAATAGTAAGATCAAAATCAATACGTTTCTCCCCTTGGGCAATGCTTATAATCTGTACAAAAGGATGTGAAGCGATTTCTCCTTCCAATTTTACCTTTGTCTCTTGTATATTACTCCGCAAAACCGTCATCTTAGCTGGAGTCTCTGTAGAAGACCGAAACTTACCTTCGTCATAAAAATAGCCTCTCAGCTCACCAATCGAATAGTCACCCGTCTGTTTGGCAAACTCCTTGTTTCCTTCTTTTTTGGCTACCAGACTTTTAATAATTCCTCCCTTCGACAAGTCAAAAACAATTTTATACATATCATTTTCAACCACATATTCCCGTTCATTTATTATCTTTTCGTTTCCTGAAACCGTTCTTTTACCTGTCTTTACTTGCTTTATACGGTATGTGGAGTAGCCGAAGGGAGGAACATCTGCTTCAAACAACAATCTAATTTTTCCACCTTCTTTTCCTATTGAATAATCAACTTTTTTATTTCTGCAATCATTGACTTCCAAATCAGTATCTGCATATTCCTGTGGAAGTACAACATTGACCTGCTCTGTTCTTCTTATCCCCAATGTATTATAAACACGTACAAATCCCTGAGCATTTTCAGAATTAATAGTATCGTTATCAAAACTGCATATAGAAGCGGAAGTAATTTTATCAGCCACAGTATTTGTCTCATCTGTCCATCGCTTTATTTGATCCGCCCACGTTCCAAATTTATTTAGTCCATTGTAAGGTACAATCCAGGAATCATGATGTTGCGCAAGCATCAAAGTACGCCATGCCTCATCCAAATCTTCCTGAACACAAGTGTAACCATTGGCAAGATGAGCAATAACAGACATCTTCTCTGCCATTATTATTTTATTCTCAGAAGTACGTACTTCTTGAGCAATTCTCTGCAACACTTGGCTTCCCCACATTAAGTTTACACGCATATCTTCCTGCGAGAAATACCAGTCATCATTCGTTTTACCAATGGAAATATTCTCAAAATAATCTTTCCACGTCACATAAATTGAATTACTTTTTATATTCTTTCCACTTCCCAACCATGGACCATTTTTCCATCCGGCATCTTGGAAACACATTCCCACAGGATGTTCAATCCCTGCATCACGACAAGCATTCAGATAAGATTCTTCATTACACCAAGCAGTTGTCTGCCAAGTAGAATTCTCTTCCAATTTCTCGCAAGCATAGCGAGGAACAGTAAGAATGGGAGTTCCATCCGGGCCTACCCAATTGACCAATTCGCCGCCATAAGCGTTAGTGTATCCTCCCCAACAAGTATTCGGGCATTTGAGTACAGCATACTTAAAACCAAATAGCTTCAATATCTGAGGCAAACAACTTGTGAAACAAGGTTCTTCCACAGAATAAGTGGTAAAAGTCACTCCCGGAAAATGTTTATTTATCTTAGCAATACCATATTGAAACTGACGTATAATGCTTTCGCCCGATATATTATAACAATAAGGCTGAGCATAAGTAGGATTTGTAAACTCTACCTGTTTACTTACTACTATATTTTTTAATTGTCGATAGGCTTCAGGAGTCTGTATTTGCACCGTATCCCATGTTTCAGGCTCTATTTCCAGACAAATTCGCCAATCCGGATGCTTGGACAACTGGTCGACAATAAACTGAGTTTTCCACTTCACCGGATAATGCCCGTATATCCCTCCATGATATCCATCAACAAAATAAGCTTGTTGCGAATGAACATGCGTACATATAAAAACAAGTAGTAATATGATGCTATAAAGTCTATTCATGGTATTTTTAAGCCTATTTATTTTCGCAATTCTCTATCCGACTCATAAATTCAGATAGTTTTTGCTTAGCAAGTTCTCTATCAACCTTAGGAAACGACCAATCCACAAGAGCCACAACATTTTGATACTCAATAAATTCCTCTCGTATTTCCCCATTATTATTCACATCCAAAAGGAAGTCTTCCTTCTCTTCTGAAGTCAATTCACCTGCAAAATATTTATTTAAATTAGTTCCCATTATTCGTTCCTTTTTACAAAAGAACGATTATCCTGGTAAATACCCCTAAAAAAATATCAATAAAATTATTAAAAGTCATGCTGCAAGGCAAATATTTAGTTTTACCCTTAACTTTTTGAGTGCTATCCCCATCTGACATTCTACTGTATTTACTGAAATACCCAAACGTTCTGAGATTTCTCTATATTTTAATCCTTCGACACGACTTAATAAAAATATGTCACGACATTTCCGAGGCAAACTATTGATTGCATTGCGAACGAGAATTTCCGTTTCATTTCCTTCCGAGATATCCGATACATCAAACCTGTCTAAAGATTGTCAACCAACATTTTCAACTGAACATAAAACTTTATTAAATCAACTTAATTCAAAACAATAACTAAATCCAACTAGATCGCCCCCTGAGTGCTACGTATCAGAACGACTCGACTCCGACACTTGAATGATGCTAACTTCATTCCGGATTACCTGCAGTTACCCAATCACCAGGGGTAACATCAACAAATAAGGGGTGAGATATCCACAATGATAATTGGGATTACGATAATTAATATATATATATCGTAGGATCTACTTATATCATCAACAATAGAGCACATTAAAACATACAACAGTCAACATATAACAGGCACAACACATCGCATATAATCAACATAAATACAACACATCAACAATCCACAACATCAATCAACTGACTCTATCATGAGACTCAACAATGTATGCATGTGGTACCATGGAGCGCACTCCCAACTTTATATGCCAGGTTACTGAGGCATCTGCAACTTTCAATATTTGCCATTAAGGCCAACTTAATTGAGCAAAAGCTCCAACTTTATAATGCACATGCTATGGATGCAACATCATCTATAACAACAACTCACAACACAACTTACAACGTTAAACAATTGCAACGTGCAACTTTTCAGCAAAACTCACAACTTAAC
>ENA-ORTF01002190-ORTF01002190.1-human-gut-metagenome-genome-assembly--contig:-NODE-2190-length-20341-cov-3.939515_pt1 | contig 20341 bp, 18 predicted proteins | sample MGYA00241908_ERZ509180 | MGnify/ENA primary metagenome ERZ509180 (study PRJEB26280, sample SAMEA2338814) | human gut metagenome | biome: human gut; feature: human-associated habitat; material: faeces... | reverse complement strand
CTCGCCATCTAGCAAAATTCGGAATTTAGTTAGCAAACCTGAGTATTGCAGTACCTCAGGCACCGCTATCGCCTCAAAACGAAAAGATATATAGATATTCTAACAGGTTTTGATATTTATTGGTCGGAAGTCACCCTGTCCTTTTTTTATTATATATCATTCTTGAGGCTTTTGCAATAAAAAAGGGAATGTTAAACCCGTTCCTTTTCTTTTTAAAACAAAAAGCAGGATTATCAACCCTGCTTTATCTTGTTTAATTCCTCTTTCAGCTCCTGAACTTCATATTTTAATCTGTTCAATTCACATTTAACAGGATCCGGAATTCTGTTGTGCATAAGCACTCCGTTTTCGTCACGTATTTTCCGGTGAACGACCCTGCCCGGGACACCAACTACCGTAGAATACTCTGGGACATCCTCAACAACCACAGAACCAGCCCCAACTCTTACATAGTCGCCTAATGTTATATTACCCAGCACTTTTGCGCCAGCACCGACAATTACACCATGACCAAGCGTAGGATGACGCTTGCCCTGTTCCTTTCCGGTACCGCCCAGGGTAACCTGCTGATATATTAATACATCATCACCGATTACGGTTGTTGCACCTATTACAACACCTTCACCATGGTCTATGAAAAAACGCCTTCCTATCTTTGCTGCAGGATGAATTTCAATTCCGGTTATTATTCTTGTTATATAAGAAATTATTCTTGGAATAAGCGGTATATGCCATTTATAAATCCTGTGAGCAAGCCTGTATGCAATAAGCGCGTGCAGTCCGGGATAACAGAGGATAACCTCTATGATATTACCGGCAGCAGGATCTTTATCATAAATGACTTTTATATCTTCTTTTACTTTTGTAATTCCGCGTTTAAGTATTTTTAACATTTTATTTTACCAGTTTTGCAAACTTGCGTTTTCCTGCCTGTAATACTACATCCTCTTCAAAGTCAAGAACATAAGCCATATCGGCAATTTTTTCGCCGTTCAGCTTAACACCGCCGCCTTGAATTAAACGTTTTGCTTCGCCTTTACTCTGAACGAATTTCAGTTCCATAAGTACATCAAGAATACCTTTTCCGTTCATGTCTGAAACTTCTTCTATATCGTCTGGAATGCCTTTATTTGAAACAACGTTAATAAATTCATCCTGAGCGTGCTGGGCACCATCTTTTCCATGGTATTCTTCAGTAACCATAAATGCTAACCGCATTTTTATATCACGCGGGTTGACAGAGGAATCTTTCAATTGCTGCTCTATTTTATTGATTTCTTCAGTCGGAACATCAGTTAAAAGTGTGTAATATTTAACAATTAAGGTATCCGGAATACTCATCAGCTTGCCAAACATATCTTTTGCGCTATCAGTAAGCGAAATACAATGTTCCGGATATGTTTTGGACATTTTAACCAGCCCGTCTGTACCTTCAATAAGAGGGAGTAAAAATACCATCTGCGGATATTTTTTACCGTAAGCTTCCTGTATCTGGCGTCCTAAAAGAGTGTTAAATCTCTGATCAGTACCGCCTAATTCTATATCAGCATCAATTTCAACAGAATCATACGCCTGCATAAGAGGATAGAAAAATTCATGAATTGCAATCGGCTTTCCTTCTGCATATCTTTTTGCAAAGTCATCACGAGTCATCATTTGAGCTACTGTAATCTGAGATGCCAGCTTCAGCATATCAACAAAGCTCATTTTATGAAGCCAGTCTGCATTATTAGTAACTTCAGCTTTTGAAACATCAAGAACTTTTGACATCTGTTCAAAATAAGATTTTGCATTTTCCTGAACCTGCTCTTTTGTCAATGCCGGTCTGGTTTCTGATTTGCCTGAAGGATCACCTACCATGGCTGTCGCGCCGCCGACAATCAGAACAATCTGATGTCCGAGTTTCTGAAACTCTCTGAGCTTTCTCATTACAACAGTATGCCCAAGATGTAAATCCGGACGTGTCGGGTCCATACCAAGCTTCACCCTCAGCGGCGTATTCGTATCATGTGCGTGCTGCAGTTTTACAGCTAATTCTTCAATACCGCCGGGTAATACTTCTGCACCTCTTGCAAGATGTGCTGCCTGTTCTATAAATTCCTGTCTTATTTCAACCATAAATTTCTCCTTTTAGTAAAATGATTATAACAAAAACAAAATTTCTTTACAAAACAGCAAAAATTTATAGGTTGGTGTTTTAGTATGAAAAAAAAGGGAAACTATATGAACATATCTTTTAGCGGAATAAGAAATACAAGCTGCATTGTTGAACGTGACGATGCAGATAGTAATATTACAACACGCTATATTAATACACAGTTAAAAGATGATGCAAACGGGAGTGATTTAACTGAGTATAAAAAGCTTATCAGCAACAATAAGACATTCCAAAATCCATATTACTCCAACTTTGTAAACATTGCCTGTGTTAGTAATTCAGATGCCAATGTATTTATGCTGAACGGGAATATTATTCCTGAAACTGACGAATACCTTCCATTGTTTTCTTATATAGCAAAGCTTACAGAAAAAATTTCAAATATTCCTGAAAAGGATTTTGTAAATGATAGAAATTACCTGATAAGCAATTATGTAGATTATGCTCTGTTAATGGATAGAAAACTTTCAACAGAATTAAAAGCTCCTGTTGCAAACTATTTGGATAAAATCCATAATCCTAAAAGCATAAAACTTTGTGCAAAAAGAATTAATAAATCTATGCAGGATACAATGATAAATTACTTTGCATAAAAAAAAGGCTGTTTATAAAAAACAGCCTGATTAATTAAGAGCAATTATTCCAGTGTATTTAATTCTTCACGAAGAGTATTTATTTCCTGCTGATACTTATCAAGGAAAGCTACTCCGTCCTCATCATTACCGCCTTCTCTGATTGCTCTTATACATTTTAAGTCCAGCATATTAAGCTCTGACTTTATCTCATTAATTCTTTCCGCCTTCTGTTCTTCAAGACAAGCCAATTTATAATCATCTGTTTCTGAAATATCAATAAGCTCCCCATCTTGAATTTTAAACCGCTCTTTATGCAATTCAAAAAAAGACATATCAACACCCGCAAGCTCTTTGGCACTTTGTGGTGAATTCCAGACCTTAGATACTTTGTCACCATATTCATACAGTTTATTATCTTTTATTACATAAAACATTAGACCCCTCCTTTGCATGGTATAAAGTAACAAGAATAAATATGATAACCTGTTATATTATAAACATCACCTTTTGCTACAGGAACCATAAGAGCAGCATTTCCTATATGCCCTTTAATATGGTAACCAAAAGTAAGCTTTTTAGAATTAACTATTATTGACTGATCCTGGTTTTGCTGAGTTTCTCCATAACCAAAGGCATATCCATCAACGGTCGCAACATATTCAATATTCATCGTCTTACCTACCATATTGGCATAATCAGGATTTCGCCAGCTGCAAATCTGTTCCACATCATTTTCTTTTAATAATGAATATGGATTAACTGTATTAACATTTGAGACAGTCTCATCAGTATTTTCATAAGTTGCAACAATAACTGCCGGAGTTTCTATCCATTGCGAAGAAGAGGTATTATAGATATAAGTCTTATTCTCCGCTGGGTTATACCAAAGCCCCTTAGAACATGTTGGTTTAGAAACTGAGTACTGATACATCTCTGCTGTTCCATGAGTCCCTGTAGTAACATAGACACAATTTACTGTATTATTTTTTACGGTTGTTATTGAAAAATCATCAGCAACAGTGTACTCTTTACTCTTAACAGACCCATCAGAATTTCTGCCGTCCGGTATTAATACTTTTAAACCACTCTTTATTGTAATAGAATTTCCTGAATATTCTATAACTCCGTTTGGAGCCTCAACAATACAGTTGGTAATCAAGCTAGTATTTAACAATTTTTTATCTGCCTTATCTGAATTAACAGATTCAATGGTTTCCTGAATTTTCTCGGTTACATATTCTTTATTCTCCTCAATTTGAGTGGCAAGTGCAATGAAGTTTGCGTTGACTTCCTGAGCTTTTGCTTTTGTTCCCGGAGTAAAAGAATAAGGAATAAGAGAATTTGACATAAATTTCCTTCCTATATTCAGGAACTAAGGATAAATAGGCGTATATTGTTATTATACCTTATACATTAATTTTTCGTCAAGCAACACTCTTCTCATAAGAGCCGAGAAATCTTAAAAATATAGTCTTTTCTTTAATTCTTGTGACTGTATCCAATATTTTTTTAGAACGTATGTGCCCGTCAAAATTAACGATAAATATATATTCCCCAAAACCTTGCTTTGAAGGACGAGAGGCAATAAATGTCAGATTGATATTATTCTCATAAAATATATTTAAAATTTCAAGAAGCGCGCCGGGCTTGTTTGCTGTTGAAAAAGCAATGGAAGTTCTGTCTCTGCCGGTTTTTTCAGTTTCAAAATCTCCAATAAGTGCAAATCTTGTTTGGTTTGATTTATCATCGTTAATATTTTCCCTGAGAATATTAAGATTATAAACTTCCGCTGTTTTTTCGCTGCCTATTGCTGCATAAGTAAGATTATAATTTGCAAGACTTCTTGCAGCCTCAGCAGTACTTGTAGCCTCAATTATATTTAAATTACGCGGCAGTTCGTCATGCAAAAAATTCTGGCACTGTGCAAGCGCCTGAGGATGGGAAATTACGCCGGTTATACTGTAAAATTCCGTAGTTCTTGAAAGCAGGCAATGCCTGATGGGCATTATAACTTCTGAAAGAATTTTTATATTAGGATTAGTGCTGATCATAAGATTATCAAGGCTTTCCCTGACAGTGCCCTCAATTGAATTTTCAACCGGCAAAACCCCCAGCGTATTAGGATTTTGTTCAACAAACTCTATTACCTGGCGTATTGTCTGCATAGGAGTTGGATAAGCCTGAATATCATATTTTGCACAGAATAAGTCTTTTGCCATCTCTGAAAATGACGCATTCGGACCTAAATATGATATTCTTGAAACATTTTCAAACTTCATCATTTACTTAACTCCATATTTCAAATATAATTATATCCAAAAGAATAATTGAGGGCAAATTAATGGGAAATATAAAGTTTGGAACAGACGGCTGGCGGGCTGTTGTTGGAAAAGATTTTACAGAAGAAAATGTCATTACAGCATCTAACGCAATTGCAAAATATGTCTACGACAATTTCGGATTGGATAAGACAATAATAATCGGCTATGACCCTAGAAATATGGCTGATGTATTTTCATACAAATGTGCAGAAATCTTTGCAGACAACGGTTTTGAAGTTTTATACAGCAGCGGTATAATTCCTACGCCTGTCCTTGCATATAATGCAAAACATCTTAACGCCTGCGCGTTAATGTTTACGGCATCGCACAACCCGCCGGAATATCTCGGGATAAAGTTTATTCCTGATTATGCAGGACCTGCCACAAGTGATATTACTGACGAAATAATGTATAACCTCGGCTCTTCAATAAAAGAGCACCTTAAAAAAGGTGAAATTAAAAAATACAACTTTAAACCCGATTACTTTGCACATCTAAATAAACTTATTGATTATAAAAAAATAAAAACTCTGCACAAAAATATAATTTTTGACGGCTTGTACTCTGCAACGATAGGATATTTTGACAAAATTCTTTCAATGAATGAAATTCCTTTTGAAAGCCTTCATATGAAGCACGATATTAACTTTGGCGGAGGAATGCCTGAACCTAAGCCAAAATATTTAAAAGAACTTATTGAAAAGGTTAAATGTAATCCAAATTCAATCGGGTTTGCCAACGATGGCGACGGCGACAGATTTGGTGTAATAAATGAGAACGGAGAGTATGTTTCACCTAACGAAATTATTGCAATACTTCTAATACACCTCAAAAAACATAAAAAGTATACCGGTTCTCTTGTAAAAACAGTAGGTGCAAGCCTGCTGCTTGACAGAATTGCAGAGAAACTCGGCGTAGAAGTCATTGAAACCGCTGTAGGATTCAAACATGTAGGCGAAGCAATGAGAAAATATAATCCTGTTATCGGCGGAGAAGAAAGCGGAGGTTTAAGCATACAGGGACATATCCCTGAAAAAGACGGAATACTTGCTAATTCACTTATATTAGAGGCAATGGCTTATGAAAACAAATCACTTGTTGAACTTCAAAAAGATTTGTATGAACTTGCCGGATGCAGATTTTATAATGACAGAATTGATAAACATCTGGAAAATACGGAAGAAATTAAGCCGCTGCTGGAAAAATACAAGCAGATAACAGAACTTGCCGGCTTTAAAGTAAAAAACACCGGCACTAAAGACGGTGTTAAATTATACTTTGACGATAATTCAAGCTGGATACTTATACGCCCGAGCGGAACAGAGCCGCTTCTTAGAATATATTTTGAAAGTGACAGCCTTGAAAAAATCGAAAAACTTAAGCTGGCGGTATTATAAACCGACCAGCTTATTAAACAATCTTTGAAGCGGTGAAATTCTGCGTTTAGCTTCTTCTGTATCTTTGTGGATTAATTCGACACCGATTTCGTTATAAACATATTTCATAACATCATTGGTGCGTTCCAAATCATTTTCATATTCGTTTCTTATCGCAGTAAGCTCTCCATGGTCTAAAAATTTACCGCCGCAGGCATAGCATTCATCTACCTGAATTTCCTTTTTTACACTTGAATAATTTTTAGCCATTTTTGCACCGCACGCTGGACAATATCGGGGCAGAGATTCATCAACAGGCTTAAAATCATTATTTTCCACAGCCTGAATAATATCATCTATATTTTCATGTTTTTCATCAAACATTTGAAACTCGCGGTTATCAAAGAAAATTCCGCCGCAGCCTTTTGTACAAATATCAACATTCACTCCCTGCGCAGGTACAAAAATCTTTTGCATTTCAGCACCGCATGCAGGACATCTTAAAGTTTGGTGTGAATCAGCCATTATTAACCCTCCAAATTTACCGGTTTTATCTTAACATATCTTAATATATCTGTCAATAAAAACAGTATAAAGACAGGATTTTTGACGTTTGAAATTCTTTATAAAATAGATGAAAAAATTTAATCAGTAAATCTGTATTTAATTAATGCAATAATGGCATGAAAACCATCTTTCCAGGTAATTTTTTTCCCTTCAGAAAATTCTCTTCCGTAATATGAAACCGGCAATTCATAAAGCCTTGCCCCTCTTTTTAAAACCTTTGCAGTAATTTCAGGTTCAAAATCAAATCTATTTGATTTAATTTCAATATCTTTAATAAAATCTGCCTTAAAAGCTTTGTAACAGGTTTCCATATCAGTCAAAGTCGAACCGTAAAGGATATTTGTCAATAATGACAAAAATTTATTTCCTAAAAGATGGGTAAACATAAACGAACGTGAAGGTTTGCCTCCTGCCAATCGTGTTCCGTAACATACATCAGCATGCCCGTCAAGTATAAGCTTTATCAATGGAGAGTAATCTGAAGGGTCATATTCAAGGTCAGCATCCTGAATAACAATAATGTCGCCTGTCGCATTTTTAAAACCTGTTCTTAAAGCCGCTCCCTTGCCCTGATTATAATCGTGGTAAAAAACTTTATAAGGCAATTTTTGATAAATATCTCTTGTACCATCGGTTGAATAGTCATCAATAAGAATAATCTCTTTTTCCAGACCGCAAAAATCAGCGTGTTCAACCTTTTCCAAAATTGTTTCAAGTGTTCCGGCTTCATTATAAACCGGGATTAAAATACTAATCTTTTTCATCAAAACTCCAATTAATTATGTAACAAGATTATGTTTATACTTTGTCTTATTTCAAAAAATATTGTATAATAAAAACAGATGATTGTAAAAGGAATTAAGTAAAAAATGGAACAAACCGTAAATCTGCCCGAAGAAGTTAGTGTTAAAGGAAAAGAACTTGTATCAAAAGGGTTAATGCTTATTGAAAACAAAGATTACACCGGCGCAAGAAACATTCTCCTTGAAGCCCAGGATTTATTCAAAAAAAATAATTCAACAAAAGGGCTGTCAATTTGCCTAAGTTTAATAGGCATGGTTGAATATTTGAGTGACAAAAATAATTACAGCAAAGCTCTTGCTTTAATTCATGACGGAACATCAATGGCAGAAATCTGCAAAGACCGCACCGCAAAATTATTTAATGAACTTTCGCTTGGAAATATTAATTTTTGTGAAAGAAACAATGATGTTGCACTTCTTCATTACGAAAACGCCAGAAATATCGGGATAAAAAATGATGAATATTCTCTTGTAGGATATATTCTCACAAGAATTAAACAGATTAAAAGCGGACTGGAGTTTACTCTGCCTATAAAAAGCGATCCGCTTGTATCTCTTGTAAAAATAGGACGTTCAATTAATGCACTTACTGATATTAACGTATTGTTGAAGGTAATTGCAGAAGAAACAAAAGTTGCAATGCAGGCTGACAGATGTTCTGTTTTTATGCTTGATAAAAAGAAAAATGAACTCTGGTCAATGGTAGCGCTTGGAATGGACAGTCAGGAGATAAGATTTCCGGCAGATAAAGGGCTTGCCGGCTATGTGGTTAGGACCGGAGAATCAATAAATATTGAAGATGCCTATAATGATAACCGTTTTAATCCGGAAGTTGATAAAGAAACAGGCTATAAGACAAAAACAATGCTCTGTATGCCTATTAAAAACAACAACCAGGAAATTATCGGAGCATTCCAGGTACTCAATAAAATTGATGGTGTATTTACCAAAAGTGATGAAGATTTGCTTGCAGCAATCGGGGGCAGTGCAAGTATTGCATTGGAAAACGCCCAGTTATTTGAACAGCAGAAAGAACTGTACAAAGAACAAAAATTGCTGTTTGAAAGCTTTATTAACACACTTGCAGCCTCAATCGATGCCCGCGATAAGATTACAGCAGGTCATTCAAGCCGCGTAAAATTGTATTCTATGCTTATTGTTGATGCCTTGAACATGGATGAAAAAATGAAAGAAATCATTGAAAAAGCAGCAACACTGCATGATATAGGCAAAATAGGAATAAGAGATTCCGTTCTGCAAAAAGAAGGAAAACTTACAGACGAAGAGTACAAACATATTCAGGAACACGTACAGATTACACATAATATTCTTGATAAAATTTGTATGACAGAAGACTTTAAACTTATAACCGAAATTGCCTGCTCACACCACGAAAAATATGACGGAAGCGGTTACTACAGACATCTTAAAGGTGAAGAAATCCCATACGGCGGAAGAATTTTAGCCGTATCCGATGTATTTGATGCGATAACATCCCGACGCCATTATCGTGATAAAATGCCTATAGTAAATGTTATAAGCATTCTGTTAAAAGATTCGGGTACTCATTTCGATAAAAGTATTGTTGATGTGTTTTTAAGTATACCGGCAGATAAAATCGTAAGAGTATTTTTAACAGAGAACCATAACAGTTTCAAACCCGAAGACAGCGAACGTTTAAGCCGCTATACACTGTTGGATATTTATCACTTCTCAACAGATGAAAATGCAACAGAAGAACAAAAAGAACTTGTAAATCTTTTCAATTACTATTATTCTGGTAATATAGATAATAATAGTGAGGGTGCTTAGTTTCATGGGAAAAAAAATACTTCTATCTGCAATATTATTAATAAGTCTTGGCAGTGTTCCTGCCTTCAGCGCCGACGGCTTTGATGCAATAAAGCCAGCAGATCCTCTTGCAGAAGAACCTGTTTTTAATACCAATCAGGATATTCAGCTTTCTATCCCTAAAAAAGCAACCCTTACAAAAAATGACGTACATAACCATTATGCCATTGCTCTGGAAAGATTTATACAGTGCAATGTGAAATCATCTTATGCAGATTTTAAAATGCTTATCGAAACAATAGTGTCAAATGACTATGCTTACATGAAAATGGCAATGAATATGGCAGATTTGGGATTTTTTAATCTATCTGAACTTGCACTTTCAAAAGTGTCCGATAACAGTATTTCAAATGTGCTTCAGGATGAGATAAAACACTTCTATTTTCCTGTTTTTAAACTTCAGCCGAAAGATGAAGTGTATCTTGCAGAAATGTTTTCAAACATTATTTATAATGACCAGTGCAGAGAGGCTGTAGCTGAAATGCTGAAAAACCAGCAGCTTCTGTCAAACTCGGATTATGCAAATTACCTGGTTGCCCTCGGCTCTTTAAAAGCAAACAACATTGATGATGCACAGAAGTACATCAATAATGCTATTGAGAAAAATCCTTACAATTTAAACTACAAAAAGTTAAAAGCGGAAATAATGCTTCAAAGCAAAAAACCTAAAAATGCCCTGAAAATTGTTGAAGATATTAAGCAGCAGCCGCTTTTATCAAAAGAATTTATAAATAAAGTAAATTCACTTGAACAGTATGTGCTTTACAAAACAGTAACACAAGACACTGAAAAAAAATATCATCTGGCATATTATTACTACTATGAAGGCGAGCTGACAAAAGCAATCCGTACTCTTCAGGGTGCAGTAACTCAAAAAAAGAAATATAACAAAGATGTTTATGCGCTTACTGCAAAAGTTTATTTTGATATGAAAGAATACGAAAAAGCCGAAAGCTTTGCAATGAAATCCAAAAAACTTGACAGCTCTAACGTTATGGCTCTTATGGTTTTAGGCGACATCAGCTATAGAAAAGGCGACTACCAAACAGCACTTGGATACTATGAAAGAGCTGCTTCAAAAGAAAAAAAATCAACAGAACCGGAAATAAAAACAGCACAAACATGCGAGCGTTTAGGCAAAACTAAACAGGCTAACGAAATTTATACAAAAATATTAAAAGAACGTTCTGATTGTGCTATGGCATATTATAATGTCGGCCTTAACGATAAAAGCAGGGAAACAGAATACTTAAAAAAAGCGGTATCTCTTAATATTGATTTTGTCGACGGCTGGATTGCACTTTCAAAACTTGCAATAGACAAACAGAACTATACTGCAGCAAAACACTATCTTGCAATTGCAAAATATATTGACGAAAATGATTTTAGATATTATTATTATCAAGGATTAGTCTGCAAAGCCCAGGGACTGATACAGGATGCTGTCTATAATTTCAGAAAAAGTCTTTCTATCAACCCGGACTTTAAACCTGCTAAAGAGGAATTAAGCATATGAAGCAAAATATTTTGATTGTAGAAGACCACGAATTAACCAGATTTGGCTTGAAAACTGCCTTTGAAGGCGTTGATTTTGTCGGAAGCCTTTATGAAGCGGATTCGGCAGAAACTGCAATTGAAATATTTAACAATAACAAAATTGATATTGTTATTATGGATCTTGGACTGCCTGTGATGAACGGGATTGATGCAACAAAAAGAATACGTTCCTCAAATAAAGATGTAAAAATTATTATTTTAACATCCCATAATGATGAAAAAGAAGTTTTAAACAGCTTAAGAGCAGGTGCAAATGCGTACTGTTCCAAAGAAATTAACCCTCAGCGTCTTATTCAGGTAGTGCAGTCTGTTGCTGACGGTGCAGCCTGGTTTGATCCAAGTATTGCACATATAGTACTCAGAGCAACCACAAACTCACCTGTTATAGACAGCGAAAACAACGCAAAATCATACGATTTAACCTCAAGAGAAACCCAGATATTAAAGCTTATGACAGAAGGCTATAGTAATATGGAAATAGCCCAGATTCTTGTAATCAGCATTAATACAACAAAAGCCCATGTTGCAAATATTTTACAAAAACTGGAAGTCGATGACAGACTTCAGGCTGCATTAAAAGCATTAAAGTACAAAATAGTTTAAAAGGAAAATTTGATGTCTGAATTAGCGAATATTTTGTTAGTTGACGACAATCCTAAATATTTGAAAGACGCCCTGCCTTTTTACGGTTATAACGTACAAACGGCAGCCGACGGAGTTCAGGCATTGAAGCTCCTTGAAAAAAATAGTTTTGATTTAATTCTGCTTGATGTAATGATGCCAAATATGAATGGATGGGAAACATTAAAAGCTGTAAGAAAAAATCCTGAAACAAAGTACACCCCTGTAATTATGATTACAGCAGTAAACGAAGAACAAAAAATGATTTCAGGCTTGAAAACCGGCGCTGATGATTATATTATAAAACCATTTATACTGCCTAATCTTCTTGCCAGAATGGAAGCTGTTCTAAGACGTTCTAAATGGCAGACCCAAAGTATAAAAACAAATAATTTACCTTTTAGTACAAAGAAAAAAACTGCCCCGCTTACTAACCGAGAAAAGGAAGTTCTTGCACTTGCTTCGCAGGGCGCTAATAATAAAGAAATAGCAGAAAAACTCTGTTTAATGGAAGTAACCGTAAAAAGTCATATGAATAATATTTTCAAAAAACTAAATGTTACAAACAGAACCCAGGCTGTATTACTTGCAATGAACTCAAATTTAACAGACTAAAGAATTTTTATAATAAGGAGAATAGAATGATAGATTATACAAAAGAAGAATTAGTTGAATTACTGCGGAAACATCCGGAAAAATTTAATGAATGGAAGTATGAACAGGAAGAAGTAGATTTGTCCGAAGTTGATTTTTCAGGGATAAATTTATCTGAAATTGACTTTTCAGATGTAGATTTAAACTCAAGTTCATTTGCAGACTGTGTTTTGTCTTTTGTAAAATTTAACGGGGCAGACCTGACATCTGTAGACTTTACAAGAGCAAAAATTATAGAATGTGATTTTACGGAAAGCCTTCTAACCGGTACTGATTGCAGTTATGCAGAAATGACTTACTGTAATTTTACAGATGCAGACCTTGCCGGCTGTATATTCTCCGAGAGTGACTTAAGCAACTCAGATTTTAGCAGCTCTTACAACCTTCATGCCTGCCGTTTTGATGAAGACACAATCTGGCCTGATTCAGAATATCTTCCTGATGATTTTGATGCAAGCTACAAGGATGATTTATCATCTTTAAAAGATGAAGAAGATTACGGAAACAGCGATTATTAATAAATAAGCTTAAATACTAAAAAAGATGTTCTCATAATTAGAACATCTTTTTTTATGCGTAAGAGCCTTTTGTATTAAAACCAACTTTGGTTGATTTTTGTGCTTTTGACATCTGAGCTTTACGACGTTTCTTTTCTTGATAAGAAACAAACATTCTCTGTTTTTTATCTTCAACTTGAGAATCCTTTTGTGTTAATTTTTGTCCGACCATCTGAGTAGCACTTCCTGCAGCCTGTAAACCACCATTGATTAGGGCCTGTTTTGCTGCAGTTTTCGCAGCCTCAGCTGCCATTTGTTTACTTACAGTAGCCGCTGTCTGCTTCATCATTTCACCGGCTCCAGCATATGCAGCATCAAGTCCGCTACCGGCTAGGGCAGCAAGTGAACCTGTTGCCTGTTGCGCCCCTTGTTCTGCCACAACAGTTGTTGCCTGCTGGACACCTTGTTCAAGAGCCTGTTTGCCGCCTTCTTCCGCTACAGCTTTACCGCCTTCTTTTGCAGCACCTTTTACAGCTTCGGTAGCTCCGTTAAGTTTTACCGGACCGCTTGCAAAGCTCATTGCTGCTGCACCAACGCTGACCAGCGCACCCATGAAATTACCGTTAGCAACATCAATTGCTGCATTTGTAACATAACATGCAACTTCACCGTATTTACCGATGTTAAACATTACCAGACCGGCCGCAGCTGACCAAGGCATAAGCATCAAAGCCTGACCTGCAATTTTAGTTCCTGTAAAGACATAACCAACTTTAGTGACTGTACCTTTTAATTTTTCATTTTTCTCTACAGATTCTTCCTGCTGTTTTTGAAGATATTTTGCTTCGCTAAGTTTTACTTTATACAGTTTATCAAGTTTTTTGGTTGTCTTAATACTTGATTTCTGTAATTTAGTAATATTAGAACCATTCTTGGCAACACGTTTTTGTAATTCCGGGAACTGAGCAGAAATTGTCTGAATTCTTGCTGCAGATTCTGATGCAGCGGAAGACGCTCCTGCTGAAGATGATGAATTTGAAGAAGATACTGTCGGAGTTGACATTTGTCTTGGAGCAGCAGCTCTTGCAGAATTAGACTGAACAGCTCCGGCGGAAACACTTCTTGCCGATACAGCAGGACTGCTGATTGCAGCAACCGGTGTAACTGGCTGGACTGCTGCTGATTGCTGAGGTTGAGCTTCTGCCTGAGGCTGCTGTTCAATTGATTGGATAATTGTTTGAACTTCAATTGCCAGCTGTTCCATCTGCTGGTTAGCTTTTTCTGTATCTTTGGTAAATGTTTTTATACGTTTTTCATTTGCTTTCAGGTTTGATGTTTCTTTTTTTATCTGCTTATCTGTAGATTTCTTTTCTTTAGAGTATTCTTTATCTTTATCTTTTGCTTCTTCACCGTCTTTTTTAACATCTTTGCCCTGTTTTTCGACATTTTTGCCGTCTTCCTCTGTGACTTCTTTCTTTTCTGAGCTGTCTGAGGAATCTGTCTGATTGCTGTTAGCATTATTTGATTCGACATTTTGAGGGAGTTCGCTTGATTGAGCTCCGCCTTCTGACTGTTTCTTTTCTGCATTTTTCTTAAATGCTTCATCGAAGTCTTGATTCATTGTGTTAACTTCTTTGTTTGTATTAGCAATCTTTTCATTCAGAACACCTGAATATTCAGTAGCAAAAGAAGCCAGAGGTAAGGATTCAGACAGTCTTGAATTAGAAGCATTTGCATTAGCGATAAGAATTTCACCGCCGTCAATTGCATCACGTCCTGCAGATTCGCCTGCTTTGCCGTAAAGAAAATCGTATTTTTGTTCTTTTGACATTGCTGTGAACCAGAAGGTATTTAGCAATGCTTCTCTGTCACCAAGAACAGATTTTGCGTACTCTTTACCTTTTTCAACAGCCTGCTGACCGTACTGGGAATTCTCAACAGTAGTATTAATATCCTTTTCGAGTTCTGAGCTGAAACCTGTGAGGACATCAACTTTATCCTGCATTTGAACAATATATTTACCGTTATCTGCACTCAAAAGCTTGCCAAGCTGGTCAAACCTTGTCATCTCTTTCTTACTAAGGTCGTTGCCTGACTGAACTTTTTTCAGCAGAGTGTTATATTCTTTCAGAGCATCTTTTAATTCTTTTTCAAGTTTTGCATCTTCCTGTTTCTGGTTTTTCTTAATCTGCTGCACCTGTTCTTTAATAGGTTGTAAAGCTTCTTCTGCCTGTAACATATCCTGGTTTTTGGAAGAGCAATCTTCAACATATGCTCTTGTTTCAGCTTCAAGAGGATCTTCTGCTCCGGTTGTAGGAGTTGTTTCGCCTGTATCGGTAGAAGGAGCGGTTTCTGATGTTGTATCAGCCCCTGCTGCTGATTGAGCTTCATCTGTTGAAGCTGTCTGACCGTTTGTAATTGCGGCATCAGGCTGCTCTGTTTTTGTTTGCGGTTGTGCAGACTGGTTTGGAGGAAGTGGTATATCCTCTTCTCCTTGCGGATTTTGGGTTTGAGCCTGTTTTTGAGCGGATGTATCTTTTTCAGAAGCTTTTGATACATCTTTTACTTCAAAAGATTGCTTGGCTGCAATTTCAGAAAGAGCAACATCAGCATTTAATTTATGCTGAACATCCATAGTATCAAAGTATAATCTTGTGTTAATTGTGGCTGTTTCTATTGAAAGGTTATTACCCATAGCAGCAAAGTAGAAGCTTGCCTGCATACCGCTCAAGCCTGTATTTTTATTATTAGGCAGATATGCTTTCTTTTCACCGCCTTCAAACGTAGAAAGTCTAAGACCAACATCTTTCAACTCATCCCCAATGCGGTTGTTAGTATCAACAAGATTTGAAACCTTATCTATCTGCATTAAAAGGTCATCTATGTCAGCACTTAAGCTGTCAGCCTTTGCTATAATATCATTCTGCTGAGCGTTTAATAATGTTCCTAATTCTTTGTAGCGCTTCTGTTCAACATCTGTTAATGCTTCCCCGTTCTGGAATTTTTTATCAAGAGCAGTCCATTCGCTTTTCATATCTTCCATTTTATCTAGAGAGAGCTGTTGTTGTCTTGAAATATCGTTCTGTTTTGTTTCAACCTGGGCACTTAAAGGTTTTGCCTTTTCAATTTCATTTTTGGTTAACGCTTCCTGTGCCTCGGCTTTTGAAGCAAAAGCCTGCGCTTTCTTCTGAATATCTGATTTTGATTTGCTTTCTGTATCATATTCAAGATTTTCAAAAGTATTTGAATCTTCTGATTCTGTTTCAATCTGATAAGATGTAGTATCTGCATCCTGCATTGCATGAGCCCAGTCAAGAAAATCATCCGGAATTAAAACACCGTTTTCTTCCATTGCTATAATTTCCTGATAAGTATACTGACTCCACATAGGATCATTAGGTTTGCCGTTATTAAGTCCGCAAGTTGCAGCCTGCAAACCGTATTTTAAAATATTAGCCTGTCTTTGCGAAATTATACCATACGCATATTGATATAATTCGCCTTCTGATAAAGTAGCATATTTGCCGTCAGGATCATTTTTCAACGCATTAACAATAGCTTCCACATCAACATCTTCGCCTTTTGGAAGATATTTATATGGATCTAATTTGTTTTTTAATTCTGATATGCTTTCCAGCATCAAATATGCCTTTCTTTTCCTTAAAAGATAATACTATCTGTTACGTATATCGGCATAAACAGGTGAAAACTTTAGATAAAAATAAATTTTTGTTACAAAACTAAATTAAAAAAGAGCCTTTTATGTTTGTCATAAAAGGCTCTTAAAATTATTCAGTAATCTTTATAAATGTTTTTCAATATTTGATACAATTGAAGTTTTAGGCATCAAGCCGACCAATCTTTCAACAGCCTTTCCGTTTTTAAAAACAAGAAGGCTTGGAAGTCCGCTTATAGAATAGTTCTTAGCTGTATTAAGATTTTCATCTGTATTTAACTTAACAAACTTAACTCTGCCTGTAAATTCATCAGCAATCTCATCTAAAACAGGGCCAAGCTTTCTGCAAGGACCGCACCATGGAGCCCAGAAGTCTACAACTACAGGAACTTCAGCCTGGAGAACTTCCTGTTCAAAATTTGTGTCATTAATATCTATTGCGTTTGACATGATTTCTCCTTTACTTATTTAACACAGGTATTTTATCACAGATTTTTTTTTTATGCTATTATCTTAATAGAATTCAATAGGATAAGAAATGGCGAGAAAAAAAATTATAGAAATAGTCCTTGATACTGAAACCACAGGACTGGATTACACTAAAGAAAAAATGGTTGAATTTGCCGCTGTTAGACTGGAAAACGGCAAGATAAAAGATGAGTTTCAAACACTGATTAATCCTGAACAGCATATTAGAAAATCAAGTATGGCAATACATGGGATTACTCCTGAAATGGTAGCTGATGCTCCGACCGAAGCAGAAGCTTTGCCTAAGATTATGGAATTTATAGGGGATTATCCGATTGTAGCGCATAACGCTATTTTTGATTTTACATTTATAAACGAAGCAAGCAAAAGAGTTTTTGATAAAGAAATTTCAAACCCTCGGATTGATACACAGCAGATGTTTAAAGAGGTGTATCCGGATCTGGATTCTCATGGTCTTGAAGCTCTTACTACTAAATTTAAAGTTCCGCTTACTAACCATCACAGAGCTATGGCAGATACAATGGGACTGGCGCTTGCTTATCCTAAATTAAAAAAATTATATCTGCAAAAATATGACTGGGAACAAAAGCAGCTTGACAATGTTGAATATCTTTTTGAGAGATATTTAAGAATACAGCAGACAATTAATACATTGCAATCAGAATTACAGGATTTGAAATCCGTATTTAAGCTTTATTTTGAACAGGGTGGATCGCCTATTGTTGCACAAACAGGGGAAACTCTTGTTTACAATTCAAAACAGACTTTCGGGTATGACCTTCACCAGATAAAAGATGTACTGGAAGAAGTTGGAGCTTTTGATAAAGCCGTAAAATTAAATACCGGTTTTGTAGACAGACTTGTATGCGGCTACAGGCTTGATGAAGATAAAAGAGAAATCATTAAAGATGCAAGACAGGAAATAACAGAAACAAGAAATATACAGATTATAAAAGCAGGGAAGTAACTATGTTGGAAAAAATAGCTCAATTTTTTAAGGAACCGCCTGTAAAAGAAACTATTCAGGATAAGGAAAAGGTTAAAAGCATGTATTCTCATTGGCGGTTGAGAATATTTTACGCGTGTTTTATCGGATATACAGTATTTTATTTGTGTAAAAAGAATATAGCTGTAGCGCTTCCCGGGTTAAGCGCTGAATACGGATACTCAAATACAGAACTGGGGCTTTTGGGAAGTTCTTTATACTTAACATACGGTATCGGAAAATTTGTAAACGGAGTATTAGCTGACGGCTCAGATGTTAGAAAATTTTTACCTACAGCTCTTATTATGACTGCTATTGCAAATATTTGCTTTGCACTGTCTGCAGTATTTATTACACCGGGACATGTTTCATTTTTCGGGTTGCCTACAAATACTATTTTATTGTGGTTATTTGTATTTTTCTGGGGTGCAAGCGGATGGTTTCAGTCAGCAGGGTTTCCTGCAGTAGCTAAAAGCTTAACCTACTGGTATTCAAATTCAGAAAGAGGAACAAAATGGTCATTATGGTCTTGTTCTCACCAGGTAGGAACCTTCTTAAGCGTAATTATATCAGGATTTTTGGTTGCACACTGGGGCTGGAAAATGGCGTTTTTTGTTCCGGGAACTCTTGCAATTCTTGTAGCAATCTGGCTTTTTGACAGATTACGCGACAGACCGCAGTCATTGGGACTTCCTGATATTGAAACATACAACGAAGAACCAACTGCTAAAAAGGCTGATAATTGTACTGAAGATAACCGTTCTTATGTAGAAATTTTCAAACAGAATATTTTATATAATAAAACAATCTGGCTTCTTGCTATAGCTTACATCTTCGTTTACATAATAAGATTTGGTGCAGAAGATTGGATGATAAAATATCTTCATGAAGCAAAAAGCAATTCTCTTGAACTTGCTGCAATGAAGCTGAGTTCATTACCGCTGGTAGGTATTGCAGGAACAATTTGCGCCGGTATAATTTCAGACAAAATATTCAAAGGTCAAAGAGCACCGGTAAACTTAATTTACCTGGCAGGTGTTGTTGCTTGTCTTATACTTTTGAAGTTTAACACGATAAGTTCAATTGACTTTGTACTTATCGGCTTATTAGGAGCTTTCACATATGGTCCGCAGATGATGATAGGCGGTCTGTGCGCAGTAGAAAGCAGTTCTAAAAAAGTTGCATCAGCAGCCACAGGCTTTACAGGAACTTTCGGATATATCGGAGCAGTGTTATCTGCAACAGGAACAGGATTTATGGTAGATAAATTCGGCTGGAACGGAGCAATTGTCTTCTGGATATTCTCCGCTGTAATTTGTATTGCAATATGCACGATACTAATGATAGATGAGAAAAAGAAAAAACAAAATTCATAATAATTTATAATAAACACAAAAAGCCTCTCAATAAGAGAGGCTTTTTTACCAGGGATAATCGTCCTTTATCTCCCATCCATCCTGCATTATAACGGCAGAACAATATATATTACCCCACTCGGTAGATTTTGTACAATAAGATTTAAGCAAATTTTCTCTGGTATCAGATAATCCATAAGGAAGCCATTTACCTTTTGATGTATCAAAATAAAACATAAATAAATCCCGCCCCCACATATTTTGCTTTTGTTTACCATTAATATCAAAACGACATAAAATATCTGTTAAATATAAATTCCCTTCCACTGTAGTAGAATTAAGATCAAAAGTTAATAAAACCTGATTTGGCAGTTCTATAATATAGGCAGAATTATTAACTCCGGTAAGATTACCATTAGAAATAACTTTTCCATTTAAAGTAACATAACCTTTCTTAAATCCTGCTTGAGCAAGTGATTTCCAACCATAAACTTTAGCTCCACTCAAATAAGGGATTATATATTTTTCTACCCATAAACTTGTTGCATTTTTCATATTATTTGCGCTTTGTCCTTTTGAACTGTCCCAATATTTTGGTTCATCATAGTCTTTCTGAGCTAACAAAGTCGCCTGCGAAAGCATACTGTAAGCCTGTTTTAACCTGGTTGCAGTAACTTTTTTTTGATGCTTTTCAATTAAAATAGGCATTGTCATAGCCGCAACTATACCTATTATACCAAGAGTAATCAATACCTCTGCAAGGGTAAAACCAGATTTAATAGTTCTTCTTCCGGCGGCGCAAAATGGTCCTGAGCCGGCGCCAATACCGGTTATGGTGCTTAAATTACCTTGCCCC
>ENA-ORTF01002180-ORTF01002180.1-human-gut-metagenome-genome-assembly--contig:-NODE-2180-length-20449-cov-3.089928_pt1 | contig 20449 bp, 23 predicted proteins | sample MGYA00241908_ERZ509180 | MGnify/ENA primary metagenome ERZ509180 (study PRJEB26280, sample SAMEA2338814) | human gut metagenome | biome: human gut; feature: human-associated habitat; material: faeces... | reverse complement strand
CTGGCACATGGTGCAAAGCATTCCCAAGGTCACGGGATTTGTCGGCGGAAAGAACCGTCCGGCTCCCATGGGGCCAGGGGAGGCTGAACGCATTCTGTCGCTTATGGAAACCCGTCAGGAACAGCCCCGTCCGAAATTCAGCTTTGAAGTCGGGGACGAGGTGCGTGTGGAAGACGGGCCTTTCGCGGGCTTCAACGGCGTAGTGGAAGACGTCAACGACGACAAGGGCAAGATTAAGGTGCTGGTGTCGATTTTCGGCCGCCAGACTCCCGTGGAACTCAGCTTCATGCAGGTTTCCAAGGGATAAGCCCTTGCCATGAGCGGTAAGGACGCCGCAGTATAAGGACAAAGACAATGGCCAAGAAAGAAGTTGGCAAGATTAAGTTGCAAATTCCCGCCGGTGCAGCCAATCCGTCTCCGCCCGTGGGTCCCGCTCTCGGTCAGCATGGTGTGAACATCATGGGCTTCTGCAAGGAATTCAATGAAAAAACAGCATCTCAGGCTGGTCTGATCATCCCTGTAGTTATTACAGTATATCAGGACAGAAGCTATTCTTTCGTTACAAAAACACCCCCCGCAGCAGTTCTGCTGAAAAAGGCAGCCGGCATTGAAGCAGCTTCCGGCACACCTAACAAAACAAAGGTTGCAAAACTGCCCAAGGCAAAAGTAATGGAAATTGCTGAAATGAAAATGCCCGACCTGAACGCAGCTAACGTTGAAGCAGCTTACAGCATGATCTGTGGCACAGCTAGAAGCATGGGTATCGTTGTTGAAGAATAAGCCGAATTTTTAAACAGATAAATTACGGCGTATAGAGTGGGAGGGAATTCTCCCGATACTACCACATAAGGAGGTCACGAAAGTGAAAAGAGGTAAAAAATATAGCGAGGCAGCTAAGCTCGTAGATAGCACAATGCTGTATGATGCAGCAGATGCAATCGATCTGGTACAGAAAACATCTACTACAAAATTTGACGCTACAGTAGAAGCACATATTCGTTTGGGTGTTGACAGCAGACATGCTGATCAGCAGGTTCGTGGTGCCGTAGTTCTTCCTCACGGTACAGGTAAAACAGTTCGTGTATTGGTATTCGCAAAGGGTGCAAAGGCTGAAGAAGCACTTGCAGCAGGTGCGGATTTCGTAGGCGCAGAGGATCTGATTCCTAAGATTCAGAATGAAAACTGGTTCGGTTTCGACGTTGCAGTAGCAACACCCGATATGATGGGCGTTGTTGGCCGTCTGGGTCGTGTGCTGGGTCCTAAAGGCCTGATGCCCAACCCCAAGGCAGGCACAGTAACCATGGATGTTACAAAAGCAATCAACGACATCAAAGCAGGTAAGATCGAATACCGTCTGGATAAGACAAACATCATTCATGTGCCTGTAGGCAAGGTATCTTTCGGTTCCGAAAAACTGGCAGAAAACTTCCAGACTCTGATGAGTGCAATTATAAAAGCAAAACCCCAGGCTGCAAAGGGTCAGTACATGAAGAGCGTTGTGCTGACAACCACAATGGGCCCCGGCGTAAAAGTAAACCCTGCAAAAATTTCCGAATAATCTTTGGAAAATTCCTTGACAGGCGCTTGTTTATAGGGTAAAATGAACAAGTTGAATGAAAAAACTGAATCATTGCCGTAGACAGCAGGTGCGGTTTGCCGCGTAAATCCTGCCGAGGGAAAATTGCTATGAGCGTTTCAGCCTCTTTGTCTATGTGCAAAGAGGCTTTTTCAATGACAGGAAACAAAAGTAGGATTCCGAGGAGGTGTAAGGAAACAATGGCAAAAGTTGAACAGAAACAGGTAGTTGTAAACGAAATCAAAGAAAAGCTGGAAAAGGCAGCATCCGTAGTTATGGTTGATGCAAGAGGCTTGACTGTAGAACAGGACACAGCACTGAGAAAACAGCTCAGAGATGCAGGTGTTGATTATAAAGTTTACAAAAATACAATGATGCATTTTGCAATCCAGGGCACAGAATTTGAAGGCCTGGATGAATATCTGGCAGGTCCCAGCGCATTCGCATTCTCTTATGAAGATGCAACAGCAGGCGCAAGCATCCTGAACAAGGTAGCAAAGGATGTAAAAGAGCTGGAATTCAAAGCAGGTGTGGTTGAAGGCGTTGTTTATGACGCAGAAGGCATGAAGAAGATTGCAGATATCCCTTCCAGAGAGGTTCTGCTCTCCAAACTGCTGGGCAGCTTCAAATCCCCCCTGTCCTCTTTCGCACGCGTTATCGATCAGATCGCAAAGAAAGACGCAGCAGCGGAATAATCTTAGAAAGAAAACCGCATAAGCAAAGAAGATGTGCATAGGCACAGCGATTTGCAAAACAAAGAAAACTTGAAAAAATAAACCATAAATATTATCGGAGGTGCTTTACAATGGCAAAACTGACAATCGAAGAAATCATCGCAGCAGTAAAAGAACTGACAGTACTGGAACTGAATGATCTGGTAAAAGCAGCAGAAGAAGAATTCGGCGTATCCGCAGCAGCAGGCGTAGCAGTAGTAGCTGGCCCCGCAGCAGGCGATGCAGCAGCTGAAAAGACAGAATTTGACGTTGAACTGACAGAAGTTGGTTCCGAAAAGATTAAAGTAATCAAGGTTGTTCGTGAAGTAACAGGTCTGGGTCTGAAAGAAGCTAAGGAAGCTGTAGACAACGCTCCCAAGGTTCTGAAAGAACAGGCTTCCAAAGAAGATGCAGAAGCAATCAAGGCTAAACTGGAAGAAGTTGGCGCTAAAGTAACACTGAAGTAATCTTCTGAAATCCTAAGAATCCTTAACATCCGCAGGAATTTTCCTGCGGATGTTTTTTTGTGCAGCTATTGTGTAGAAATAAATTATTGATAGAAATAAATCAAAAAGGAATGAAAAAACCAGTTGACAGGTAGGAAAAACAGTGCTACAATAAATCCATAAGTTAGTCAAAGCTAACAGTAAAAATTATCACTCATCCGATCGAGCCAATCGGAAAATACATCAAAAAAATCTTTTTACATACGAAGGATGGATATTTTGTCCATCTTTTTGTATGTGGAAAAGCAGGAGAGAAAGAGAGGGATTTTTATGCTGCTTAACAGTATCGTGGCAGTTGTGATTATTGTGATTGCGATTTTTACGGTGAAAAAATATAAAATGAGTATGAAATACGGCTGCTGTGGCTCTGCGGACAGCGGAGAGGGCAGAAGGGTTGAGGTAGCGGACAAGAATCCGGAGGATTACCCCTATACTGCCGTTCTGGATATCAAGGGGATGACCTGCGAAAACTGCGTGCGGTATGTGGAAAATGCACTGAATGAGCAGGGAGACATTTGGGCCGTGGCAGATTTGAAAAGAAATTCCGCTTTTGTGCGGATGAAAAAGGAATATACCGATGATCAGTTTAAAATGATTTTGCGCCCAACGGGGTATACATTGGTGGGCGTAAGAGACAGAAACAAGAATAAATAGGGCATTTCTTTTTCTACATAAATATAGGAAAAAATATAAAAATGTGATGGGGAGCTTTTTCTGTCACATTTTTAATTTATAAAAACGGGATTTTTCGAACGGATATACCATGCAGTTATTGACAACTAACTAATGTTAGTCTATACTAATCACAAAATCAGTTTTTATCAGATATAAAAAGGATTGGAGGCGCAGGGGTGAGACAGTTTACAAAAATCGAAAAGGAAGCGCCAATAGATTTTGAAAATTTTCGTATTCACATGCAGAGAGAGATGATTTTACGAAAGCTGAAGGAAGGCGGCTACCGCATCACAAAGCAGCGTATTGCGGTGATTGATATTATTCTGGAAAATGATTGCGGCAGCTGCAAGGAAATCTTATATAAAACCTCGAAAATCAACAAGAAAATCGGCACGGCAACGGTATACCGCACGCTGAATATGCTGGAGGAAATCGGTGCCATCAACCGCAGAAATCTCTATAAATTTTCGGAAATGACAGAGCCTGCGGAGGTCAGAGTCATAACTGTGACACTGGAGGATGGCGGAAAGCTGCATTTGGATGCGGCAGAGTGGAACAGGGTGTTGCAGACGGGTCTGCGAGACTGTGGTTACTTGAAGGACGAAAGAGTGCTTTCTGTAAAAAATGTCTACAAAACAGATGCAATTTGAAAAAAAATATCAATAAAGGATGTTATGCTTGGCTAATTTTACAAAAAAGTGCTATTATTAGACAGAAAACAACAGATGAGGAGGTTTTGTATGAAAAATCATAAAACATGGGCATGGCTTTGCGTGTTTTGTTTCTTCATGACCATGCTCACCGGTTACAAGAGAAAATGATAAAATTTAAAGGAGGTTTTTAATATGCTTAAAAAATGTCTGGATTGTGTAAAAAATATTAAGTTGGATAAGGTTGCTGTTTTTGCAGGTGGTGTGCTGTTCGGTACAGCAGGGCTGAAGGTTCTGGGCAGCAAGGATGCGAAGAAGGTTTACACACAGGGTACTGCTGCAGTGCTGCGTGCAAAGGATTGCGTGATGAAAACAACAAATGTTGTACAGGAAAACGCAGAGGATATTTTGGCTGAAGCAAAGCAGATCAACGAGAAACGCTACGAAAAGGAGAACTCCGTAGAGGAAGCAGAAGAAGCTGAAGAAACAACAGAAGCAACAGAAGCATAAGGAACGAGAGTTCTGATAACGGGGCCTATGGCTCCGTTTTTCTTTGGAGGTGTAAACATGAGATTTCAAATTAAGCATGAAATAGAGGGCAGACTTCGTGTGCACATGATGCAGAACAGAATGACCTTTGCTGAGGCGGATACCCTGCAATACTATCTGGAGGGACTGCCCGGCGTGGCACACGCTAAGGTATATGAAAAGACCTGTGATGCCGTTGTTACATACACTGCGGAGCGTGCAGACATCATTACTGCATTGAAGCAGTTCTGCTATGACAGGGTGGAGCTGCCTACGGCAATTTCCGGACATTCTTCCAGAGAGATGAATGCGGAATATCAGAGCAGGCTGATTGGACAGACATTGATACATTTCGGGAAAAAGCTGTTCCTGCCTTATCCCGTTCGCGCGGCAATTACGGCTGTGAAATCCGTAAAATATCTGTATCACGGGGCGCATTGCCTGCTGCAGCGCAAAATTGAGGTCAGCGTACTGGATGCGGTTGCTATCGGCGTTTCCGTATTCCGCGGCGAAATGAACACAGCAGCATCTGTTATGTATCTGCTGGGTATCGGCGAAACATTGGAGGAATGGACACATAAGAAGTCCGTTGACGATCTGGCAAGGAGCATGTCTCTAAATGTCAGCAAGGTATGGCTGTTGCAGGACGGACAGGAAATTCTGGTTTCTGCGAAGGAGGTTGCGCTTGGTGACAGCGTTGTTGTTCGCATGGGCAATGTCATTCCCTTCGACGGGGTTATTCGTCAGGGCGAAGCAATGGTCAATCAGGCATCCATGACGGGTGAATCCCTGCCCGTCAGAAAGGAAGTCGGTACATACGTCTACGCAGGTACGGTTGTGGAGGAAGGCGAAATCGTTTTACAGGTCAGAGAAATGAGCGGCTCCACACGGTTTGAAAAAATCGTAACCATGATTGAGGATTCCGAAAAGCTGAAATCCACAGTGGAAAGCAGAGCAGAGCATCTGGCGGACAGACTGGTTCCGTATACCCTTCTGGGGACAGGATTGGTTTATGCGCTGACAAGAAATGTGACGAAGGCACTGGCTGTACTGATGGTTGACTTCTCCTGCGCATTGAAGCTTTCTATGCCTATCTCCGTGCTTTCTGCAATCCGCGAAGCCGGTTCTTATCATATCACCGTAAAGGGCGGCAAATATCTGGAAGCAGTTGCGGAAGCAAATACCATCGTATTCGATAAAACAGGCACACTGACAAAGGCAAAGCCTGCGGTTCGCAGGGTTTACACCTTCTGCGACAAGGAGGAAGACGAGCTGCTGTGTCTGGCGGCCTGTCTGGAGGAGCATTTCCCTCATTCTATGGCAAAGGCGGTTGTTTCTGCGGCGGCAGAAAAAGGTCTGGAGCACGAAGAAACCCATTCCAAGGTGGAATATATCGTTGCACACGGCATTGCATCTTCCGTAGAAGGGCAGAAGGTTGTGATTGGCAGCTACCATTTTGTATTTGAAGATGAGGCATGCACGATTGACCCTGCGGAGCAGGAAAAATTCGATGCACTGCCGAAGGAGTATTCTCACCTGTATCTGGCAATTGACGGCAGGCTGGCGGCGGTTATCTGCATTGAAGACCCCCTGCGTGCAGAGGCGGCAGAGGTTATCAGCAATCTGAGGGCGCTTGGTCTGAAAAGAATCGTAATGATGACGGGGGATAACGAGCACACCGCGGCAGCAATCGCAAAAAAGGTCGGCATTGAGGAATACTTTTCCGAGGTTCTGCCGGAGGATAAGGCGGAATTTGTACGCAAGGAAACAGAAAAGGGCAACAAGGTTATTATGATTGGCGACGGCATTAACGATTCTCCTGCGTTGTCTGCGGCAAATGTCGGCATTGCTATCAGCGATGGCGCAGAGATTGCCCGCGAAATCGCAGATATCACGATTGCGGCGGACGATTTGCATGAGCTGGTAAAGCTGAAACGGCTCAGTAATCTGCTGATGAAGAGAATTCACAGAAATTATCGTGCAATCGTCGGCATCAATGCAGGGCTAATCGCGTTTGGCGTAGCCGGCGTATTTATGCCTGCAACATCTGCATTGCTGCATAATATTTCTACGTTGGTTATCAGCTTGCAGGATATGCGGAATCTGCTGGATGATGCAGAATAAAAAAATATCTCCTTCGGAAATTTCCGAGGACTTCCTAAAATAAAAATAATATGATAAAAGACCGGTACTGCAAAGCTGTTTTCGCCTGCAATGCCGGTCTTTTATGAGTTATGGGGCAAACTATTACAGCCACTGCCTGATTCTGCCGGGCATAATTCGTTTATGCCCATATATAAAGTCAATCAGCGCTTTTCGGTCAATGATATCCATTCCGGCTGTGTTTTTATATTCTCCCTCAACGGTAAACAGGAAAACCTTATCTCCGTTGGCTGTTAATTCCTTATAATGATTGCCGTCAAGAGGCGTTTTTCCTGTCTTGACCTGCGGATATGCCTTGTGGCTGCCGTCTCTTGCTACGGCAACAAATTCATAGGTTTGCGTACCCAGCTTATTTGTACTGGAGTAGAGGAGATAGCCTTTTTCTAACTGTAAATACAAGCTGACGACCTCCTCCACATCCTCCGGCTGTAGGAAATCCAGAATTTCTTCTTTTTTCACAGCGCAGTCAGGATAGAATTGTGTTCCGGTAATCGTATTATACAGGTGCTCCGAGTATTTCAACGGAACATCCCCCTTTATTCGTTGCAATGCTGCGCTTGCCCGAAAGCTGTTTACAACCCTTCCGGGCACCATCTCAACAGTGCCGATTTCATGGAATTCAACATCCACATAGTTGATGACATCCTCATAGATATGTGCGGCATCACAGCTATATTTCCATGTGCTCAGTACACGACATAAATAGTAAACGCCATTATGGCGTGTCCAAATCAGATCATCCACAGCCATTTCCTTTAAGGCGTGAATGGATACAACAAAGCCGCGACAGGAATCATACTGCATGCGCCCTTTTTTCTCACATTCTTCGATAGAAGTCGGGATATAGGGGATGCCATCTGTATTGCGTAAGCACCAGCCTACGCCCAGAATATTGTTTTGCAGGCAGAATTCAAATGCCTTCCCATCCTGACTGCCTGTTTTTATGGTAGTTCTCCACAAATAGATATCCTTATCTGTCATTCTATGAGCATCCCCTTTTCTATACGGTTTGTTTTTTTGTTTTGCTCGTTTTATCAGATATCTTTATCATACAGTTTCTACAGCTATCTGTAAACTTTCTGCAGAACATTTTGCTGCGTCAGCTTATGAAAATTGCTTTCCGAAAAAATGGCAATGCGTGAGGGAGATTTTTTTGCTTGAAAATCAGGGAGGACAGTAGATTTTTCTGTATCATAGGGGTATAATGAGACAATATATTTTACGTCAGAAAAAAGAGGAGAGCGTGCGTGATGCAGATAGTATTTGCCCTTGTGGCTTTGGTGGTTGGCTTTGTGCTGTTGGTAAAGGGAGCGGATTGGTTCGTAGAGGGCTCCGCAGGCATTGCAAATAAATTCGGAATTCCGCAGATTGTCATCGGGCTGACGATTGTAGCCATGGGGACGAGCATGCCTGAGGCGGCGGTCAGTATTTCGGCGGCACTGCGCGGCAGTGCGGAAATTACGATAGGGAATGTAGTAGGCAGCAATATCATGAATATTCTGGTGATTCTGGGCTTGACGGCGGTGGTGTGTCAGATTGCGGTGCAGAAAACAACGATTCATTATGAAATTCCGATGGTGATTGGTGTGACGATTTTATTGGCAGTTATGGGGCTGCAGAACAATATCATCAGCAGAGCAGAGGGTGTCATCCTTCTGGCATGCATGGTGGTGTATATGCTGTATCTTCTGCGGCTGGCAAAAAGAGGCGTTGTGGAGAATGAGGAGATGGACGCATACGCGAATCAGGTATCCTTCGGCAGGCTGATTCTGCTTGTTGTGGTTGGTGTGGCAGCAATTATTTTCGGGAGTCATGTGGCTGTGGAGGCGGCATCTGCCATTGCGCGTATTTTCGGCATAAGTGAGCGTTTTATCGGACTGACAATCGTTGCCTTCGGCACTTCTCTGCCGGAGCTGGTGACAAGCGTGGCGGCGGCAAGAAGGGGCAATTCGGATATTGCAGTCGGTAATATTGTTGGCAGCAACCTGTTTAATATCATGTTTGTGGTCGGGATTACGGCGGTGATTGTACCGGTTGTGTATCAGCCTACATTCTGGGTGGACAGCATTGTGGCGGTTGCGGCAGCGGTGCTTCTGCTGGTATGTGTTTACCGCGGAAGGGTTTTGAAACGCCGGCACGGACTGCTGATGCTTGCCTGCTATGGCGGCTATTTTGCGTATCTTCTGCTGGCGTAAGGAGAAAGAAGGGATTTTATGCACGTTCGATATTACAAAGAATATTCACAGCATTTGCAGAGAGACATGGAGTTTAAGGTATATGGGCATGCAGGGCTGCCGATGATTGTTTTTCCGTGTCAGGACGGGAAATTCTACGATTTTGAGGATAGAGGCATGGTGAATACCATTGCGGACAGGCTGGAAAACGGACAGCTGCAGCTGTTCTGTGTAGGCTGTGTGGATGCGGAAACGTGGAGCGCGGTATGGGGTGACCAGCATGGCAGAATTCTCTGGCATGAGCAGTGGTTTCGTTATCTCTGTGAGGAATTTCTGCCGCGCCTGCATCAGATTCACAGCGAAACGGACGGCGTTTCCTATGAAGGCAGAGTGATGCTTGCAGGGATGAGCATGGGCGGCTATCATTGCGTGAACCTTTATCTGAGAAGACCTGACCTTTTCGGCGGATGCCTTTCGTTGAGCGGTCTGTTCCATGCAGGATATTTCTTCCCGAATTATGATGATGTGGATATTTATTATAATTCGCCTGTGGATTACTTGCCGCAGATGCCGCAGGATCATCCGTTGGTGGAGCAGTTCCGCCATGGGAAGATTATTATTTGCTGCGGACAGGGCGCATGGGAGGATGAAGCGAAAAAGGACGCATGGATTTTGAAGGAGCAGTTTGAACGGCTTGCTGTGCCGGCGTGGATTGATTTCTGGGGCGAGGATGTGAACCACGATTGGCCCTGGTGGGAGAAGCAGTTTCCGTATTTCGTGGGGAAGCTTCTGGAGGGCTAGAAGGATTGGCAGAGTGAAGGTCTTGCCATTTTTGGCAGAGAGGTATATAATTAAATTTACAAGTGAACACAAAGGGGAGCTTGTCTTGCAGGCTGAGAGGAAGGAAAAGCCTTCGACCCATAACCTGATTTGGATAATGCCAACGTAGGGACGCTTGAAAAAGACGTGAAAGCGTTGGGAAACTTCCAAAGGAGAGGTTTCCCTTTTTGATTGCAAAATAGTATAAAAACTTTCTGACGGATTCCGAAGCAAGGAAGCTGACCCGATGGAGCATCGGGAGGACAGAGGGGGAGCGCCCTATATCCTGCAGAAAGAACAACAGCGATGGGAAGCCGTGTTCCGGCGTGAGAGGAAGCCAGTGAGCTTCGACCGATTTTTCTGAAAGCCCTTTTCAAGGGGGAAGTCTATGTATTTCAGGAAGAACGCTGTCTGTTCTTCCTTGTTGAGAAAGGAGTCTATCAAAATGAAGCAATTCGGAACAAGAAAATTATGTTATGCAGGTATTTTATGCGCGGTGGCAGTGGTTGGCAGCTTTTTCTATATCCCTGTATTCGGGAGCAAATGTGTGCCGGTGCAGCACATGGTAAATATTCTGTGTGCGGTGCTTCTGGGACCGTTTTACGGCGTGGGTGTTGCATTCTGCGCAAGCTTAATCCGAAATCTTCTGGGTATCGGCAGTTTGATGGCATTCCCCGGCAGTATGTTTGGGGCGTTGCTTTGCGGACTGATGTTCTGGAAAACGAAAAACATTCCATTGACGCTGCTGGCTGAGGTATTTGGTACGGCAATTCTGGGCGGTCTGTGTGCATATCCCGTTGCGATTCTGTTTATGGGAATGCAGGCAGGGCAGATTGCGTTTTATGCCTATGTCATTCCGTTTTTGATTTCCACGGCAGGCGGTGCGATTTTGTCCGGTATTCTGCTGGGGGCATTGCGGAAAACAGGGATTCTGAAAACGGCGGCAGTCAGATAAGGAGGTAAGGAAAATGTTAAAGGAAATGCTGAATCATGTGCGGGAAAAATGCCCGCTCATTCATAATATTACAAACTATGTAACCGTAAACGATTGTGCGAATATTCTGCTTGCGTGCGGCGGTTCGCCTATCATGGCGGATGATGCCGAGGAGGCGGAGGAGATTACAGCAATCTGCGGCGGCTTGAATATCAATATCGGGACGCTGAATCAGCGCACCATTCCTGCGATGCATTTAGCAGGCAAAAAGGCAAACGAGCTGGGACACCCTGTTGTATTAGACCCTGTTGGGGCAGGTGCATCCAAACTGCGGACGAATACCGCCAAGGCACTGCTGGAGGATATCCATTTTACGGTTCTGCGTGGGAATATCTCCGAAATCAAGACACTGGCTCTGGGCACAGGCGGCGCAAAGGGCGTAGATGCGGATATCGCGGACAAGGTTACGAAGGAAAATCTGCCGCAGACGGTTGCATTTGCAAAGAAATTTGCGCGGGAAACGGGTGCGGTGATTGCCATTACGGGCGCGATTGATATTGTTGCGGACAGCGAAAGGGCATTTTGCATTTACAACGGACATCCCATGATGAGCAGCATTACAGGAACAGGCTGTCAGCTTTCTGCGATGACGGCGGCCTATGTGACGGCAAACCCCGAAGCGCCCCTGGAGGCAACGGCGGCGGCAGTCTGCACTATGGGCATCTGCGGTGAAAAGGCATATGCAAGGCTGACAGAGCAGGACGGTAATTCCAGCTACCGCAATTATATCATTGATGCCATCTGCAAGCTGACCGGCGAAGAACTGGAAAGCTGTGCGAAATATGAAATCCTTTGAGAACGGGAGGAAAAGCAATGAAATGTGAAAAGGAAACCATGCTGCTGTATGCCGTAACAGACCGTATGTGGACAGGCAAGCAGACGTTAATGGAGCAGGTTGAGGATGCACTGAAGGGCGGCGCGACCTGTGTACAGCTGAGAGAAAAGGAACTGGATGAGGAAAATTTTCTGAAGGAAGCCATTGAAATGAAGGCGTTGTGTGCGAAATACGGCGTGCCCTTTATCGTGAATGATAACGTGGAAATTGCCATCAAATGCAAGGCAGACGGGATTCATGTAGGGCAGAGCGACATGGAGGCAGGCAATGTGCGTGCTTTGGTTGGCGAGGACATGATCATCGGCGTTTCTACAAAAAATGTGGAGCAGGCATTGGCGGCGCAGAAGGCAGGTGCGGATTATCTGGGCGTTGGCGCAATGTTCCATACGGGGACAAAGCTGGATGCGGAGGAGGTTTCTCGCGAAGCGGCGCAGGAAATCACAGCGGCGGTGGATATCCCTGTGGTTGCCATTGGCGGCATCAATAAGAAGAATATTCTGGAGCTGAAGGGTACCGGCGTGGACGGTGTGGCTCTGGTTTCCGCGATTTTCGGCGCAGAAAATATCGAGGAAGAATGTAAGACATTGAAGGCCCTTTCCGCGGAAATGGTGCAGGCGTAAAAATTTGCGAGAGCAAGAAAAAAGTTTGGAGGAAGACAGCATGAAAACAGCATTGAGCATTGCAGGCAGCGATACCAGCGGCGGCGCAGGGATTCAGGCGGATTTGAAAACCATGACGATGAACGGTGTATTTGCCATGAGCGCGATTACGGCATTGACGGCGCAGAATACCACCGGCGTACAGGGGATTTTTGAGGTGACACCGGAATTTCTGGGGATGCAGATTGACAGCGTATTTACGGATATCCGCCCCGATGCGGTGAAAATCGGGATGGTTTCTTCTGTAAACCTGATTTCCGTGATTGCGGAAAAGCTGACGGCATATCATGCGGAAAATATCGTGGTTGACCCTGTGATGGTTGCGACCAGCGGTGCAAAGCTGATTAGCGAGGATGCGGTTTCTGCGCTGAAGGAAAAGCTTCTGCCCCTTGCGACGGTTGTTACGCCGAACATTCCTGAAGCGGAGGTGCTTGCCGATATGAAAATTACAAGCCCTGCGGATATGGTGACGGCGGCGGAAATCATCAGTAAGGCATACCATTGTGCGGTGCTTTGCAAGGGCGGACACAGCATGAATGATGCGAATGACCTGCTTTATGATGAAAAGGGAGCACATTGGTTCCGCGGAAAGCGCATTGATAACCCCAATACCCATGGCACAGGCTGTACGCTTTCCAGTGCGATTGCGGCAAATCTGGCAAAGGGAAATGATTTGGAAACCGCAGTGGAGCGGGCGAAGGAATATATCTCCGGTGCGTTGGCGGCAATGCTTGATTTGGGCGCAGGCAGCGGCCCGATGAATCATGCGTTTGATTTGAAGGAAGAATATACGAAGTGAAAAATAGAAAAAAGCATAGCTTGGTGAAGATATGGGGTTCGCCCGTTTAGAACATGCAGGCGCGTCTGCGCCGCTTTTCTCCCTGCCGTTTCCGGCTTGTGGGGAAGAAGGGTTTGGAAAGGGAAACTTTGTTGCCCTTTCCTCATCTGCGGGGGTTCGGGACCCATTACGAAACGGGTCCCGAGTTTTTGTTACTTTTTAGCATAAAAAGTAAGGAAGAACGCCTTTGTTTTGCCATGAAAGTTCTAAACGGGCGAGTGGCTTATCTTCACTAAGCATTATTTTGTTAACAGGCTAAAATGACAGAAAAAAGGCAGACATTTGAGAATATCAAATGTCTGCCCTTTTTGTTTGACTTAATTTTCTTCTTCTACATACAAATCTGCGATGGAATACAGAACGGCTGTGCCGGCAAGGCTCAGTCTATCCCCGTGCATTTCACAGTACAGCGTGCCGCCGCGCTTGGATGCCTGACGGGCAACCAGCTTTTCCTTCCCCAGCTTCTGTGCCCAAAGGGGAACGATATGGCAATGACCGCTGCCGCAAACGGGATCCTCGGCGATTGCAAGCTTGGGGGCAAAGGTACGGGATACGCAGTCATATTCCTTGCCCCTTGCGGTAATGTGCTGCAGCAGACCATCCAGCGCCATTAGCTTTGCCTGATCGGGTGTCAATGTGGGGATGGCATCTGCATTTTCTGTCACACAGAGCAGGTCACGCCCCATCCATGCCTCTGTGATTTTTACACCGAAGGCATCCTCCATGGCAGGGATAACAGGAATTTGTTTCAGTTCATACGCAGGGAAATCCATTTCCAGAAGCTCGCCCTTTTTCAGAACGGTCAGTGCGCCGCTCAGGGTCTGGAAGGTGATGGAGTCTGCGTCCTTTTCAAAGAAACGGAACAGCACATAAGCCGTACCCAGTGTTGCATGACCGCAGAGGTCAATTTCGCCGCCGGGGGTAAACCATCTGAGGTGATAGCCTGCGCCCTCCTTTACGGCAAAGGCGGTTTCGGACAGGTTGTTTTCGCCTGCGATTTTCTGCATCAGTGCATCGGAGGGGTATTTGTCCAGTACACAGACTGCGGCAGGGTTGCCCTCGAACACCTTTTCTGCAAATGCGTCAACGTGATAACATTTCATAATACAAGACCTCCTTATGTGAATATATTTTTTTCTGTACTCAGCATAGCACAAGTATGGACAACGTACAATTTAAAAATTGTGCGGCATACGCTTTCGTTGCAAGAACGGAGAAAATAGTGTATGATACGAGGGACGAAAAAAGAAAAGAGGGAGAATATGCAGTCAATCAATGAGATAAAAGAGATTTTGAGCCGTTGTTCGATAGATGCCCTGCCTGCGCAGCTAAAGCAATGGGAAGGGGACAGCCGCAAGGGTGTGCAGAATGTGTTGACCTCTTTTCGGAAAAAATACGAAAGGCATTTACAGGAGCTGGCACGTTTAGAGGAAATTCTGATCTATGAACGGGGCTGCTGGGCGGCAGGCTATGCGCTTGTTGCAGGGATTGACGAGGTTGGCAGAGGACCTTTGGCGGGGCCTGTGGTTGCGGCGGCGGTAATTCTGCCGCAGGAATGTAAAATTGAAGGCGTGAACGATTCCAAAAAGCTTTCCGCAAAAAAACGAGAGGAATTATATGATGTGATTCTGGAAAAAGCCGTTTCTTACGGCATCGGGATTGTTTCCAATGAGCGGATTGACGAAATCAATATCTTACAGGCAACCTATGAAGCCATGCGCGAGGCGCTTTCACAGCTAAGCCCCCATGCGGAGTATATCCTTGCGGATGCGGTAACGATTCCGCGCATTTCCACGCCGCAGAGGGGTATTATCAAGGGGGACGCAAAGAGCATGTCCATCGGGGCGGCAAGTATTGTTGCCAAGGTTTATCGTGACCGCCTGATGGAAACATACGATGCAGTTTACCCCGGCTATGGCTTTGCGGCGAATAAGGGCTATGGCTCTGCGGAGCATATTGCGGCAATTCAAAGGCTGGGGCTGACCCCGATTCACCGCAGAAGCTTTGTGAAAAATCTCCGTCCACAGGAGGGGGACACCACAACCGATAAGGGCGGCAGAGGAGAAACGCTTGCGGCGAAGCAGATGCAGAAAATGGGCTATGAGATTCTGGAACGGAATTTTCATGCGCTCCGGGGCGAGATTGATATTATTGCGAAGAAAGAGAACACAATCGTGTTTACGGAAGTGAAATACAGAAAAAATGAAACCATGGGGACACCTGCCGAAGCGGTGGACAGCCGCAAGCAGCAGAACATCATCCGTGCGGCAAAGGCATATATTGCGCAGGAGTGTCTGATGGAAATGGGATATGATTTCCGCTTTGATGTGGCAGAGGTGCTGACAAGTGAGGAGAAAACCTATTTTCGCTACACGGAGGATGCGTTTCGGCTTTCTGAATGATAGAAGGAAACGAGGGAGAAAGATGAAGATTAACAGAAAGAATGACTTGGAATATATTACATTTGATAATCTGGAGCAGACAGGATTGGTGAAGCACTGCTTTACGACGCGGCACGGCGGTGTCAGCACAGATTACTGGGCAAGCATGAACATGGGCTTTGCGCGCGGCGAGGAACGGGAGCCTGTTTTGCAGAATTATAAAATTCTGGCGGAGGCGATCGGCTTTACGGCGGAAAATTATGTAACCTCTCAGCAGACACACACCACAAATGTCCGCAGAGTGACGGCGGCAGATGCAGGCAAGGGTGTCTGGACGGAGCGCGGCTATACGGATGTGGATGGGCTGATTACCAACGAGAAGCATATTCCCTTGGTGATTTTCGGGGCAGACTGTGTACCTGTGTTCCTTTTGGATAAAAAGAACCATGCCATCGGCGTGGCGCACTGCGGCTGGGTCGGCACAGGCAATCGCATGGCGGAAAAAATTTTGCAGGAGATGGTGCGCACCTTTGGAACAGACCCTGCGGATGTGACGGCGGCAATCGGGCCTTCCATCGGGAAATGCTGCTTTCAGATGGATGAACCTGTGCTGGCGCTGTTCCGCAAAAATATTCCATGGACGGAGGAGATTGTGGAAAAAGACCCTGCGGCAGAGGGGAAATACAAAATGGATTTATGGGAATGTAACCGCCGCCTGTTGGCAGAGATGGGGGTGCAGGATATCGAGATTTCGGGTCTTTGCACCAAATGCGATCAGGAGCGTTTTTATTCCCATAGAGGCATGGGCGAAAAAAGAGGCGTGATGGCGGGAATCATGGAGTTGGTATCTATGGATTGAGTGAGTAAATGTATAAATTGTAATATTTTAATATGCCAAATAGAAATTATACTTGATTTTGTAGGATTTTAAAGATATGATAAAAACATCTATAGAAAAAGTTCTATTAGATAAACCAGTATCGTATATAATAGATGAGGAGTGGTATATATTACTCTATTGCAAAATATAATGGGTATTTTTGCTATTCTGCATCTAAAAATTATAAGGAGATGTGGTTATGCAACAAATTAAATTAAAGGCTAAGGAATTTAAGAAAATGTCAGATCCTAATATGCCAGACAGTAAACATGTAAAGTACGTTTGTTATGTTCAGGCTAAGAGTATCCCGCAGGAATTGGATCAATGGATGGGAACAAATCCAAGAGAGCAGAAGATGACCACAAATGTGGCAATTAAGATAAAGAACAGTTTAGCGGATAATGAGAATTTTCATGAATTGAATAGGGGAATTGTTATATCTGCAAGAGATGCAAAATGGGATAACAGAACAGAAGAGTTAACATTATATTTAGAAGATCCTGAGCAGCATGGTAATATTGATGGAGGACATACACTGAGGGCTATTTTAGATGCGAAAAATAAAAATACATTGGCTTCGAATAGATATGTTTTTGTAGAAATAATTGTTGGGCTAGATAGCCCGGTTGAGTTAGCGGCTGCTAGAAATACATCGATCCAAGTAGATTTAAAATCTATTGCGGAATTGGAGAAAAGTTTTGATGTTATTAAGACGGCATTTAAGTCATTACCTTTTGCAAGTAGAATACAGTATAAGATGAATGAGCACTACAATGATAGTAATGTCTTAGGAATAGATGTCCGAGAAGTGATAGCGATTATGATTATGTTTAGCCAAGAATTATATTCATACAAAACTGCAACAGGTGTATTATCAGAGGTACAACCGATACAGTGTTACTCAGGGAAAGAGGCAAGTTTAAAAAAATTTTTGAAGTGTAATAAGGTAGATGAAGAAGAACAAAAGACAAATAGGGAACTGATGGTGTATAGAATGATGCCTATAATAGCAGATATATTTAAGTTATGGGAAGTAGTAGAGACATCATTTGCTACAGTTGCAGGACAAGCTGGGAAACGATATGGAGCGAGGAAGTATTCTAAATATCATAATGGTGATATTGTAGGAAAATCTTTTTTTGGAGAAAAAGATTTGTCTTATGTTGTGCCAAAGGGAATTATGTATCCGATAGTAGGGGCTTTTAGAGCATTAGTTTTAATAGATGAGAGTACAGGAGAATATTATTGGAGGAAAAACCCTATAGATGTATGGAATATTATAGGTGCAAAATTGGCGACTATTTTACTTGATGAGAGAACTGAGAATCCAGATGTATTGGCAAAAAATAGCAATTTATGGAGCAATCTTTTTAAGGAAGTGTACATATATGCTTATATGTAATCCTGATTACCATTTAAGGTTGCGATAGAAAACTGTATAATTATTTGCAGTATTTACTGTATAAATTTCAATAAGAGATGGATATTAGATATAATGAGCGGAAGGGAAGTACAAAAAATCATGGTACTTCCCTTCTTTTTGTGGTATACTAAACAGAATGGAAAATTGGGCGTTCTTGCCCATTTATCAGAAAAATGCAAAAAAACTGCAAAGCAGGAGGTAGTATATGAGCAGACCAATCGTAGCAGTGGTGGGTCGTCCCAATGTCGGCAAATCCACCCTGTTTAACAGACTTGCAGGCGAGCGTATCTCCATCGTGCAGGATACCCCCGGGGTGACCCGTGACCGTATCTATGCCGATGTGGAATGGCTTGACCGCAAATTTACTTTAATTGACACCGGCGGTATGGAAATCGGCTCCGAAGAAGTGATTCAGAAGCAGATTGTACAGCAGGCGCAGATTGCGATTGAAACCGCGGATGTAATTTTATTTGTCACAGACGTAAAAACAGGCGTAACAGAGGATGATGTGAAGGTTGCAAATCTGCTGCGCCGCACGAAAAAGCCTGTTGTTCTGGCGGTGAATAAGGTGGACAGCGTAAAGCGTGATACGCTGGCGATTTATGAATTTTACGAATTGGGCATCGGTGACCCCTTGCCCGTTTCCGCAGGGCAGGCATTGGGCTTGGGCGATATGCTTGACCAGATTATTGCGAATTTCCCTGAAAAAGACATCCATGAGGAGGAGGACGATGCCATCAAGGTTGCCATCATCGGGAAGCCTAATGTGGGGAAATCCTCTCTGATTAACAAGATTCTCGGCGAGGACAGATTGATTGTCAGCAATATTGCAGGCACGACACGAGATGCAGTCGATACGCCGATTGAAATTGACGGACAGAAGTATATCTTCATTGATACGGCAGGGATGCGCCGCAAGAGCAAAATCAAGGAAGAAATCGAACGCTTCAGCATTATCCGCGCGGTTGCGGCAGTGGAACGCTGTGATGTTGCGATTCTTCTGATTGATGCCAACGAAGGCGTTACAGATCAGGATACCAAGATTGCAGGCATTGCCCACGAAAGAGGAAAGGCGGCAATCATTGCTGTTAATAAATGGGATTCCGTTGAAAAGGACGAAAAGACCATGAATAAATATCTCAAGGATATTTCCATGGAATTGAAATATATGGAATATGCGCCGAAGGTGTTTATTTCTGCCATGACAGGGCAAAGAATTAACCGTATGCTGGAGCTGATTCAGACGGTTTACCATAATCATGCACTGCGTATCAGCACAGGTGTTTTGAATGAAGTGCTGATCGAGGCAACCGCAATGCAGCAGCCCCCTGCGGATAAGGGCCGCCAGCTGAGATTGTATTATATGACACAGGTATCCGTAAAACCCCCTACCTTTGTTATTTTTGTAAACGAGCGTGGGCTGTTCCATTTCTCTTACCGCCGTTATATCGAAAATCAGCTAAGAGAAGCTTTTGGCTTTGTCGGCACACCGATTCATTTCATTGTAAGAGAAAAAGGGGAAAAGGATTGATATGTTTCGTTTGATTTGTTTATGTATCGGCTATTGCATCGGCTGTATCGAAACAGCCTATGTGGTCGGTAGAATATGGCAGGGGGATTTGCGTCAGCATGGCAGCGGCAACCTTGGGACTACAAATGCTCTGCGTGTGCTGGGGAAAAAGGCAGGCGCGCTGGTATTCATCGGGGATATTATGAAATCCGTAATTGCTTTTGTCATCTGTCGTGCGATTTTTGGGAGCAATCTGGCAGGGGTATATGGCTCTGTCGGGGCGGTTCTGGGGCACAATTACCCCTTTTACCTGAAGTTTAAGGGCGGAAAAGGGATTGCCGTTATGATTGGTATGACGGCGGCCATGGCGTTCAGCATGGATATTCGCTTGGCAATTCCCAATGCACTGATTGGCTTTGGCATGGCATTCGCAACAAGATATGTTTCCGTTGGCTCGCTGCTGTTTGCGCTGACGCTGCCCATCAGTGCCTATCTTTTGGGATTCCCTCGTGAAATGCTCTATCTGACGATTTTTGTCAGTGCGATGGCATTCTGGCGGCACAGAGGGAATATCAAAAAGCTTTTAAACGGTACGGAAAATAAATTCGGTTCTAAAAAATAAATGCGTTTTGGAAATTGTGATTTGAAGAAATAAGACTGGAGGTCACAGCTTATGAAAAAGGTAACGGTCATTGGTTCCGGCAGCTGGGGGACAGCCCTTGCAGTGATGCTGGCGGAAAACGGACATGAGGTTTTCATCTGGTCCAGAAGACAGGACGCAGTGGATGAGCTGTTGAAAGAAAGACATGCTTATGTAGAACCTTCTACTCCGAATATCGCAGCAGATCCGATAGTGCAGTATATGAGTAAAGCGCAGATGGAAAAGAGTATCGAGCGTACCCGCAAACTGATGCAGGAAGCAGCCAAGAAACTTGAATTTATCGAAGCCGCACAATATCGTGACGAATTATTGAAACTGGAGGACTTGATGAAAGAGAAATGGGGATAAAATTTCCCCATTGTTCACCTATTATAGCCTGATTGTTAAGGGCTGAAACTCTTAACAAACCTGTAACTTCGCATTTAGTCTATTAATTAGTGTTATAAAAACACCTATTAAGGATG
>ENA-ORTF01002159-ORTF01002159.1-human-gut-metagenome-genome-assembly--contig:-NODE-2159-length-20591-cov-7.161521_pt1 | contig 20591 bp, 31 predicted proteins | sample MGYA00241908_ERZ509180 | MGnify/ENA primary metagenome ERZ509180 (study PRJEB26280, sample SAMEA2338814) | human gut metagenome | biome: human gut; feature: human-associated habitat; material: faeces... | reverse complement strand
TCACCACTTAACAGTGTTTGAAGTGGGAGTGTCTTGCGTTAATTAAGAGAATGAAATACATTATGTTTGAAAGTATAAAATACCACACACTCAAAATCGTAAACCTCAACAAAGCCGATGAATTCGGATACAAAGAAAATAATAATACACTGTATGTCTCATACAAAGGCATCCACTCCACAGTATTTGAATGCGACAAATATGGGCTGACTCCAGAAGAAGGATATCAGCTCTGTGCAAAAGCATTTGAAGAATACATCGACAAAAGCAACACCATGGCTGATGCCATCCATATTGATATTGACAAACTTGTCGAATCTATTATTGCAACACGAAAAATCAATATAGAAGGATAACTAAAAATCCACGGGCAATATCTACAAAAGATACTTCCCGTGGATTTTATTTTATGTATTAAGCAGTCTCAATGAGACCATACTTGCCATCATCACGCTTATACACAGTAGCACTTCGTCCACTTTCACTGTTTACAAACAGGAAGAAATCATGTCCCAACATTTCCATTTCTTCGATGGCAGCGTGAACATCCATCAGCTTAGCTTCAAACACTTTATGTTTTACGATTTCATATGATGAACTATCATCTGCATCTACAGACTCAGTATCTATCACAAGACGAGCTGCACGTTTCTTTGCATCAGACTTCTTGTCTTTGAACTTACGCACCTTACGGTCAAGAACATCACCCATCTTATTGATGGCTCTGTACATATCATCAGATGATTCAGAAACACGGAACATTCTGCCACCACTATGTACATTCACTTCGACCTTGTGTGTGTCATTGACAGTCTTAAATGCAACAGATGCATCCCAGCTATCAAGATACTTGTCCAATCCTGCTAAAGCAGTCTCTACTGCACTTTTCATGCCATCCGTTACACGTTCTTTTGAATAGTATTTTACGTCCATAATAACTACCTCCAAAATGCTATTTCTTTATATTTCTATTATACCACAGGGGCAATGATACAGACAATGCTTATTTGGCATTTTTGTAGAAAAATCTACACTAATTTAAGACAACAAAACTGGTAAATACATACAAGATAATTTTAATATTATCCGGGTTGAACTTTGAAGAATTTACAGAAAAACGGAGGTGTTTTAAATATGATAATCTATGCATATTACGGTCTTGGAAAGACAACATTATGTAAGAAAAATCCAGACTTGTTCATAGATGTTGATGAAGAATACGTCATGCCAAAATTCAATCAGAATTTAGATGCTGTAAAAGACTATATTCTTAACATGAGCAAACAGCATATCGTGCTCATCAACGGTCGTCTGTTCCAGATTCCAGAAATCAAAGTTAACTTTGCATTCATACCTGCAAACAAACAAATGATTCTAAATCGACTCGAAAACAGACATACAAGTCAAGGTTTTATAGACTTTGTAAAATATACATTTGATGAAAACATCTTCGCTGTAAAAACAGAATGTGAACGTGTTATCACACTATCACCAAATGACTATCTGTCTGACTACAGATATTTATTTATATGAGAAAAGGAGAACAAAATTATGTCACAATTAGCAAACTTACAAAAAGAAAAGGATAACTTAACATCAAAAATTGAAAACATCAATGATGATATTGCAACAGTCAATGCAAACATAGAACGTCTTGCCAAAGATATCCTGCTTAATGCAATCATCACAGGAACTGAATTCAAAATTCGTCATGGTTCCATTGCACCATACACAACAGGTTATATGATTGAAAGCCCTCATGTCGAAAAGAGCTTCTGCTATCGTGTCACATGTCAAAGTGAATGGTATAAGAACATCGTAAACAACCTATACGATTACTTAGACTGGTCTGCTGACAAATACGAAGAACTCGCAAAGAAAGTTGATGCTGCATGGAAAGCGATGCCAACATCTTACAACAAAGATGCTTACGGTCCTGATAACTCATTACACGGACATCACATTGCCAATGGCTATGAAACTGACGGTTTCAAAAACATCGTCATCGGACGTTGTGGAGGAACATGGTCTTCATACACAACATGCTCACAAAATGACCTTGCAAGAGAACTTTGCATCCTTCGTGGATTCGGTGCTGACTTCTTCGTAGAACATGAAAGTCAATTCACTATGCCAAAAGAACTCGTAGAACACATTTACAGAGAAAATGGACTTCTTGGTGAAGACAGCGTTCTTGACGATGAATGGTTTGCAAACAATCCAAACAGATGCGTCTTGAACTAAGACGTCATGAACATAACCACTCCCAAAATGGGAGTGGTTTTTCTTTTTGTATGTGAGAGGCTTAAAAACAGGGTGTGAGTGATATATTGTGAGAGAAATGCAGAATGTTACACGAAATGATAAATAGATTAATGGTGATATGAAAAATGATAGTTAAAAGAGTATATATAGCAAGGTTTGTTAACAACATATCATCAACAATGCATACAAGATTACAAAAACAACATTGTAACGCATAAATACAATACACACCAACAGATTCATGCAAAACGTTACAACGTTACAAAAAATTTCAACTTTTTTGTAAACAAAACCATAAATGTAAACAGCATGAAATCACCAAATATACTGCCAGTAAAGAATTTAAAGCAATTAAACATAATATCAATATGATACAAAGTAATACTAACACACACTGTGTATAACCAAAATATTTACAAATGACGCATATAATAACAAATTTTATGTATAGAACTTTGAATTTTTCTATACAAACCGCCAAAGCGTATAGAAAAAGCGTATAGAACTTTTCTATACGCTGAATCTGGCTACCAGTAAGGAATTTATCAAATTTATAAGAAACGCGTATAGAACTTCAAAAAAGTTCTATACGGCTAAATCCAGTGCTAGTCAACGGATTTAGCAATTTGTATAGAACGTATAGAAAAATTTTCAGCCTTTTTTATATAAAAATTAATAAAAAATACACGAAAATGATAAATCCAGTACCCAGTAAGGGATTTAAAGCAATTATGCATAGTATCAATATGATACAAAGTAACTATGTCTAACAAACACTATTTAGCACATAATATCAATATGATACAAAGGTATAATACACAGAAATAGTTAGTGTCATTTTGATACATTTAAAAACGTTGATTTATCAAGGTTTTTACCATTTCTTACTTTCTCACGTAAGCTACTTTTTAAAAAAGTTCTATACATTCTATACATTTTGATGAATCCAGTACCCAGTAAGGGATTTAAGCGTATAGAACTTTTTTAAAGTTCTATACATAAAAATTCAAAATCGGCTGAATCCAGTGCCAGTCAACGGATTTAGCGTATAGAAAAGTTCTATACGTTTTTCTATACACGCACGATTTTTCATAATTTTTTACTGTATGAAAACAAAAAAATAGCAGTACATTCATCTGTACTGCTACTCCTGACTACTCCCACGGGCAAGCCCGTGGGGTTCTGATTACCAAGTTTAGCTTGTAATCGTACATCATTTTCAGACTTTGGAGTTACAAGTGTAAGTCTATTTGAATCAGGACTTTTATTACCAAGTAGCCCAACGACCACATTAGCGGTAAATTTCTATCTTACGATAAGGAAGTATAGTCAATCTCCCTAAAATATTTAATCTTATGCTATTTTAATTCCACTATTTAATACTTTAATTTTATTAGCCTTAATCCATTCGATTAGGGCTTTTTCTTTGTTGTAACATTTGTTAAATCTGGTAACACATTTATCTCTATCTATACCTTTTGTCTTATAATCATAGCAGTACAATAAGAATGATGAATACCAATCTCTTTGTACTAAAGTTCCATCGGTAAGTTTATACATTCTATCAGACAACTTCTTTTTGATATACTCATTAGCTGTATGGTCATACTGTGATGCTTTGTAGCTATAAGGCACTTCTATATATGTACCACCTGTGACTTTGAATTTTTTCTCTATTACAGTCTGAAAACCAGAAGGACACCTATTCTTTATAGATTTACCAAAACGCTTTTTCTTATTAAATTTACCTTTACTATTAACAGTAGTTTCTTTGGCTCGTTTCATAAGTTTACTGGCGTTTTTAGGTTCTGTTATAAAGGTATCTCCAAGACTTCGTAAATGGTTAGCATCCTCGTTGATGGCAAGTTGTCTGTTTATAGCATTAATACGACACAATTCATGATGTTTTGCTTTTAGCTTCTTATAATGTTTGGAATATTTCCAATGCTTACGACCTTTTTTAATAGTTCCATCATCATTATAATTTTGTGGATTAGTTGTTCGTCTTGACCTATCCATAGCACGATAGTAAAGTCGTTCCAATCGTTCTGATTTTTGAATACTATTACCTCGTTCAGACAAGTTTTTAAGCCCTATCTCTGTATCAGATGTATAAGCAACTGTCTGAGTGCCTATGTCAGCACCAATAATACCTTTACCAAATTTATGTCTTGGATTATCAAATCTATCATATTTGGGTTTTGCTTTGCCCTCAATGGTAAGATGTAAATATACTCTATATTTACCACGAATAAATTTTGGAACGAGAGTAACATAGCAAGGTCTATAGGTATCAATACAATGTGCCTCATCTAAAAGCGTTTGGATTGCATTATTATCAGTAATCTCTGGTTCAGCGAGATAATCTAATACAGCATTTACTTCATCAGTTTGAAATCTGTCGTTGACCTTTATGCCAAAAGTAGATTTTCCGAGTTTGAATTGCAGTTTATTATTTTTAACAGACATTGGAATACCCCGATTTATCTGTTTCGCTCTAATACAAGGTAAATCTTCGTATTTAAAAAGGTGAATAGTATTACCATTGCCATAAAGACACTTTTCGATACCACGCCATATATCTTCGGCTTTAGCAAGAGCAAATACAGCATCAACACTATATTTCTTACCTATAGGTATCATTGAAGTTCTGCAATAATCCCAAGTCACATTATACTGTTTCTGCATTTCATTAAGTTGATTTGCTAAATCCTTGCGTTTATTTTTATCTTCAATAGAGCCATACAGCTGAAGTAACTTTCGATACTTTTTAGTACGCATTAACTGGTCGTAATTCTTTTTTACAAGACCGATAAGCTCATTTCCTGCCTTTCTAATCCTGTTAGAAAGGGCTACGACTTTTTGTATATCAGAAGAAGACATATCTGTTTCCGCAACCAAGATATGTCTATCAGAAAGTTTATGAAATTGTTTCAAAAGTTTTTTATATTCTTCATCACTTATCATTTTTCTGTTCCTCGATATACTTAATTACTGTAGCCTCGCTTATATGTCCAACTGTAGACACAAAATATCCCCTTGACCACAAAACTCCACATCTAGCGTAAAACTGTTTTAATTTTGGATATGCTTTGAACAATTCAATAGCACTAATGCTTTTGAGAGTTCTTACAACATCGCAAGGTGCGACAGTCTGTGGAACATCTATAAATATATGTATGTGGTCAGGCATTACTTCAAGTGCTTTGATTTTATATCCATAATCATCACATATCTTTTGCAGTATTTGTTTTAATGTAGCATCTACATTTCCTTGTAATACAGAAAACCTAAATTTAGGACACCATATAATATGATACTGTATCAGATATTTACAATGCGAGGCTGAATGATATTGTTCTTCACTCATTGTCCTGTTCTCCAAGCTGATATTTTTCCTGAATACCTCTACGCATCAAATCAAGAAATGTTATTGTTTTGCCTTCCTCAACAGAATAGATGCGGGCAAGGTTTTCAAGTTCGGTTTTCCATTCAGAAGGAATTGAAATGTTAATCTGTACATTATTACTTTTAGGTCGTGCCATAATATTCTCCTAATTATAATCTTCACAATAGTATTTTTCATCTACAATCATTTCATCGTGTTCCATACAATGTAAAACATCCCCATTTTCATCACCTTGTTCAGAAAATGAATTTGTACAACTCAAACAATCTTTTGGACATTCATACATAGTAATATACTCCTTTCTTTTTATGTTATACATAGATTATATATTTAATATATGTTAAAGTCAAGTCAAAGAAAAGTGGCTTTCATCCCATAGGCAAGCCTATGGGTTTTCACCACGAATTTATAACATATAATTTCAAGGTTTCGCCCTTAAAATTCCAGCGTATGTTGATTTTAACGTTGGACAACACTTTTTTGCCCTATCAGGACCTTTATACGTTTTGCTGTACCAATCTTCCAACTGATATTCATCAATCAACCATTCTGGCTTGTTCATCATATCTTTTGGACGATATGATTTATTTCTGTCTTCACAAATCCAATCCTTGTATTCACCTAATACATTTAAAATATCTTTTGTAAATACCTGTCTTGATTTCATTGCAGATTTATCTTGTCCAATATTTTTTCTGTACCATGCTTTATATAAATCATACAGGAATGTAAATGGAACCAAATCCCATTGTAACTGTGACATGATTTCATGCATAAACTGTCTCACTGGGTCGTTGAATTCTTTGTATTCAGCCAATGTTGTTTCACAAATTTCAGGCACGTCAAACTCATAATAGTTCATATTCAATACACGAAACATTACATATTCAAGCACTTCTTTTCTATGAAGATAGTCCTTTTTGATGTATTTACGTTCAGCTCCTGTAAAGCATTTTGTAAATGGAATAAACAGCTGTCTTCTGTAAAAGGAATCTGACTTATCCTTTACCTTTGGAAGTTCATTCAGACACTGTACCATAAACCCTTTGAACCTGTATGAAATAGGTGTCTTGAACTTACGATTAATCTGTATAACATCACTTGTGATAACAGCCTTCAGGTTACCAGCTTTATCAATGTATGTACCAACATCATTTTCATCAACAATAATCGCTGCAACACGCGTTAATGGTTCCAGCATGAAATCCTTACTGAAATCATTTAACGGAATCGACGCATAACTGCCCTCTCCCACATACTGTCTCATCAGCTCGCACAACGTTCCTTTACCGTTGTTACCAGATTCCGAATACATAAAACAAGCACGTCCCCAGGGAACGTTTGGACGAATGATTGCTCCTAATACCTGCCAAATCAAGTTTGCAACCTCTTGATTATCATCAGCAATCTCAAGCATCCAGCTTTCCACATCCCAGTCGGTATTATCCAAATCATTATGTATTACAACATTCTTTGCATTTGGATTATAATCCACCTTAGCTTTTGCGATAAACACTAAATCAGACGTAAACGGCATCAGTGTTTTTGTATCATAGTCAAAGATACCATTGTTGACGGCAATCAGATTTTGCTCTTCGCAACGCTGCACACGAGGAGCTTCCTCTTTTAAAATATCAAAAATTTCTGACATTTCTTTTCGAGTTAATGATTTTTTATATTTACGAGCAATTTTACGAAACTCTGTTTCATTCGTAATATACAAACCTTCATTTGGACCATCATCCATATACATGCCAAGTAATACATTATCAGCATCATCACCTTGTACGCCAGTTTCTATCAAAGCTACTTTGTATAATCTCAAAAGAACATCCGCAACTTGAAATGGAACAAGTTCCGTAGGCACTTTCCATTTTGCACCCTGCTGTGCAATAGAATTATACATTGTAACCGAATTTCTACTGTTATCCAAAATATTACCCTTTATCTCATCCGGTGATGGCAATACTGGTTGTGATAACGCATCGTTTATGGCATCTTCAGTTGCTTCGAAAATCGTCTCTTCATACGTTCTTGCCATGACTATAGCACACACTCCTTTCAACATTTTTGTGTATAAATACACTGTTTTACTTGAAGTTCGTGCTATAATATGCTAATATATAAACATGAAATGTGTGATTAACCTCACTTTCAACGCTTATAAATAAGCACTCACTTAGTAGCTATACAATAGCACTCACTTTCCATTTAGCAACTGTTACTGGCATTACAGTTGCTATTTTTTTATTCTGATGAGATATTTGAAATTAAACCCAATGTTTTTCTTTCACATAATTTTCAAACGCAACACGGTCAATCATAACCTTACGCTGCTTACCGACAAGAATAAAATCCTTGAAATCATCTCTTGATACGATGTCTCGAATCAAATCTGTTCCAAGACCCATATATTCAGACATATCTTTTATAGACAAAAATACTTTCTCATTCATTGGCACTTTTAATGGTGTTACTCTTTTCATAATATAACCTCCTAAAATTTCTTCGATATCTTTTGGTTTCTTATAGTTTACCACACTATTATCAAAACATCAAGATTTCTTAACAAAAAATCTGCAAAAAATATTTTCCACTCATTTATCAATGTTTTTCTTGACAATTCTCACATCATTATGTTATATTAAAAATAGCTAAAAAACCGGCATAATTTTTTAGCTGACGCTTTTGGTATGGTTTACCTCCATCTGTATCCTCCTTTAACAAAAGGATATATACATTTTATTTTTTCTTCTTGTAAATAAATTGACACGGAAAAGAGAAGGGCTTGTGTGATATGGGGCTGATAAATATCGCACATTATCAACCCTTCTCTTTTACTTTTTTATACAAATTATTGTACAATATAAATTAACTACTACACTCTCATAAGAATACTTATCGAGTGCTAACTTATAGAGTATACATTTTACTTTAGAATCGAGGTGACACACATTATGATGTCTGCAATCTGCATTGACAGACGAGCTGTCTGTGCTGGACACGACTTTGAAGGCATGACACTCGAATATTTCTGGAACTTTTTACTTACTGAATATATACCTGCTTTTGCTGACGAACTTTCTGAAGAAGAAATCAGACAGATTCACCAAGGTATTGAAAACAAACAAAGCCATATCTTTATCGGTGATATTGTTAATCCACAAACAGGACGACACCGCTTTTCACACAGCTTTGTATACGCAAATCCATTCTTCTTCTTTTCCAAACAGCCAGAAAGCGAATTTGATGGGTTTTAAATCACAGGAGGTGTATCTTGAAAGAAAAGAAACAATACTGCAAATGTATTGCTGACACAACAGTTGCCGGAATCAACGTCGATGAAATATACGAATTTCACACTATTGGCAATACTTATTCTGTACATCACAACGAAACAGATACAACATTTGAAAATTGTTATGGAACCAAAGAATGGTTCAACAAACATTTTGCAATTATTAATGTTGCATCCTAGCAATAAATCATTTGTGTATTACAACACAAAAAGCAAGGTTATATCATATACCTTGCTTTTATTATATATAAGGAGGTTACAATCAATCATGCTCAAACAAAAACAGATGATTGAACTCGCCTGTATCAAGGCTGGTATCACGCAATCAGAACTTGCAAAACGTATTGGTATGACACCAAGCAACTTTAGCTATCGAATCAATAATACAGGATTTAAAATCCAAGAATTTGAGAAAATGGCTGAAGCACTTGGACTTGAATTCACATATGCTTTTACAGCCAAATCATAAGAAAGGACATTTTTGGATTATGAAACGAACAATCTACGAAGCATTTTCAAAATTCCCACGCCTGAAACCTGGCATGAAAATCAAGCTTCTCACTCACACAGACATGGACGGAGAAGGTCCTGTCATTCTACTCAAACTCATCTTCGGAACAGAGAATCTTGATGTACAGCATTGTTCCAATAACTCTATGAGTTATGACATCGGAACTACTGTGCAGAATGATGAAATCTGCAGCAAATATGACATAATTATTGCAACAGATATTTCATGCAATGAAAAGACTACAGGATATATCAACCAATCAAAGAATCGTCATAAGTTCATCTTGCTTGACCACCACTCTTCTGCCGAATTCCTCGACAAAAACGACTGGGCTTGCGTACAGCCAGATGTCTTTACAGACTGCTATCGTGCTGATTTTTACAAATCCTTCGAACCATACTTAGGACATAGTTCAGGCACATCTCTCATGTACGATTATCTTGACTACTGTGGTCTACTCACACTCTTGCCAGAACCTGTCCTCAATCAGGTTCGCAAGTTTGTTTCCATGGTCGTTGCCTACGATACCTGGGAATGGCATGAAATCCTGAACGATGCTCCTGAATATGAGCAGCTTGACAAGCTCTTTGAGCTGTATGGTGATGAAATCTTCACCAAGCGTATGCTTCAGAAATTCAGCAACCATGACATATCATTCGATGACACAGACAAGCTTATGCTTGCTGTTGACGAAACAAAATGTCGCAACTATGTCAAGAATCTGGAGTCAAAATTCAATACCGGAAACCTTAAGCTTTCCGACGGAACTTATGCCAGCATTGTCTACACCGGAGCTACCAGCTATCTGCAGGATGTTTTCGAACGCATGAAAGAACTCTATCCAGACAGAGACCTGTATATCGTATCCTACGGCTCAGGCATCTCAGTCCGTTCTGTAAAACCAGAGTACGACCTTTCAAAATTCCTTGCTCAGTTCGGTGGTGGCGGACACCCCGGAGCAGGTGGTGTATCCATCCCATTTGAAAAGCGGCTTGACCTTGTTGCAGAAGCTTTTCATGGAGAAATCTTTTTAGACGAAAGGTAATGGTGACCATTCATGACTCTGTATCATGGAACAGACTACAAACAAGAAATCCTTAAGAATGGGTTCCAGGATGTAAATTATCATCCAAACGGAACCCATTTTGGAAAAGGTATCTATCTCACTGAAAACCTAGCATATGCTGGGTATTTCGGTGATGATATTTTACATGTTGCAATAGATGAGTCCAAACTCATCATATTCAAGAACATGGACGAATACAACAGCTTCTGTATGACGAATCTCATGTTCAATCCTGAAATATACTTTACTGGAAATCCTTACATTGGATTTGCTATTCAATCTTCTGATACTGTCTATATTCCATATGCAAACAAAGACTGTATCCATATCATAGATTGAATATAAACATATATATCGTAACAACATATTTATAGAAAGGAATTTAAAACTATGTCAGAAAACTACACTCATCATTTTGAAAAAGGAGATGTCGTACGACATTTTAAACACGAAAATCTTTCAGACGAAGCGAAAGCGGACAACATCTACATGTATCAGATTATTTCACCGGATGCCACTCACACAGAAACAGGTGAACACTTTGTTGTCTACAAAGCTCTGTATGATGGCAAGAAATATGGTCTTAACGTCGACAACGGCGAAATCTTTATCAGACCTCGTGAACAGTTCATGTCTGAAGTAGACCATAAAAAATACCCAGACATCAAACAGCACTACCGCTTCGAGACTGTAGTATCCAATGAATTCTACAGACTCATCGGCAAAGGAGTGATTTAATGAAAGCCCCATCCAAACGACAAAAAGAATGCCGTTTTGCCATGCCGTTCCAGGGCAGAAACATGGACCAGGTATCCTGTATAAAGAAACAGGATACCGATGACACATGTTATGTCACAGATGAAGAATGCATTACTTGCAAAAATTTCAAGCATAAATATATCCAGTACCCTCTTACCATTGATGGTATTGAATACGATAAGATTCCAGAATCTCACGACCCTGACGTTGGTAAATTCGTCCGTATTGCACCATGTGCACCGGAATACAAAGACAAGACATACTTAGGCTTGTATCTTGGCAGACTGCCAATCTCACAACATGTATCACACAGTGAAAAGACAAACAAGCTGAACATCGGTCTTGTCACCAATCCTGCCATCTACGTGTTCGACCTTCACAAAATCATCTACGGTATGGAAAGCTACTGGAATATCATTGATGACCCAGAGAATATCAAAGATATTACCCAGGAAGACATCAATAGTCAGTGGTATATCCAGACGCTGAACGCCATCAACAAAGGAGAATCTTAATTTATGAGCACAAAAATTTATGATGCTTACAAATTCACACATGATTATTCCATGTATGAATTAAGCCAAACATTTGATAATCTTCGCACAGAAATCAAAGAAATCTGCGACCGTGACATCTTACAGAAGGTCATCGCAAAAACATTGTATTTCTACAATTTTAAACAAGCCAACGGAGATGTTCTTGTCGCAGAGATGGTTGCAAATACAAACCCGAAAAACAATCCTGATACAGACAATCATTATAATCGTTACATACATGACATATGGAAAGCTGTACAGGAAGACAGATGGACCACTGTCTACGTTGATGTCTACTTCCACGTTATAGATGAAATCAGCAAAGCTGCCAAATCTCCATTTCGAAGTGATTATGATTATAAATGTGTCCTTCAGATTATCCCTATGGAAACAAAGACACTTGCCATGTTTTTTGGTAACCCTATGCTCCGAGACTACCTGGAATCACGACACGACTTTTTAATAGACTATCACTACCAGAACCAGACAGACCAGCCTAACGACATTTCAGACGCCGAATGGAACATACGTGAAAAAGACTGGGATAAAGCTATTGGACCGGACTACATTCCAAGTCAGCATGGATTTGCAGTAGACTTGTTTAATACAGACAATGTCATGCCAATATTTGTACCATCGAAAGTAAAACCCGTACCAATGCCAAGTATCGAACGCCAGATGCGAGGGATTCGTGATACTCTCAGCTCTATCAAAAATGTGGAAGGATATCCACAGTCTGACCTCAAAAAATATTCTGTCTGGTATGATTTCATGCAAAGCGAACCATACAAACAGTGGGTTATTGACTGCAATAAAATGATTCAGGAGAAATGCCACCTTATTACAGACTTTCACGAATTCTGTGAACTTGTAGCACCAAAGAAAGAGGACGATTAATCATGAAATTCGTATTAATACACACAGACGGCTATTCCATCGACTATGATGACAGCCACAAAACGCTTGATGCAGCTCGAACAGAAATGAAACACCAGTATAATAGTAACATGCCATCTGATGGACTTTCTCCAGAATGGGAAAACATGTCATACTGTAACAATGACGATGCTATCCTATATGCAAACGGAGAAGACGTCCATGTATGGCGAATCATTACTGTATGACATCTTAACTTACACAAAGACTACTCTGTAATCATACAGGGTAGTCTTTTTTATACAAACCAACAAACTACAATACTACATAACCTACATAATTACACACATAACGGGAGCTAACTATATGTGAAACTATTTACCCTTAGCCCCTATATATAAGAAAGGAAACTTACTTCTATGAATAATAACAACAAACCAATCACACTCTTAGATATTCTTATGAATGCAAAAACATGTGGTACCAAGACTTTAAGAGAAGCTATAAACATCACAGCTGAACTCACCAATGGAGTTCTCTACGGTTCCCAAATGAAACCATATGAAGAATACGACTATCTCATGCGGCATGGTCGTACATTCGACGGAGATTTAATCACAGAAGACAGCGACATTGACTATGTAATCTCACTTCTTGAATCGCCTGACTACACCATCTATCGAGACATGTATCTTCAGGCATTACACTATGACGGCATTGCCGAAGAATTCGGCAACTAATAGAGGAAGTAGACACACTATGTATTCATCCGACATTGAATATATACCAACCAACCGACTTTCCATGTCATTACTTGACTATTTCGGTTCCCGTATGGATTGGCAAAAATGACCAGCTCATGTACAGCGGACCGGATAAACCATCTGTTGATACACCGGTCCAGATTCATCTCTACCGAGAACTTGACCACGTGAACTATATGCTCCACTCTCATTGCTACAATCAATCTTGTCGGTCACGGCAGCATTATCATGTGGAATACTCGAATACTACTGCAGAAACATGCCTGAGTACATAAACAAATACAATAGATAAGGAGAATAATCAATCATGCTTGTAGAAATCACATATGCCTGTAAGATGAACTGCTCACATTGCATGTCCGACTGTAAGCCTGACGGCATGAGCATGTCACTTGCAACTCTTGAAGACACATTGAAATTCATGGTAAAACACCGCATCCCAACATGGAACTTTTCCGGTGGTGAAATGTTCGAACATCCAGACATCATGGATGTACTGAAACTCATTGAAACATACTGGCAGAAATCGTTTGTCAAATGTCCAATCTCATTCATCACAAACGGTCGTGAGCTTGTTCGCAATAAAGAAATATATAACGCTGTATCTGACCTTCAGAAAAAATACAGCAAACGAAACATTCTTATCCAGGTCACGGATGATGAACGTTTTTATCCAGACCCGCTCACATCAAAAGAAAAATACTGGCTTGGTAAGCTCAATGCCATCATTGAACCTGTACCGTCGAATCCGATGGATAAATCCAAGTGCCTGTACCCACAGGGACGTGCACTTATCAACCATCCTGACTCGAACTGGAACACTATCGGTCCAAAATGTGCAAACTGTATTCTGATTACAAAACAGAAACCGAACATTACGTTCAACAGTCTTGTGAACACACTTCTTTCTCACAGAAAGACCTGTACACCAGTCGTTGCGCCAGATGGCAGCATCAAGATTGGAGAATCCGCTCTCTGCCCATCTGTAGCAAGTATTTATGATACCGAGTCAGACATTATTCGCAAAATATCACAGTGCAAATGTCATGCCTGCAAGATTCCATGGGAACGCTTTGAAAAGACGAACCCGCTTGCATACAGCATGCTTATATAATCAGAAAGGAGATTTTTATGCAATCATTACCAACAGATATCGCACAGCTTCAGACAACGTGCGGTACTCGTGTCATCTTAGATGGCAAATCCTGTATTACAAATATCACTGACAAAGACACATTTGATAAATGTCTTATCTACAGTGAAACAAAAAATCAGAAAATCAAGGACAGTATCAAATGCCAGCCAATGGATGATGACTGGAAAGAAAGATGCAAAGAAACCATGTTCTGGTTTCAGGACACTCTGGAAGGCATGAAGAAAATGCATCCATCTATGGATGAGCGCCTATTTGACCTTCGTCAAAAACTTCTTGACTTTGCAGGAGAAGCTGTCTGCCTTCCTGTTTATGAAGAAGACCTTGACAATATTTTGAACTATGGTCAGTTCTGGGTTGGCAACAATGTCAAACTTATGCGTGGTGAACCAAGCCAATGTCATGCAAATTCTTGTAACCTCTGGGAACAGAACAAAGATGTCACTCGTATCTGTACCGGATACGCATTATCACCCGATGGAATGTGGCGTCAGCATAGCTGGCTTGTATGGCATAAAGCCCGTTCCAACCAGATTGTTGAAACAACTGTAAAACGTGTTGCTTACTATGGCTTTGTCATGCCATATGACATGTGCCAGCAGTTTGCAGACGACAACTACTAAGAAAAGGAGCCATACATATGAACGAAATCGTAGACAAAGAAGACTTAATCAATACATGTGACAATTTCATGGACAAATACGAGAATAATGAATATGTACAGGATGTCATCCTTGAGATATTCTCTGAACTATTGAACTGTTCACAGGATACCCTTGTTTACAAATTGCTGCATCACATTCACATGTAGAAAGGAACTATAGCAATATGACCAAAACAGACATTGGCAAGATTCTTGCCATCATCCCAAAGACAGGAAATGCTGACTTCGATGAACACATTAATCAGGCAAAGATTGCCATTGCATCTGCGCCAGATATACCAGACCATATCGAAAGTCAGTCCGAATCACAGATTCTTACATCATGTATTGAACTTATGCAAGATTTGACTGACAGTTTTCTTGAATGGTACGATTTTATACATGGTGAAGACGCGATGAAAAATCTGGATACAGAGGAACGTTTCAATACAACACTTTCGTATTTCAAAATCGTCCAGAAACTGTTCTTACAGCATACTCATCATTCAGGTGGTACATCCACCAGACAAAAATGCATAGAACTTCAAGTTCCATGTGATGACGGTATCCTTTTCGGAATACCATACGATGACAACCAGTATGATGAAGAAGACAATGGTGAAACCGAATAATTCCAACAAAAACATTCCGCACCTGGTACTCCATGTATCGGGTGCTATTTCTGTTACTATATTTATACACATTGAGAAAGAAGGTTATCTTTATGCCAATTCGTTATATCCGAAGCTTATTATGTCATCATGAATTCATCAAGACATGTGAAGAATCATATCAAGAAGGAAAAGTCGTCATCTATATGTGTAAACATTGCGGATGGGTTCGTAAAATGAAAACATTTAGCATTCTTGACTAAGGAGGTGTACTACGAATATGTTTTGCAGCAATCAGATACTTACTGTCAACGGAGACAGTATTTCAAATCTTAAACGCACTATCCAGTTCATACTGGATATTGACGAAAAACAAATCACAGATGTTAGAGGAATCTGTGTGAAAGACGGACGTCTTATCTTTGGATGGATTCCAAAAGAACGTGACAAAGATAATAAGCCCACTGGAAGATTTGAACATGACTATGCCATGCTATGGCAGATAACCCTGCTTAACCCACTTCTTCCACCAACACTTGACATTATTACAACAATTATTACAAACTGGCTCAACTCTGAAGAGGTCGCCAAACAGTACCAGATACTTCATGAAAAAGAAAAAGCTGGATACTGGGACACTCCGACACAAGGCTGGAAAGTGACAGCAATCTCTGATGAAGGAGAAATACACGGTCCAACATTCAGTCTATTTGCAGTTGAACCAGCATGGCTTGAGTATCTTAAATGATACTTATAGCCAGAAAAGGAGATTATTATCATGAAAAATTGCAATCATCATCACATCACTACCATTCTGTTTCTGATAAGCATACTGCTTATTTCACTGTTCATTTCAGGATGTTCCGCTGATACTACATCAGCTGCAAACCATAGACCAGTTGAACAGCCACACCTGTACTGGAAAGACATTGACGTCACTGTTACTGATATCGAAAAGAAACACTGGTTCGCAGGAACACACTGGTATCAGGTCACAACTTATGTACACAGTGATGAATACAATATTGACGGAGAATACACTGAAAAAGGTTCCGGCATATTTGGATGTCCTGCAAGCTGGGACTACGAAACAGGCGATACCGTCAAAGCAGAACTGTATTCATGGGTTCTTGACTCTACTGGAGAAATTACCCGTCGTGAAATTAATCAGGTCTACTGATATATTTTCACAAACGATTACACCCGGCAAGTCTGTCGGGTGATTTTTTACATCACGAAAACTTTTTACGATTTCTTATTGACTTAGTATCAAAATGATGCTAAGATAGAAACAGATAAGATAGTATCAAAATGATACAAAGTAAAAACATTTATTTATGAAAAGCAAAATCTACGACTAGCGTACTGTATCATTGATGCAATACACTAGAGTCGATAACAATCTGATAACATTTTTTGACATACTAAAAGTAATAAAATACAAGGAGGATATTTTAATGGCAGTCAAATATGTATTTGTAACTGGTGGCGTTGTTTCCGGTCTTGGAAAAGGTATCACAGCAGCATCTTTAGGAAGATTGCTCAAAATGCGCGGATACAGTGTAACAATGCAGAAGTTCGATCCATATATCAATATTGACCCGGGTACTATGAATCCGGTACAGCATGGTGAGGTTTTCGTAACAGATGATGGTGCTGAGACAGATCTTGACCTCGGACATTATGAGCGTTTCATCGATGAAAGTCTTACAAAACAGTCAAATGTGACAACCGGTAAGGTTTACTGGTCAGTTCTTAACAAAGAACGCCGTGGTGATTATGGCGGAGGTACGGTTCAGGTAATCCCTCATATCACAAATGAGATAAAGAGCCGTTTTTACCGCAATGACGGCTGCAAGGATACACAGATAGCCATCATCGAAGTGGGTGGTACGGTAGGTGATATTGAAAGCCAGCCTTTCCTTGAGTCTATCCGTCAGTTCCAGCATGATATTGGACACGACAATGCTATCCTTATCCATGTGACACTTATTCCTTATCTTAAAGCCTCAGGCGAGATGAAAACAAAGCCTACTCAGGCGAGCGTAAAAGAACTTCAGGGAATGGGCATCCAGCCTGATGTTATCGTATGCCGTACAGAACTCCCTCTTGAAGAAGGGCTTAAGGATAAGATTGCACTTTTCTGTAATGTTCCTACAAAGAGTGTTTTGCAGAATCTTGATGTGGAGACACTTTACGAAGCTCCTCTCGCAATGGAAAAAGAACACCTCGCAGATGTAGTATGTGAAAAACTCTGTCTTGACTGCCCAGAACCTGACATAACTGAGTGGCAGAATATGGTTGACACACTTAAAAACCTTGATAAAGATGTCACTGTCGCACTTGTCGGCAAATATACATCACTTCATGATGCTTATATCAGTGTTGTTGAATCCTTAAAACACGGTGGACTTGCACATAAGAGCAATGTCAACATCAAATGGATTCCTTCCGAAGAATTAAATGAAGACAATGCTTCAGAGCTTCTTGGCGATGTCAGCGGAATATTAGTTCCGGGCGGATTTGGTGACAGAGGAATAGACGGTAAGATAACTGCCATCAAATATGCGAGAGAAAACAACATTCCATTCCTCGGTCTTTGCCTCGGAATGCAGCTTGCGATAGTTGAGTTTGCAAGACATGTTGTAGGTTTCCATGATGCACACAGTATCGAGCTTGATCCTCAGACCACACACCCTGTTATCCATCTTATGCCTGAGCAGGATGGTATCGAGGACATTGGCGGTACATTAAGACTCGGCTCTTATCCATGTGTACTTGATAAAACTTCAAAAGCCTATGAGCTTTACGGTGAGGAAACTATCCATGAGAGACACAGACACCGCTACGAAGTAAACAATTACTACCGTGAAGATTTAGAAAAAGCAGGGCTTCTCCTCTCAGGACTTTCTCCTGACGGAAGAATTGTTGAGATGTGTGAGATACCTACTCATCCGTGGTTTATCGCAACACAGGCTCACCCTGAATTCAAATCAAGACCGAACAGACCACATCCTTTATTCAAGGGATTTGTTGGTGCTGCACTTAAATATCAGGACGAAAACAAATAAAATGATGCAAAGGTCAAAGGCAGATAGCAATGCTGCAGTCCATGGCATCAGTTGGGGCAAAATGCCTTTTGACCACAACATTATAAGATATATGCATACAAATGAAGTGCCTGCCCCTGTTTTTCAGTGGCAGGCATTTTCCTATACATTAAAACAAATTTTGTGTCTGTGCACACCTGACACAAATATGATATTAAAAAGTGTGCAGAAATGGGGATAAATATGAAAACAACAAACACTAACAAACACAACTCAGGCCGCCAGCCGTTTTTTATGGCTCTCGCCCTCTTTCTCTGTTGTGCAATTATCGTATGTATAACCGGACAGCAAAATAACGGCTATGCATCATCACAGAATAACACACAGGTAAATTCCGTGAAAGCGGCTGCCACTGCTGCTTCGGGAAGTGCTGTCTCCAGCGGAAGTGCTGTCTCATCTAAAGAGCTTCGCGGTGTGTGGGTGTCATTTTTAAGCTATAGCAGCAAGGGATACACAAAGAAAAGTTTCACCAACTACATAACAAAAGTTTTCAAAAAGTGTAAATCAAACGGATATAACACGGTATTTGTCCACGCACGAATGTTTTCAGATGCAATGTATCCATCTAAATATTTCCCGTGGTCAGTATATGCATCAGGAACTGCCGGAAAAAATCCGGGATTTGATCCGTTAAAAATAATGGTCGATAAAGCTCATGGAATGGGACTTTCAGTCCATGCATGGCTCAATCCTTACAGGATTTCTTCATCGACAACAAACATAAATACACTTCCAAAAAGCTCATATGCATATAAATGGGCGAAATCTTCTTCAAAGGCAAAGAGAAGAAATGTATTAAAATACAATGGTGGACTCTATTACAATCCCGCAAAACCTGATGTGCGAAATCTCATCAACAACGGAGTAAAAGAGATAGTTAAAAATTATAATGTAGACGGAATACATTTTGATGATTACTTCTACCCAAATCTTGGAACTGCATACAAGAAAAACTTTGACCGACCTGAATATAATTATTATGTCAAAGCCAGAAAAAAGAGTGGCAAAAAATATTACGGCATCGTAAATTGGAGAAGACAAAATGTTGACCTGCTTATCAAAAAAGTTTACAAAACAGTAAAAACAACAAGAAAAAAAGCTGTCTTTGGTGTAAGTCCTGCCGGAAATCTTGACAATCTCTATCTAAACAACAGTTATTACTGTGATGTTAAAAAATGGATGTCATCAACCGGCTATATCGACTATATCTGCCCTCAGATATACTGGACATTCACACATACTGTATGCCCTTACAAAGCAACTTGCAAACGATGGGCAAATCTGAAAAGAAATAAAAATGTAAAACTCTATATAGGTCTTGCAGGATACAGAGCCGGTCTTTCAAAGGCACAGGCAAAAGCCGTGTACGACATAGGCTGGTCAAAAAGCAACACCATCTTAAAGCGTGAAGTTTTATATGGAAGAAGCACTAAGAAAGTCAGCGGTTATGTTCTGTTCTCATATGCTGACCTCAACAGAAAAGCAGCGGCAAAAGAGATTGCTAATCTTAAGAAGGTTTTTAAGTGATTTATTTGGCTAACGGCTAACGGACGGAGAAGCCGTATATATAATTCCTCGATGGCACGCGTA
>ENA-ORTF01002157-ORTF01002157.1-human-gut-metagenome-genome-assembly--contig:-NODE-2157-length-20602-cov-3.651579_pt1 | contig 20602 bp, 14 predicted proteins | sample MGYA00241908_ERZ509180 | MGnify/ENA primary metagenome ERZ509180 (study PRJEB26280, sample SAMEA2338814) | human gut metagenome | biome: human gut; feature: human-associated habitat; material: faeces... | reverse complement strand
GTCAAAGCCCTATCGGCTTACTCCCATTCGATGGTCGCCGGCGGCTTGGAGGTGCAATCGAGGACGACGCGGTTGATCTGGCGGCATTCGTTGGTGATGCGCGTGGAGATCGTGGCGAGCACATCGTAGGGGACACGGGACCAGTCGGCGGTCATGGCGTCTTCCGAGCTGACCGGGCGCAGGACGATCGGCGAGCCGTAGGTGCGCTCGTCGCCTTGGACGCCGACAGAGTGAACGTCAGCCAGAAGCACGACCGGGCACTGCCAGATGTCGCGGTCGAGACCGGCCTTGGAGAGTTCCTCGCGGGCGATGGCGTCGGCCTCGCGCAGCAGGTCGAGGCGCTCCTTGGTGATCTCGCCGATGATGCGGATGCCCAGACCCGGGCCCGGGAAGGGCTGACGCCAGACGATTTCGTCGGGCAGACCGAGCTCGGTGCCGATGGCGCGCACCTCATCCTTGAACAGAGTGCGCAGCGGTTCGATGAGCTGGAACTTGATGTCCTCGGGCAGGCCGCCGACGTTGTGGTGGCTCTTGATGTTGGCCGCGCCGTCGCCGCCGCCGGATTCGACGACGTCGGGGTAGAGCGTGCCCTGCACGAGGAACTTGACCTCCTTGCCGCGGGCGCCGGCCTCTTCGAGGACCTGGCGCTGGGCCTTCTCGAAGGTGCGGATGAACTTCTCGCCGATGATCTTGCGCTTGCGCTCCGGCTCGGAGACGCCTGCGAGGGCGTCGAGGAAGTCGTCGGCGGCGTCGACGGTGATGAGGCGGATGCCGGTCGCGGCGACGAAGTCGTGCTTGACCTGCTCGACTTCGCCCTTGCGCAGCAGGCCGTGGTCCACGAACACGCAGGTGAGCTGGTCGCCGATGGCCTTGTGTACCAGAGCGGCGGCCACGGCGGAATCAACGCCGCCGGACAGGCCGCAGATCACCTCGGCGTCGCCGACCTGCTCGCGGATCTTCTTGACTTGATCCTCGATAATCGAGGAGGCATCCCAGTCGTTGGGCAGCGCGGCGCAACGGTGCAGGAAGTTTTCGATAAGCTTCTGGCCAAGCGGGGAGTGCTTGACTTCCGGGTGCCACTGCACACCATAGAGCTTGCGGGATTCGTCCGCCATGGCGGCCACGGGCGCGCCTTCGGTGTGGGCCAGCACTTCGAAGCCGGCCGGGGCCTGTTCGACCGCCACACCGTGGCTCATCCACGTGGTCTGCTCGGCGGGGGAGTCGGCGAGGATGCCGGCGGCGTCGTCGATGGTGGCTGAGGTCTTGCCGTATTCGCCGAGCGCGGCCTTATCCACCTTGCCGCCGAGCTCATAGGCCATGACCTGGAAGCCGTAGCAGATACCAAGCACCGGAACACCGGATTCGAATACCTTGGTGTCTATGGTCGGCGCGCCGGGCTCGAACACGGAGGCCGGGCCGCCAGACAGAATAATCGCCTTCGGATCCTTGGCCAGGATCTCGTCGACCGGCATGGAATGAGGGACCAGCTCGGAGTACACGCCTGCTTCGCGCACGCGGCGGGCGATGAGCTGGGCGTACTGGGCGCCGAAGTCGACGACAAGCACAGGACCGTTTGCCATTGATATTCCCCTAACGTTCATTGGAATTTTACGTGGGCTGAACACCCCTGATTATCACTGGTCAAGGCGACAAGGCCGACACGCAGAGACTATGTGCGCAAATCGAACAAACTACATGCCTGTAGACGGACAACACGCCGATTTCGAACATGGGAAATCGAACGTGCGCTGTTCTAGCCAAATGCTGGATTTCCGCATGCTTCCGCCGTTTTGAAAAAGTATGTTGAAAAAACTAATGTTGACAAACGGTCAGTCGAACCGCACAAATACTGAAATATCCGCAACAATTTCGAACACACCCGCAAGAAATCGTTCAAAAGTCGCGTTGTCCTCGTACCATGACGATTGATTGGGAACGGAAAACCTTGGCACCGCAAGGGTCAGGGACCGTGACCGAACAGAAATAATCAATCGCACGATCACGTGCAGGAGTACAGGAGTACACATGACGAGTCCTGTTATTGGCACCCCTTGGAAGAAGCTCAACGCTCCGGTTTCCGAGGAAGCCCTCGAAGGCGTTGACAAGTACTGGCGCGTTGCCAACTACCTTTCCATCGGCCAGATTTATCTGCGTTCCAACCCGCTGATGAAGGAGCCCTTCACCCGCGAAGATGTGAAGCACCGTCTGGTGGGCCACTGGGGCACTACCCCTGGCCTGAACTTCCTCATCGGCCACATCAACCGTTTCATTGCTGACCACGGCCAGAACACCGTGATCATCATGGGCCCGGGCCACGGCGGCCCGGCCGGTACCTCCCAGTCCTACCTGGACGGCACCTACACCGAGACCTTCCCGAAGATCACCAAGGACGAAGCTGGTCTGCAGAAGTTCTTCCGTCAGTTCTCTTACCCGGGCGGCATTCCGTCCCACTTCGCTCCGGAGACCCCGGGCTCCATCCACGAGGGTGGTGAGCTGGGTTACGCTCTGTCCCACGCTTACGGCGCCATCATGGACAACCCGAGCCTGTTTGTCCCGGCCATCGTCGGCGACGGCGAGGCTGAGACCGGCCCGCTGGCTACCGGCTGGCAGTCCAACAAGCTCGTGAACCCGCGCACCGACGGTATCGTGCTGCCGATCCTGCACCTCAACGGCTACAAGATCGCCAACCCGACCATCCTGTCCCGCATCTCCGACGAAGAGCTCCACGAGTTCTTCCACGGCATGGGTTACGAGCCCTACGAGTTCGTCGCTGGCTTCGATGATGAGGACCACATGTCCATCCACCGTCGCTTCGCCGAGCTGTGGGAGACCATCTGGGACGAGATCTGCGACATCAAGGCCACCGCTCAGACCGACAACGTGCACCGTCCGTTCTACCCGATGCTGATCTTCCGCACCCCGAAGGGCTGGACCTGCCCGAAGTACATCGACGGCAAGAAGACCGAGGGCTCCTGGCGTTCCCACCAGGTGCCGCTGGCTTCCGCCCGCGACACCGAGGCCCACTTCGAGGTTCTCAAGAACTGGCTCGAGTCCTACAAGCCGGAAGAGCTGTTCGACGCCAACGGTGCTGTCAAGGACGACGTCCTTGCCTTCATGCCGAAGGGCGAGCTGCGTATCGGTGCCAACCCGAACGCCAACGGTGGTGTGATCCGCAACGACCTGAAGCTGCCGAACCTCGAGGACTACGAGGTCAAGGAAGTGGCTGAGTACGGCCACGGCTGGGGCCAGCTCGAGGCCACCCGTACCCTGGGTGCCTACACTCGCGACATCATCAAGAACAACCCGCGCGACTTCCGCATCTTCGGACCGGATGAGACCGCTTCCAACCGTCTGCAGGCTTCCTACGAAGTCACCAACAAGCAGTGGGATGCCGGCTACATCTCCGACGAGGTCGACGAGCACATGCACGTCTCCGGCCAGGTCGTTGAGCAGCTGTCCGAGCACCAGATGGAAGGCTTCCTCGAGGCCTACCTGCTGACCGGTCGTCACGGCATCTGGAGCTCCTACGAGTCCTTCGTCCACGTGATCGACTCCATGCTGAACCAGCACGCCAAGTGGCTTGAGGCTACCGTCCGTGAGATTCCGTGGCGCAAGCCGATCGCCTCCATGAACCTGCTGGTCTCCTCCCATGTTTGGCGTCAGGACCACAACGGCTTCTCCCACCAGGATCCGGGTGTCACCTCCGTCCTGCTGAACAAGTGCTTCCACAACGACCACGTCATCGGCATCTACTTCGCCACCGATGCGAACATGCTGCTGGCCATCGCCGAGAAGTGCTACAAGTCCACCAACAAGATCAACGCCATCATCGCTGGTAAGCAGCCTGCTGCCACCTGGCTGACCCTGGACGAGGCTCGTGCCGAGCTCGAGAAGGGTGCCGCCGCTTGGGATTGGGCTTCCACCGCCAAGAACAACGATGAGGCCGAGGTCGTGCTTGCCGCCGCCGGCGATGTCCCGACTCAGGAGATCATGGCTGCTTCCGACAAGCTGAAGGAACTGGGCGTCAAGTTCAAGGTTGTGAACGTTGCCGACCTGCTCTCCCTGCAGTCCGCCAAGGAGAACGACGAGGCTCTGACCGACGAGGAGTTCGCCGACATCTTCACCGCCGACAAGCCGGTGCTGTTCGCGTACCACTCCTACGCTCACGACGTGCGTGGCCTGATCTACGACCGTCCGAACCACGACAACTTCAACGTCCACGGCTACGAGGAGGAGGGCTCCACCACCACCCCGTACGACATGGTTCGTGTCAACCGCATCGACCGCTACGAGCTGACCGCTGAGGCTCTGCGCATGATCGACGCCGACAAGTACGCCGACAAGATCGACGAGCTCGAGAAGTTCCGTGATGAGGCCTTCCAGTTCGCCGTCGACAACGGCTACGACCACCCGGACTACACCGACTGGGTGTACTCCGGCGTGAACACCGACAAGAAGGGTGCCGTCACCGCTACCGCCGCTACCGCTGGCGACAACGAGTGATAACACCTCCACGGTGTTGTTAGTTCGCTAACACCAAAGGGCTCGGGATTCGTCCCGAGCCCTTTGCTTATTCATAAGCCCTGTCACGGCGGGGCAGAACAAAGCGAACTGTTGTGATGTTTTAATCGCGTAGCACCCTGAAATGCAGCAGGGCATTGCGCACACCGTCGTGGTCCACATCGTCAGTGATGTAGTCGGCGGCGGCCTTGGGCTCGGCGGTCGCATTGCCCATCGCGACCCCGATGCCGGCGTAGGCGAGCATATCCGTGTCATTGCCGCCATCGCCGAAGGCCATGGTCTGCTCGCGCGTGATGCCGTAATGCGCCATGAACCGCTGGATGCCGCGCGGCTTGCCGCCATCGGCCGGAATCAGATCCGTGAAATCCGGATGCCAACGCACCCCGCGCACATTGCTGCACAGTCCCACCAGTTCGGCCTCCAGCTCGGGCCCGACAAAGGGACTGATCTGGAAAGTCTCATGATCCAGCGCGCGGGTGCGCGGGTCCTCGAAATACCGGGTCGGTGCGGTTTTGCCCAGTTTGCTCCACGTGGCGCGAAGCAGATCATTGGACTGGTTGAAGTACACGTAATCCTTCTCGCCGAAATTGCACACCACATCGGGGTGACGGTCCAGCCAGTCGAGAATCACCTCAATATCAGCAGTATCCAAGGCCTGCGAGGCAAAGAAGCCGGTGTCATCAAAACAATACTGCCCATTGAACGCCACCACGCCATCGAACGTCACCGGCATGGTATCCAGCACCACGTGCATCTGTGAAGGCGCGCGGCCCGTGCAAATCAGCACCTTGACGCCTGCGGCCTGCAGCCGGTGAATCGCCTCGATTGTGGAATCCGGCACCGTATGGGTCGTGAAACTGGTGAGCGTGCCATCGATATCGAAGAATACGGCTCGGATATCGGCATTGGCAGTATCGGTAGTCATAGCTTCCATTGTCAAAGCCCCTCTCGACGTGCTTTCCGGCGTGTTCGGCACGCCTATAGCGGGTTATCAAACGCACGAATCGCTGGACCTCAACGAATTCCAGCACCTGCTCTACTTGGCCAACTACAACGTGAGCAACAAGAAGGACCTGCAGCCCATCGGCGGCACCGCCATCTACCCGCTCGGCGTGTACTCCACCAAGGTCAAGGACATCAAGGACCTGAAGCAGGGCGACACCGTCACCATTCCGAACGACGAAACCAACCAGGCCCGCGCTATCGGCGTGCTCAAGGCCGCCGGTCTCGTGACGCTCAAGGGCGACTGGACCGCCTTCTCCACCCCGGCCTACATCGACGAAGCCAAGAGCAAGGTCAAGGTCACCCCGCTCAAGGCCGAACAGGTGGCCACCACCCTGAAGGACCCGACCATCGCCGCTGGTGTGATCAACAACGACTACGTGGCCGATGCCGGTCTCGACCCGAAGGACGCCATCTACCAGGATGACGCCGAATCCGAAGAGGCTCGCCCCTACATCAACGTGTGGGTGGCCCGCAAGGCGGACGTGAACAACGAGACCTACAAGAAGCTCGTTTCCATCTACCAGCAGAAGGATGTGCTCGACGCCCTGCAGGAGAACTCCGGCGGTACCGCGGTGTTCGCCGACAAGTTCAGCGCCAGCGAGCTGCAAGGCTTCCTGTCCGACATTGAGAAGGATGCCAAGGCCCAGCAGTGAGCCGCGGCTGATACGAGCGCACGACTAGCCTGTCCATAGCCATTACCACCAAGCGGAGCGAGTACCCGAGCCAACAATCGGGATTCGCTCCGCTTCCGTGACCGGACACCAACAACCAGCATCAGGGAGCACTATGAGCGACCCCATCATCACCTTCGACCATGTCGTGAAGGAATTCAAAACACGCGGACGCGGCGCGAACATCGCACGAGCCGTGGATGACGTCAGCCTGACCATCGATCGCGGTGACATCTTCGGCATCATCGGCTATTCCGGTGCAGGCAAATCCACACTGGTCCGGCTTATCAACGCGCTCGAACGACCCACCTCCGGCACTGTGACCGTGCTTGGTACTGATATCACCTCTCTGAGTGAGACCAAGCTGCGGCCCATCCGCCAGAAAATCGGCATGATTTTCCAGCAGTTCAACCTGTTCTCCACCAAAACCGTGGCCCAGAACATCGCCTACCCACTGCAACTCGATCACTGGCGCAAGGACTATCAGGATCGTCGTGTCAACGAACTCCTTGAATTCGTGGGCCTCAGTGAGCACGCAAACAAATACCCTTCGCAGCTGTCCGGCGGCCAGAAGCAGCGCGTCGGCATCGCCCGCGCACTGGCCACTAATCCGGAGATTCTGCTCGCCGACGAAGCCACCAGCGCGCTCGACCCGGAAACCACCACCGAAGTGCTGGCCTTGCTCAAGCGTGTGAACGAGGAATTCGGCATCACCATTGTGCTTATCACCCATCAGATGAACGTGGTCCAGCAGATTGCCGGCCGCGTGGCCGTAATGAGCGCCGGACGCGTGGTCGAATCCGGCGACGTATACGATGTGTTCGCTGCACCCCAGCAGCCGGTGACCAAGCGATTCATTGCCACCGCATTGTCTGGCCTGCCCGAGGAAGACCGGGTCGAGCGATTGCATCACGAATGGTCGGGCCGCATTGTCACCGTGCTTATCCGCCAAAAGGACGTTTCCGGCACCCAAGGCCATGAACTCAAGGCATCCGGACAGAATATCTCCGAACTCATCGCCAAATACGGCGTCGAATCCAGCCTGCTCTACGGCGGCATCGACACGGTCAAGGGGACCGCCATCGGTGCCATCACCTACGAATTCAACGGGCCCGGCTGGCATGTGGACGAATTCCTGCGCGAGCTCGCCGCCAATAGCGACGTCATCGACTTCGGCACCGCCGCAAAGCCTGTGGCCTACGCCGACGCAGTCGCCGGACATGCCTCCTACGCCGAAGACCGCGCCCATGACCCACTGGCGGCCGATACTGCCACCGCGCCCGCCGCGTCCGCCGCCGCACATGAAGGAGCCAACGCATGATCATCCTCGCCAACCCGCGTAGCGACTGGAACGTGCTGCGTCCACTACTGTTCGAATCCATTGGCCAGACCCTGACCATGGTGCTCGTCACCCTCGTCATCGGCGGATTCCTCGGCCTGATCCTCGGCGTGGTGCTCTATGGCACCCGCCCCGGCAACCTGTTCGAGAACGCGGTCGTCTACCGCATCCTTGACATCATCGTCAACATCGTGCGCCCGATTCCGTTCATCATCTTCCTGGCAGCCATGCAGCCGCTCACCATCGTCGTGGTCGGCACGTCCATCGGCACCGTGGCCGCCATCTTCCCGATGGTGGTGATGTGCACCTTCGCCACCTCGCGTCTGGTCGAACAGAATCTCGTGCCGGTCGACCCGGGAGTAATCGAGGCCGCGCGTTCGATGGGTGCCGGCAAGCTCACCATCATCCGCACCGTGCTCATCCCCGAAGCCCTGGCACCGCTGATCCTGGCCTACGCCTTCCTGTTCATTGGCGTGCTCGACATGTCTGCCATGGCCGGCTACATCGGCGGTGGCGGTCTCGGTAACTTCGCCATCGCCTACGGCTACCAGAAGTTCGACCAGACCGTCACCTGGACGGCCGTGATCATCATGATCGTACTGGTCCAGGTGGTGCAGGGCATCGCCAACGCCATCGCCAAACGACTGCTCAAACGCCAGCAATAACAAGGCATACTGACCCCATAGATCGCGGCCCTCGCCAATATGGAGCGAGGGCCGCAATATATTCTTCGCGCTACTAGAATCGGGAACCATGAGTGAACATATCGACATCGACCACGAACTCATCACTATCCGCCACTACCTGCACGCCCATCCGGAGCGTAGTTTCCGTGAATTCGGCACCAGCATCTATCTGACCGACCAGCTCAAGGCGCACGGCATCGAGATCCTGCACAACCCGCTGGAGACTGGTGTTGTGGGGCTCATTCAGGGCGAGGCCGGTCCCGGGCCGCGTATCGGGCTGCGCGCTGACATCGACGGCCTGCCCATCGTGGAAGACTCCGGACTGGAGTTCAGCTCCGTCAATGAAGGCGTGATGCACGGCTGCGGCCACGACCTGCACATGACCGGTCTGCTCGGTGCCGCCTTCTGGCTCGCCGAGCACCGTGACAAGTTCGCCGGCTCGATCAAGATTCTGTTCCAGCCGAGTGAGGAGACCGGCCAAGGCGCTCGCGCCATGATCGACGCCGGACTCGTGGATGACGTCGAAGCCATTATCGGCACGCACAACAACCCCAACTATGCGCCCGGCCAGCTGGCCATCGGCGTTGAGCCGATGATGGCCGGCTGCGTGAAATTCCGCGTGACCCTCCACGCCCAAGGCACCCACGCCGGTTACCCGTACAAGGGCACCGGGCCCATCGAAGCGCTCGCCAGTATTATTCTGAGCCTGCAGACCATCGTGAGCCGCAACGTCACGCCCTTCCACCCGCTGGTGCTGTCCGTTACCGAAGTGCACGGCGGCCATGTGTGGAACGTGGTGCCCGCCGAAGCCGGATTCCAAGGGACTGTGCGCTATTTCCACAAGTCGGATGGCAATCTGGTCGGCCGCCGATTCAAGGAAGTGGTGGAACACACCGCCGAGGCATACGGCATCAGCGCCGACGTGGTCTGGGATGACTTTCAAGACCCGCTGGTCTCCGATCCAGGTCTCGCCAAGGCCGTGGCGGCGGATGTCAACGACTACGCGCAGCTCGAACCGATACGTCAGTCGATGGCGGGGGAGGACTTCTGCGAATTCGCCAAGGTGACGTTGCCGGTGTTCGCGTTCGTCGGGTCAAACGGCCAGGAAGGTTGCGCCGACTGGCATAGCCCGCATTTCGTGGGTCTCGACGAATCCATTCCCACCTTCGTCAACTTCTACGTCAACACCGCTCTGCGCGTGCTCAACGAGCTGAAGTAAATCCTTTTCTGGCTCGCCTCCGGAGGCTGAGGCGTTAGGCAGACAGCCCAGTGGGCTGTCTGTAGCCGAAGGTGAGGCGACAGCCGAACCAGATATGCGCGGGCCTCGCCCGTCCATAAGTGCAGGACGAGCTATCAGCGAAGCTGACTGAGGGGAGTGGCATTCGTTCATTAGGTCGATTCATCGTCCATTAGGTCGGTGAACGGCGATACTGGTTGTTGGAATCGCGCCATTGCAACGACTGATATCGCATTGCAGTGACCTAATGAACGCAAAAACGACCTAATGAATGACGCCAAGCCGGAAGAACAGGCAATCCGACGTCATACGCGGCTACACTAAGAATCTATGACACAGCTTCGCTTCGCACTCGCCCAGATCGACACCTGCGTCGGCGCGCTTGACGCCAACGCCGCCAAGGTGCTCGACTACTCCCGTAAAGCCGCCGCAGGAAACGCCCAAGTGGTTGTTTTCCCGGAAATGACCCTCACCGGATACCCCATCGAGGATCTGGCCCTGCGCCGCACCTTCCGCCAAGCCGCATGGGACAAGGCCAACGAACTCGCCACCCAGCTCAACGACGACGGCCTCGGCGATCTGTTCGTGGTGGTCGGCACCGTGGGCACCGACCGCAAGACCTCCAAGCCGCGCAACCGACTGGTGGTCTTGCACCAAGGCGTGGTCTGGGCTGGCTACGACAAGCACTTCCTGCCCAACTACGGCGTGTTCGACGAATTCCGCATCTTCTCCGCCGGCGACCGCTCCGTGACCCTCGACGTGGACGGCGCCACCATTGGCGTGGCCATCTGCGAGGACATCTGGCAGGACGGCGGCCCGGTGGCCGACCTGGCCACCAAGAACATCGACCTGCTGCTCACCATCAACGGCTCGCCGTATGAGGAAGGCAAGACCAACACCCGTTTCGAGCTCGCCCAGCGTCGTGCCGCCGAGGTTAACGCCCCGGTCATCTACCTGAATCAGGTCGGCGGTCAAGACGACCTCGTCTTCGACGGCGGCAGCTTCGTGGTCGACGCCGACGGCACGCTTATCGAACGCAGCCCGATGTTCATGGAAAACCTGACGTTCTGGGACTTCGATTCCGCCGCCGAACATCAGGCCAAGGCCGAGATCGTTCCGGAACTCGACCCGGACGAAGAGGTATACACCGCCTGCGTGCTCGGCCTCAAGGACTACATGGCCAAGAACCACTTCACCGGCGTGACGCTGGGCCTCTCAGGAGGCATCGACTCCGCACTGGTAGCCGCCATGGCGGCCGACGCATGCGGCGGCGAGAACGTCTGGGGCATCTCCATGCCCTCCATGTACTCCTCCGACGGTTCCAAAGACGACGCCGCCGATTTGGCCTCCAACATTGGCGCCCATTACGAGGTCCAGCCCATTGAGCCATTGTTCAACGCCTACCAACAGCAACTTGACCTTGATGGCGTCTCCGCCGAGAACCTGCAGGCCCGCATCCGCGGTGTGATCGTGATGGCCAGCTCCAATTCGCGCGGTCTGCTCGCCGTGGCCACCGGCAACAAGTCAGAGCTCGCCTGCGGCTACTCGACCATCTACGGCGATGCGGTAGGCGGCTACGCACCCATCAAGGACCTGCTCAAGACCCGTGTCTGGGAGATCAGCCGTTGGCGTAACAAGGCCGCGGCCGCAGGCGTCGGCATCGGCGGTCTCAAGATCGTGGGCAACGAGGACGGCAACACCGGCATCCCGTTGAAGGACGGCGTGATGATTCCGGTCTCCTCCATCGAGAAGGCACCCTCGGCCGAGTTGCGCCCCGGGCAGAAGGACTCCGACTCCCTGCCCGAATACGCGCTGCTCGACAAGGTGCTCGCCGCATACATCGAGCACGCGCACGGCCGCGCCGACCTGTTAGCCGACGGCTTCGACCAGGTCACCGTAGACACCGTGATGCGATTGGTGGACCGCGCCGAATGGAAGCGCCGCCAATACCCGCTGGGACCGAAGGTCACGGCCCTCGCGTTCGGCCGCGACCGCCGACTGCCCGTCACCAACGCATTCAGGGAATAAACATATATTGCTCCCGCCAGCGGGAGCAAGTAATACCGTTGAGGAGGTACCAATGACAGACGATAACAAGAAGCAGTGGTATTTCAACACCGTCAAGAAGCAGGCCGAGTTGGGCATGGTCTCACCGATCGAACAGCGCATGGGTCCGTACAAGACCAAGGAAGACGCCGAACATGCGTGGGACATCGTGGTGGACCGCAATGCCAGATGGGAGGAGGAGAACCGGCGCTGGAAGAACTACGGCGTGAAACCCGCACAGGCTCGCCCCGAGGATTGACGGTCGAAAACTGACGGATACGGTTCTGCTGTCAATCTCAAGACCGAACCGCTCATACGAACATCACAGTATGAGCGGTTTCCCATATCTGGAGACGTGCAATAGTCCCATCAATATCTAGAAGCCATTGGAATGGTAGCGTTCACAGAAACAATGTGAGATAGCTCACTCCCAATTTCAGCTTTTCTCAAGCAAGTGCCAACTACACTGTTGAACCAAGGGTTCCGTGAAGATGCGAAACCTACAACCCCATTTAAGGAGTGACATGACCGCAGTGGAAAATGCAGCTGTCTCCCAGGAGGAGCTCGACGCCAAGGCGTGGGCCGGCTTCACCGAGGGCAACTGGCAGAAGGATATTGACGTCCGCGACTTCATCCAGAAGAACTACACCCCGTACGAGGGCGACGAGACATTCCTGGCTCCTGCCACCGAGAAGACCAAGCACCTGTGGAAGTACCTCGACGACAACTATCTGGCCGTGGAGCGCAAGCAGCGCGTCTACGACGTGGACACCCATACCCCGGCCGACGTCGACGCCTTCCCGGCCGGCTACATCGACTCCCCGGAAGTCGATAACGTGGTCGTTGGCCTCCAGACCGACGTTCCCTGCAAGCGCGCGATGATGCCGAACGGTGGCTGGCGCATGGTCGAGCAGGCCATCAAGGAAGCCGGCAAGGAACCGGATCCGGAGATCAAGAAGATCTTCACCAAGTACCGCAAGACCCACAACGACGGCGTCTTCGGCGTGTACACCAAGCAGATCAAGGTCGCCCGCCACAACAAGATCCTCACCGGTCTGCCGGACGCCTACGGCCGTGGCCGCATCATCGGCGACTACCGCCGCGTCGCCCTGTACGGCGTGAACAAGCTCATCGCCTTCAAGAAGCGCGACAAGGACTCCGTGCCGTACCGCAACGACTTCACCGAGCCGGAGATCGAGCACTGGATCCGCTTCCGTGAGGAGCACGACGAGCAGATCAAGGCTCTGAAGAAGCTCATCAACCTCGGCAACGAGTACGGCCTCGACCTGTCCCGCCCGGCCCAGACCGCGCAGGAAGCCGTGCAGTGGACCTACATGGGCTACCTGGCCTCCATCAAGTCCCAGGACGGCGCCGCCATGTCCTTCGGCCGCAACTCCGCCTTCCTCGACTGCTACATCGAGCGCGACCTCCAGGCCGGCAAGATCACCGAGACCGACGCCCAGGAGCTCATCGACAACATCGTCATGAAGCTGCGCATCGTGCGCTTCCTGCGTACCAAGGACTACGATTCGATCTTCTCCGGCGACCCGTACTGGGCGACCTGGTCCGACGCCGGCTTCGGCGATGACGGCCGTTCGATGGTCACCAAGACCTCGTTCCGTCTGCTCAACACCCTGACCCTCGAGCACCTCGGACCTGGCCCCGAGCCGAACATCACCATCTTCTGGGATCCGAAGCTGCCTGAGGCCTACAAGCGCTTCTGCGCCAAGATCTCCATCGACACCTCGGCCATCCAGTACGAGTCCGACAAGGAAATTCGTAGCCACTGGGGCGACGACGCTGCCATCGCATGCTGCGTCTCCCCGATGCGCGTGGGCAAGCAGATGCAGTTCTTCGCCGCCCGCGTGAACTCCGCCAAGGCCCTGCTGTACGCCATCAACGGCGGCCGCGACGAGATGACCGGCATGCAGGTCATCGACAAGGGCGTGATCGAGCCGATTACCCCGGAGGCCGACGGCACCCTCGATTACGAGAAGGTCAAGAACAACTACGAGAAGGCCCTCGAATGGCTGTCCGAGACCTACGTCATGGCCCTGAACATCATCCACTACATGCACGATAAGTACGCGTACGAGTCCATCGAGATGGCCCTGCACGACAAGGAAGTGTACCGCACCCTCGGCTGTGGCATGTCCGGTCTGTCCATCGCCGCCGACTCCCTCGCCGCCGTCAAGTACGCCAAGGTCTACCCGATCTACAACAAGGACGCGAAGACCCTGGAAGGCCACGAGTACGAGTACGTTGAGGGCGCCGACGACGACCTGATCGTCGGCTACCGCACCGAGGGCGAGTTCCCGGTCTACGGCAACGACGACGACCGCGCCGACGACATCGCCAAGTGGGTCGTCTCCACGGTCATGGGCCAGGTCAAGAGGCTCCCGGTCTACCGCGGCGCCGTCCCGACCCAGTCCATCCTGACGATCACCTCCAACGTCGAGTACGGCAAGAACACCGGTTCCTTCCCGTCCGGCCACGCCAAGGGCACCCCGTACGCTCCGGGCGCCAACCCGGAGAACGGCATGGACTCCCACGGCATGCTGCCGTCCATGTTCTCCGTCGGCAAGATCGACTACAACGACGCTCTTGACGGCATCTCGCTGACCAACACCATCACCCCTGATGGCCTGGGCCGCGACGAGGACGAGCGCATCGGCAACCTGGTCGGCATCCTGGACGCCGGCAACGGCCACGGCCTCTACCACGCGAACATCAACGTTCTGCGCAAGGAGACCATGGAGGACGCCGTCGAGCACCCCGAAAAGTACCCGCACCTGACCGTGCGTGTCTCCGGCTACGCGGTGAACTTCGTCAAGCTCACCAAGGAGCAGCAGCTCGACGTCATCTCCCGTACCTTCCACCAGGGTGCCGTCGTCGACTGATGACCAACCCCGCGAACCGCGGCAATGACTAACTGAAGGGGTGGGGCACGGCTCCACCCCTTCCTTATTTCCCACAGACTTTCGCATCATTTGGAACAGGAGGACAACGATGCCCGCAACACCCACGTTCCGCACCACGACCAGGCATATGCTCAAGGAATCGAAGACCTATGCCTCGCAGACTTTGATGGGTGGCCTTTCCGGCTTTGAATCCCCAATCGGACTCGACCGACGTGACCGCCTTTCCGCCCTGAAATCCGGTGATATCGGCTTCGTCCACTCTTGGGACATCAACACCTCCGTGGATGGACCGGGCACCCGCATGACCGTGTTCATGTCCGGCTGCCCGCTGCGCTGCCAGTACTGCCAGAACCCGGACACTTGGAAGATGCGCGACGGCAAGCCCGTCTACCTTGACGCCATGATCAAGAAGGTCGATCGTTACAAGGACCTGTTCAAGGCCACGCATGGCGGTATCACCTTCTCCGGCGGCGAATCCATGATGCAGCCCGCCTTCGTCTCGCGTGTGTTCCATGCCGCCAAGGAGATGGGCGTGCACACCTGCCTCGATACGTCCGGCTTCCTCAACACGAATTACACCGACGAGATGCTTGAGGACATCGACCTGTGTCTGCTCGACGTCAAATCCGGCGACGAGGAGACCTATCACAAGGTCACCGGCGGCACCTTGCAGCCCACCATCGATTTTGGCCAGCGACTGGCCAAGGCCGGCAAGAAGATCTGGGTGCGATTTGTGCTCGTGCCGGGCCTGACCGACTCCGAAGAGAACGTCGAAAACGTGGCGAAGATCTGCGAGTCCTTCGGTGATGCCGTCGAACACATCGACGTGCTGGGATTCCACCAGCTTGGCCGCCCGAAGTGGCACGAACTGCGCATCCCATACCCGCTGGAGAACCAGAAGGGACCCAACGCCGCCACCCGCGAACGGGTGACCAACCAGTTCAAGGACCACGGCTTCACCGTGTATTAAATTGCAGGGCCGAACCGCGCGTAAATACCACGATTCGGCCCGTTCGCCCATACCCTAGAGATATGGCCGACATCTACGCATTTCCTACGGGAGAGTCCAACGACGGACGCCCCGTGCGCCCTCAGGGTGTGCCGGATGAAGTATGGGCAGCCGTCGAATCCGTCAGCACCATGAAGCGCATCCATGACGTGCGCTATCGGGAGATTCCCGTGCCTTCCACCTTGGCCGATTATGGTATCGGCGTGGAATTCGAAGCGGGAGAGCGTGCCCTCGGCGATGCCTTTTCCGCCGGTCTTGGCAGCGATGCCGAATCACGAATCGCCACAGGCTGGATCATGATGCTTTATGCTCATGAGCTGCGCATTGACTGGGATTCCAACTGGCGTTGCGTGGCGTTCGCGCGACTGCCGCTGGAAACCGCCGAAAACGATTCTCTGACCCCCGGCATGTACTGGGATGACATGTGCGACTATTTCGACGGCATCGAGCCGGATTCGGTATCCGGCACAGTCACCGTGACCCAAAACACGGCTTTTGGCTCGATGGCCGGCTCCACCAGCGCCGGGTGTGAGATTCGCGTCTCATGGACCCCGCTTGACGGGACCGGGCCGGACGGTACTATGGACGCCGGCGCACAAGTCCGCTCGTGGGCCGCATTCATCAGATCCACCATCCGTTTTGAGGAGGATGACGCCAGTTGAGTGACGTCCGTGACACCGAACCCCGACTGCTGAAAGAGCCTCGCGGGGGAGTACCCGATGTCACTTCGACGCTGGACGGCTATCATCGTGTCTGCGATGCGATGGCCGAGGCGACGGGCTCGCTGGCCGCCGACGCCGAACGGGCGTCCGGCTTCCGCTATGGACACGAGGATTGGCTGATTCAGTTCAAACGTGAGGGTGCAGGCATCGCCTTGCTTGATCCCGTCGCCCTGACCCGGGCCGGAGCTGATTGGAATGAATTCAATGACGCCGTGGGCGACGCCACGTGGATTCTGCATGATTCTCTGATGGACTTGCCCGGATTCGCCGAAATCGGGCTCAAACCCAAAGCCCTGTTCGACACGGAAATAGCGGCGCGATTGCTCGGCCTGCACCGCTTTGGTCTGGCCGCCGTCACCGAACACTACCTCGGCATCACGCTAGCCAAAGAGCATTCCGCCGCCGATTGGTCCTACCGTCCGCTGCCGCGCGACTGGCGCAACTATGCGGCGCTCGACGTGGAGGTGCTTATCGAACTTGAAACCATGATGCGTCGTGACCTGAAAGCCGCAGGCAAGGACGAGTGGGCCGCTGAAGAGTTTTCTCACGCTTTGGTTGCGGGCCTTGCCCCGCGCAAACCGCATCCGATTCCTTGGCTGCGTATCTCGCGCATCACCCAGCTGAGTCGTGATCCAAGGGGCTTGGCCATCGCCAAATCCCTATGGGAGGAGCGCGACCGACTCGCCCGGCAATACGATATTGCGCCCAGCCTGTTATTGGCCGATTCATCAATCATCGAGGCGGCGACCAACAAGCCGCACAATGCTGCCCAATTCCGCGCGCTCCGATCCCTGAACGAGCGTGTGCGCATCCATACCGGCACCGAGCAGGACAAAATGTTCGAGCGGTACGCGCCGATTCAGCGTGCGGTCAAACCGAAGGTCTGGAAGCAGGCCATCGATCGAGCCATAGCCCTGAAGCCCACCCAATGGCCTACCATGCCCGCCCCCGAACAGGACGAAAACGGTGTGGTGAACGCGCCCCGATCCATGCGGCTGTGGCAACAGCGCCATCCGGAGCGTTATGACCGTCTGCAACGGGTGCGGCGTGTGATCAACCGCATCGCCGAAGACACCCGCACGCCGGCCGAGATGATCATCAAGCCACAGATCCTACGCAACCTGTGCTGGGTGGAAGACCCGGTGGAAGTGGACGTCGAGACGTTCCTGATCGAGCAGGGCGCAAGGAACTGGCAAGTGAAACTCATTGCACCGTCCGTAAGTGGCGTTATCATGTAGAGGTTGCCTTACGGCAGAACTGTAAGAAATAACGACTTTTGAGGAGTCATTAGCGTGAAGATCAGCGTTCGTAACCTCGAGCCCACCAAGGTGAAGCTCACCGTCACTGTTGAACCGGAAGAGCTCAACCCGTATCTGGATGCGGCCCGTAAGGAAATCGCCAAGCAGGTGAACGTTCCCGGCTTCCGTAAGGGCCACGTTCCCGGCAAGATCATCGACCAGCGCATCGGTTTCGCCGCCGTCGCCGGTGAGGCCGTGAACGACGCGGTCCCGGAGCTGTACTCCAAGGCCCTGGATGAGAAGAAGATTCGTCCGATGGCTCAGCCGGAGTTCGACGTGCAGGATGTTCCGCAGTCCGCCAACGACGAGACCAAGCTGAAGTTCACCGCCACCGTCGAGCGTCGTCCTGACATCGAACTGCCGGAAATCGACGGTCTTGAGATCGCCATCTCCAAGCCGGAAGTCAAGGATGAGGACGTCGACAAGCGCCTCGAGACCCTGCGTCAGCGCTTCGGCACCTTGGTCGGCGTGGACCGCCCGGCCGCCAAGGGCGACTTCGCCAACATCGACCTGACTGCTGAGATTGACGGCGAGACCGTCGACTCCCAGGAAGGCGTGAGCTACGAGCTCGGCTCCAACACCATGCTCGACGGTCTGGACGAGGCCCTTGACGGCCTGTCCGCCGGCGAGGAGACCACCTTCGAAGGCACGCTGGAAGCCGGCGAGCACGAGGGCCAGAAGGCCACCGTGAAGGTCAAGGTCAACTCCGTCAAGGCTGAGGAACTGCCGGAGCTGAACGATGAGTTCGCTTCCGAAGCTTCCGAGTTCGACACTCTGGACGAGCTCAAGGCTGACATCCGCAAGGCTGCCGCTCAGGACGCCGAAGGTCGTCAGGCCACCGAGGCTCGCGATGCCTTCATCGCCAAGCTGCAGGAAGGCCTCGAGATCCCGGTGCCGAAGGGCGTCAAGGCCAACATGGTCGAAGAGCAGCTCAAGGGCATGACCCCGGACCCGGAGAAGGCCACCAAGGAGCAGTGGCTGAACGCCAAGGAGCAGAAGGCTCAGGCCGAGGAGACCGTGGAGAAGGATCTGCGCGATCAGATGGTGCTCGACGCTCTGGCCGAGAAGCTGGACGTTCGGGTGTCCCAGTCCGACGTGTTCAACTTCCTCGCTTCCATCGCCCAGCAGTACGGCATGGATCCGAACAACTTCATCCAGGCCATCATCAAGAATGGCCAGCTTGGCTCCGCTGTGCAGGAAGTCGGCCGTTCCAAGGGCCTGCTCGCCGGCATGCGCGCCGTCAAGTTCACCGCTGATGGCGAGGTTGTGGACCTCTCCGCCTTCCTGGGCGAGGCCGCTGAGGACGAAGAGTCCGAGTCCGTCGAGGCCGCTTCCGCTGCTGCCGCCGTGGCCGACGAACTGTCCGCCAAGGATGACGCCAAGGATGCTGAGTGAGCATAGCCTCATCGCGTTAGCGTGATTGTTTGAGCCCGGAATCGTGTTTCATGGTTCCGGGCTCTTCCTATTCTGGCAAAAGGACTGTTTCTTTGGCTCCCCTCTTTGAGGGGGAGCTGTCGAGCGTGGCGAGACTGAGGGGAGTTCCCAAGGCATACTCGTTGCATAGGGTGCGGAGGTTGACATGCAGCCAACGGTTACTATCAAACGCCTTGGTTGGCTCGCTGCGGCGACCATTGTGCTCGGCGTGCTCATCGGTGTGGGAGCAGGTCTGCTGACCCTGTTGCTCTACGGCGTTGAACATGTGCTGCTCGGCTACATCGAAGGCCCAGAATTGCCTGGTCCATTCGGCGTGCCCGCTGCACGCCGTGCGATATCGGTGACCGTGGGACTCAGCATCGCAGGCATTATCTGGTATCTGCTGCGACACAAAACGACTGCGGTGCCCTCAGTCAAGAAGGCCGTGGCGGGAAAGCGAATGCCTTTCTGGCAAACCATTGCGCATGTGGTATTGCAGATTTTCATCGTCGGCTCCGGTGCCTCGATCGGCCGAGAAGTCGCCCCACGCGAACTCGGCGCCATGCTCGCGCAACGTTTCTGCGACCTGTTCCATATCGAGGGCGTTGACGGCATCGACCGGCGCATGGTGGTGGCAGTGGCTGCCGGTGCTGGTCTAGGAGGCGTCTATGACGCGCCACTGGCCGGCATGTTCTTCGCCGTCGAAATCCTGTTGGTAGATGTGACAATCGAAAAAGTTGCGTTTGGACTGGGCATGTCTGCCATTGCCGCATTCGTGGCGGTTGCGATCAAAGGGCATTGCCTGTTCTACGACATTACCGCCATGCAACCGGAATCCACGCCAACGTTAATGGTGTTCGCTCTGATCTGCGGTGCGGCATGTGGAGTGGGCGGCGCATTGTTCCGAAAAGGTTCGCAATGGGCGGAAGCGCACAAGCCAACCGGTAAGGCTATTCTGTGGCAGATGCCGCTGGCTGGTCTCATCACCGGTTTGGTGGCGATTGTTGTGCCGCAGGTGATGGGCAACGGCCGTGCCGCAGCGCAACTTGGATTCAGCACATTCATTCCTGAAACCGCCGGCACTGCTGGTGCCATGCAGTCGGCATCTTCAGCGGCCGCCTCTCCATGGAACTTGCTGACGGGCGGCGGTAATGTATCCGATTCGGCCTCTGGCGGGGGAGCGGGCTCTGGAATGGCATCGTTCTGGGCCATGCTTCAGGGTGGGAGCGGCCCTTCTGGATCCGTGATGAACGCCGGTTTCCCGCTGTCCCAGTCCAATATCTGGATGTTGCTGGGTGTGTTGGCACTCACCTTTGTTGCCAAAGCGCTGGTGACGCTGATGACCATTCGCTCCGGTGCGTCGGGCGGTGTGCTGCAGCCCGGCATCGCATTAGGTTCCACGCTGGGTGCGATGCTCGGTCTCGTATGGATACTGATGTTTCCGACCGATTCGGTAACCGCGTGTGCCTTGATCGGTGCGGCTTCGTTGCTTTCGGCCTCACAACAGGCACCGCTTATGGCCATGTGCTTGGTGATGGAGCTCTCTGAAGCGCCGATTACCTTCTTTGTGCCGGTCGGCATGGCCGTGGCCACGTCGTCGTTGATATCAAAGTGGTTGCTGAGTCGTAAGTAAATACATATATTCTGGCTCCCCTCTCTGAGGGGAGCTGCCCCGGTCGAAACTCCCCTCAGCCGCCTATGGCGACAGCTCCCCTCAGAGAGGGGAGCCGAGGT
>ENA-ORTF01002109-ORTF01002109.1-human-gut-metagenome-genome-assembly--contig:-NODE-2109-length-21008-cov-23.488999_pt1 | contig 21008 bp, 18 predicted proteins | sample MGYA00241908_ERZ509180 | MGnify/ENA primary metagenome ERZ509180 (study PRJEB26280, sample SAMEA2338814) | human gut metagenome | biome: human gut; feature: human-associated habitat; material: faeces... | reverse complement strand
GGCACCCCTCCCGTCAGATACCTACCCTGTGTAGTCCCTTGTAAACTGTACTTTGGAGAAGTCCACATAGCAGTGCTCCCCGCCGAACTGTTCCTGTTCCTTCCACTTGATCAGGCCGTAGCTGGAATCCTCCCAGATGAGGGTCACGAAGGGCACCTTCTCCCGCACCGCCGTCTCCAGCTCCTGACTATTCATCATGAAGCCGCCGTCGCCGCAGAGGGCCAGCACCTTCTTCTCCGGATAAAGCAGTTTGGCCGCGAATGCGCCCGGAATGGAGAAGCCCATGCTGGCGAAGCCGTTGGAGATGAGGCAGGTGTTCGGCTCGTAGCAGTCATAGTGGCGGGCGATCCACATCTTATGAGCGCCCACATCGCTGACCAGAATATCATCGCGGCCCATGACCTTCCGCACATCGGCAAGGATGCGGGCAGGCTTCATGGGGCAGCTGTCGTCTGCCGCCATCGCCTCATGCTCCGCCACCATCGTCTGGCGGAGGGCCAATGCAAACTCCGGCTCACCGGTGCGGTGGGCACAGCGAAGGATCTCATACAGGCTCTCCGAGATGTTGCCCACCACTTCCACGGCGGGCTGATACCGCTTGTTGACGTCGGCGGGGGCGCTGTCGATGTGCACGATGGTCATATCCTCCCGCGCGCCCCACTTGGCCGGGGCACACTCCACGATGTCGTATCCGATGGCGATGACCACATCGGCGCGGTCGAAGAGCTGGTTGACGTGGTCCTTCTGCGGGATGCCGATGGTCCAGAGGCTGTATTTATCATCCATCGGGATGATGCCCTTAGCCATCATGGTATTGACCACCGGGATATGCAGCCGGTCGGCCAGCTCGGTGACGGCGGAAGCGGCATGGCCGCGCACCGCGCCCGCACCCGCGAGGATGACCGGGTTCTTTGCCTCGCTGATGATCTTTCCCGCCGCCGCAATGTGGGTCGGGTCGGCGTAGACATCGTGCATCTGCTGGCGCTTGAGCGGCACAGCATCGGCGGGCATTTTGGCGATGTTCTGAGGCAGGTCGATGTGGGTCGCGCCCGGCTTGCCCTTCTCGGCGTGCTTGAAGGCCAGACGCACGATCTCGCCCACCGTGTCGGGGCGGATGATCTGCTTCGAACGCTTGGTGATCGGCTCAAACATGGCCGTCAGGTCGAGGTACTGGTGGCTGGTGAGCTGCATCCGGTCGGTGCCTACCTGTCCCGTGATGGCCACCAGCGGCGCGCCGTCCAGATAGGCGTCGGCCACACCGGTGACTAGGTTGGTCGCGCCGGGGCCAAGGGTGGACAGGCAGACGCCGGCCCGGCCGGTCAGACGGCCATAGACATCGGCCATAAAGGCCGCGCCCTGCTCGTGGCGCACCGGGATGAAGCGGATCTTGCTGTCCCGGATGGCAAACATCAGGTCAAGCGTTTCCTCGCCCGGAATGCCGAACATCACATCGACGCCCTCGGCTTCCAGACAGTCCACCAGCACCTGCGCGGTCGTTTTCATTTCCTTCATTTTCTTTCCCTCCCAAACGAAAAAGGCAGCGCGGCCCCTTACGGGCCGCACTGCCTTTGCTGCGCCTATTGTAAACGATTTTAAGCCGCCCCGCAAGTGGAATTTTCCACAAAAAACGACTCACATTCGGTTTTTGCTCCGGCAGGCTTGACAAGCGGCGGGGCAGGCCGTATGATGAAGGTACTTTTTGCAAAGCGAGGTAGTTATCATGTCCAGCATCACCATCCGCGGCTGCTGCATCGGCGCTGGCCGCCCCAAAGTCATCCTGCCCATCGTCGCTTCCACAGCGGACGGCATCCTCAGCGAGGCTGTGCGTCTGGCCGCACAGAAGGCCGACTGCATCGAATGGCGGGCCGACTGGTTTCCCGGGGCGCTGGACCCCGCCGCGCTGGGGCAGGTGTTGTCCGGACTGCGGGCCGCATTGGAAGAAAAACTGCTCCTCGTGACCTTCCGCACCAAGGCTGAGGGCGGCGAAGCCACGCTGACGCCCCAGCAGTACGCCAGTTTCTGCGAGGCCGTCTGTGCCAGCGGCTGCGCCGACCTGCTGGACATCGAATTTTTTCCGAACCGGGAGCATCTGTCAGCCCTCATCGAACAGGCACACCGAGCAGGCACAGCAGTGGTCTGCTCCAGCCACGATTTCCACAAGACGCCGCCCCGAGCAGAGATGGTCGCCCGCCTGACCGCCATGCAGCAGGCCGGAGCCGACCTGCCCAAGCTGGCCGTGATGCCCTGCTCCCCCTCGGACGTCCTCGAGCTGTTGGCTGCCACCGCCGAGATGGCAGAGCGCCACCCCGAAACGCCCGTCATCACCATGAGCATGGGAGCGCTGGGTGCCGTGAGCCGCCTGTGCGGCGAAGCCTTCGGCTCGGCCATGACCTTTGCCAACCCCGGGCAGGCCAGTGCGCCCGGGCAGGTAGCCTTGGATGTCGTAAATGAAGTCTTGGAGAGCCTGCGGCTCGCGTAACCCAGTGCGATTTGCAAGTATAGCAGTTTGCGCTTTTAATGCACAAGCAACATCCGCAAACTGCATATCGCAAATATGCTATTTTGATAGGCACTATTTTTGAAAATTGCGATAAAAAAGACAGCTGCGTTTTCCTGTTCCGCAGCTGTCTTCATTTTTACCCGCTCGTTCGAGCGAGTATTTCTATGACCGTATTATACAAAATATCCTTCCCGCCTGTCAATAGGGAAAAAGATTGCTTTCTGTCGGTTTTTGTGGTATCCTTGTTTGCAGGAAAGGCGCTGTTTCGTCAAACGCAGGCGGCTATGCTCCTCCCGGCTTTGCTACATCGTTCTTTGGAACGAAATGAGCATGGGAGGGCGCTTTTTGAAGTTTTCCTCCCGATGCACATCAAGTAAAAGGGGGATGCCACATGACTCTTGCTGAGGTCTTTGCACTTCTGGCCTTCATCGTCAGTCTACTGATGTTGTTGGTTCAGGTCGTGCATGTCACTTTTGACATTGCATGGCGGATTTCGCACGATAATGGCAATAACGACAAAAAGAAATGACCGCCCACAGTATCCCAAACTCTGGCGGTCATTCTTTTTGACCATATGCCGGTGAGGAGCTAGCCGTTTGCACGGACAGCGCCTTTCCTTATCTTTATTATAGACGTCAGCACGCGGATTGTCAAGCGAGAATCTCGCACGACATATAGCAGCAAAAAAGAAATGACCGCCCACAGTCTCCCAAACGGTAGCGGTCATTTCTTTTTGTGATGAGCACGGGAGGGCGTTTTTTGAAGTTTTCCTCCCAATGCACATCAAGTAAAAGGGGGATGCCACATGACTCTTGCTGAAGTCTTCGCATTTCTGGCCTTCGTCGTCAGTTTACTGCTGACCATTGTGTGGACAACACCTTTCCTTGTCTTTATTATAAACGTCAGCACGCAGATTGTCAAGCACCGGAAGGCATTGCTTTCTGTCGGTTTTTATGGTATCCTTAACGGTAGGAAAGGCGCTGTTCTGCAAGTGCAGCGGTCATGCTTCCCTCCTGATGTCAAGTCCGGAGGAAGTTCATTTTTGTCGTCCTCCGGATGGTTCGATTGTACACACATGAAAACCCAAAGGAGGAAATCCAATATGGATATTTTAAGTATAGTCTTTTCCGCACTGAACCTTTTGGCTACAGTCGTCATCGGTGTCATCAATGTGACGTGGATGATTTCACGGGATGTCTTTCGGGACAAACCGCGAGCAAAGCACTATTCTAAAAAATGACAAGAAAAATGACCGCCCGTAGCGACCAAACTCCGGCGGTCATTTTTTCTTGTAAATCATGACATCGGAAGAGGAAGCTGACCACTGTGCGGACAGCGCCTTTCCTTATCTTTATTATAGACGTCAGCACGCGGATTGTCAAGCGCGCTTTACGGCATATCGCAGAGCTTTACCGACAGGCCGAAAGCCTCTCCCTTTGGGAGAGGTGTCACCAAAGGTGACGGAGAGGGCAAGCCCGTCACAGCCGGATTGCTATGCAGCGATAAGCAGAAGTCATTGTCGGAGCGATACTATCGCTACGCTTACATTTCTCCGCCAGCATCCTTGCCCTCTCAGGCGCTTCGCGCCAGCTCCCCCAAAGTGGGAGCCACTGGCGTACCGGTCAGGCCCACGCTAGACGAACAAAGCCTGATATTTCGCAAACAGGAGTGCCCTGCTGTCAAGACCAACAGCAGCTTGACAAAATGCGCTTATCCAGAGCCATCGACCCGGCCCGTACCGCAGCGCGCCCGAGAACCCGACGCTTTCTGTCGCATTCTGTTGTATTCCGACGCTTTTATGCTTTATCTCATATATCGCGTTTCAGCGTCATTTTGTGGCCATTTCAATGCATTTTCGGTGCTTTTTGGTGCTTCAAAAATGCACATTTTCGCATTTTTGAAGTTTCCAGTATTTTCCAGCAATCCCAGAACCCGCCCAATGCATCCTATTATCCAGTTTTATTATAGCCAGATGCCCTTCGTTTGTCAATAGTCCTTCTGCCCCATAAAAAGCCCAAGGGCGAGACCCCTTGCGGAGCCTCGCCCTCAGACTATGTGAGATAATCATTACGCACTTGAGACACAGGCATAATGGTTATCAATTACAGGCCGTGTGCCTGTAATAGCTTAGTTAGATGCGCTGATTAGGCAGCGACCTCAGCAGCCTTAGCAATAACGATAGCGTAGTGAGTGGACTTCTCAGCGCCCTCAGCCTTGTAGTCGTCGAAGTAAACATCGATCTCGATCTTATCCTTCTTGCTACCAGTCTTCTCAGCAACCCACTTCATGTAATTGTGGACATCCGCAGCCTTGCCAGCAGCCCAGCTTGCAGACTTCTTTGCATCTGCGGGAACCTCAGTGACATAGTAGACGTAATTCTTACCACTCTTGGTAAAAGCGCCAGTCTTTGCCTCAGCAGCGGTAGCGCCCTTCTGCAGATCGTCTTCCCAAATCTTCTTGCCGACAACCTCGTAATCAGCAGACTTGTAGGTAACTTCCTTCTGAACAGACTCATTGTTCAGAGCCTTGACCAGAGCGGACTGCTTAGCAGTGTCAGCGAAAGAGCAGCCGGTCAGCATGGAGACAGCCATAACAGCGGTCAGAGCAACAGCCATGAGTTTCTTGAACATTTTCATAGTGGTATTCCTCCAATAAAAAATGATTTTTATTTCGGCAAACCACTACAATTATTGCGTGGCTTGTCTCGATAGGCTTAGTATAGTTCATTTTCACAAGATTGTCAAGATACGGTATTTGTTTCGGCGTTTTGCCTAATCAAGCCCTTAAAAAAATGGCAAAGTGTTGGTTTGCCGTGCATTTGTGCCGGAGTTTGGGGCGCAAAACCCGGGTGTTTGTGATAGATTTGTGGCGAAGATGTGATAACCCGCTCCGTGCAGTCCGGCACGCCGGCGGCTCGGCTGTGACGGGCCTGCCCTCTCCGTCCCCTTTGGTGACACCTCTCCCAAAGGGAGAGGCTTTTGGCCTGCCGGAAACGCTCCGCGGTATGCCCTAACAAAAAGGGCAGTGTGCGCTTGACAATCCGCGTGCTGACGTCTATAATAAAGATAAGGAAAGGCGCTGTCCGCACAGTGGTCAGCTTCCCTCCTTGAGTGTCACGTTAGAAAACATGACCGCCATCGGATTGGGAGCCTAGGCGGTCATTTTTCTTGTCATTATTTTTTCGAATCGTGTTTTGCGCGGTGCGAGTCACGAAAAATCGCTTGGGCGAGCGTCCAAGTGATTTTGGCCGTGCCAATGATGACAGTGACCAAAAGGGTGAGCAGGGCGAGAACATTATTCCAAATTTCCATAACGGAATACCTCCTTGAGTAACTCATGTATAAAAACACTCGTACCCTCGGAGGGCGACAAAAAATTGAACTTCCTCTAAGGGCACGACACATCGGTGACCCCAAGAAGGGAAGCATGACCGCTGCACTTGCAGAACAGCGCCTTTCCTACCGATAAGGATACCATAAAAATCGACGGATTGCAATGCCTTCCGGCGCTTGACAATCCGCGTGCTGACGTCTATAATAAAGATAAGGAAAGGCGCTGTCCGCACAATGGTCAGCTTCCCTCCTTGAGTGTCACATTAGAAAATATGACCGCCACGGTTTGGAAGTCTGGGCGGTCATTTTTCTTGTCATTTTATTTTTTCGAATAATGTTTTGTCCGAGGTTTGTCCCGAAAGACGTCCCTCGAAATCATCCACGTCACATTGATGACGCCGATGACGACTGTAGCCAAAAGGTTCAGTGCGGAAAAAACAATATTTAAAATTTCCATGATGGAATCCTCCTTCAAGTATCTCATGTAAAAACAATCGAACCGTCAGGAGGATGACAAAAAATTGGACTTCCTCCTGACGATGACACGAACAATGACACCGAGGAGGGAAGCATGACCGCTGCACTTGCAGAACAGCGCCTTTCCTGCAAATAAGGATACCATAAAAATCGACGGATTGCAACAGCTCCACCTTCCCGGGTGGAGCTGTTCTTTTTTTCTCCCGGAATTGTTCAATCTGCCGGTTCTCGACATTTCGAATTGGGCATCCATCCAGACTTTTTTCGATTTTACGTCATAATATTGACATCTTCCCGTCATCGTCTTATCATTGTGTTGTAGAAGCCGCAAGTGTTTTAAAGCGCTGTTTGCCGTCTGTTTCAACGGTTTTCGAATCATAGCAATTCAACTTTTTAATGCAACAGCAACAGCGTTGAATTGCATATCGCAAATATGCTGTTTTCATGTTGCACTAATTTCTTGCCTTGCGATAAACAGACGGACTACGCAGACGGGAGGGTTCTGCCATGACACGATGCACAAACCGCCGCACTGCCATCCTTACGCTCATTCTGGGCCTTACACTCCTGCTTTGCGGCTGTCAGGTCGGCGGCGGGGTGTTCGTCCTGCCGGACATTTCCACAAAAGACAGCACGCAGGGCAAAACTCAGCTTCTCGCCGCCCTGAATAAACATTATTACACCCACTTTGACAACAGCGATTACAGCCACTTTATCTATGGCAATGACTCTGCCGCCGAGGCTGTCCTTGCCTATCTTCAAAAAGTCTGCGCCGACGACGCCAGCAAGGTGGCCTCGCTCCTCTCCGACAGTACGGGTGATACCAGCCCGGTGCATTGTGCCGACGGCTTGCTGGCCAGCTATCCTTCCCTGTCCGCAAGGCCGTGCAAGGTCAGCTACGCCGCGCTGGACTCCGACTTATCGGATGATGCCCTTCTCTCATCCGCTGCCCAGACGCTGCTCAAAAACCGCAGGTTCCTCGTCCTGCCGTCTGACATTTCATCCAGCACCGATTGCTGTCAGGTCAGTTTTGCCGTCGGCACCATCGGCGGACAACCCTTCGTGATCGCCGTCTTTACCGCCTGATAGAAACAAAAAGCCAGCCGCAGTTTTCCGTCCTGCGGCTGGCTTCATCTTTTACTTGCTCAAGCGGGCATTTTCTTCGGCTATTATAAAATGTCATCTCCGTTTGTCAATAGGGAAAGAGACTGCTTTCTGTCCAATTTTATGGTATCCTTATCGGTAAGAAAGGCGCTGTTCTGCAAGTGCAGCGGTCATGCTTCCCTCCTTCGTATCACATTGTGCCGCGTCAGGAGGAAGTTCAATTTTTTGTCATCCTCCTGATGGTTCGAATGTTACACATCCGCTACTTGAAGGAGGAGTCCATTATGGATATTCTGAATATTGTTTTTTCCGCACTGAACTTTTTGGCTACAGTCGTCATCGGTGTCATCAATGTGACATGGATGATTTCGAGGGACGTCTTTCGGGACAAGCCTCGGGCAAAACACGATTCAAAAAAATAAAATGGCAAGAAAAATGACCGCCCATAGCTCCTACACTCTGGCGGTCATATTTTCTCGTAAAATGTGTTGCTGAAGGAGGAAGCTGACCACTGTATGGGCAGCGCCTTTCTTTATCTTTATTATAGACGTCAGCACGCAGATTGTCAAGCCTCACAGCGTGAACTGCACCGCGCAGAACGCGGCATAGATGCAGAGCAGCGCCACGCCCTGCACGCGGGAGAGTCTGCCGCGCACCAGCGCCGGGATGGTCAGCAGGATCATCACCAGCAGCATCACGGGCAGTTCGAGCACGAGGCTCGAGTTGATGCCGAACAGAGTCGCGCTCTGTGGAATATCAAACGGTGCCAGCGCCACCGACACGCCGCTGACCAGCACGAGATTGAAGACGTTCGCGCCCACGATGTTGCCCAGCGAGAGGTCGCTGTGCCCCTTCATCAGCGAGGTAATGGCCGTGACCAGCTCGGGCAGCGAAGTGCCCAGCGCCACGAAGGTGAGTGCAATGACGGATTCGGGCACGCCCAGCGCCTGTGCAATGATGGTGCCGTTGTCCACCAGCAGGTTCGCACCCAGCGCGATGAGGGTCGCGCCCACCACCAGCCGCAGAACGATCCGCCCAAGGCTCATCAGCTCTTCTTCGTGCTCCGGCTCTGCCGGGGCATTTTTCATCTGCCAGACATTCGCCACCATATAGGCCGCGAACATTGCCAGCATCAGCAGACCCAAAGGCCGGGTGAAGCGGCCCATCCCGTAAGCGGCGAAGCAGTAGACGGCCGCCGCCGCGAAGAAAAAGGCCACTGGCACCCGCAGGGTCTTGGGATCCACCTTGGCGGGCCGCACGGCCACCGTGATGGCCGCGATGAGGGCCGCATTGCAGATGACCGAGCCGATGGCGTTGCCGTAGGCGATCTCGCCATGGCCGGACACGGCTGAGATGGTGGACACCATCACCTCAGGCAGGGTGGTGCCGATGGACACCACCGTTGCGCCGATGAGCAGCTCCGGCAGGTGGAACCGGCGGGCCAGCGCCGATGCGCCGTCCACGAACCAGTCGCCGCCCTTGATGAGGCAGAGCAGACCCAGAACGAACAGAATGCCGGGGATTATCATAGTACTCCTCCAAAACCGGGCGCAGCGTGCGCCGTATCCCATAACGCATATTCATCGGCCCGCACTTTCCGGGCCGTATTTTTATATGATACCAGATTTACCCCCGGAATACAACGTCCCGCCACGAAACATTTTGCAGCGCTATTATATATAAGGTAGCCGGAGCGCAAAAAAGCTCCCCCGAAGGGGAGCTGAACGGTCTTATTTGCACCATTTGGCAAATTCTTCATCCGTACACTTGACGTAATGGCTGCCCTCCACATGGTGGCTGGTGCCCTTAGAATAGTCGATGCCGGAGGTGGCGTAGTCGTAGGTCTCGGCCACCCGGCGCTTCTCCACCACCGGGTTCGGCAGCGGGATGGCCGACAACAGGCTGCGGGTATAGGGGTGGATGGGATTTGCAAAGATCTCCTCCGTTGTGCCCGTTTCCAGCAGGTGGCCCAGATGGAGCACGCCGATGCGGTCGGAGATGTACTTGACCATCGACAGGTCGTGGGCGATGAACAGATAGGCCGTGCCCGTCTCCTGCTGGATGTCCTTCATCAGGTTGACGACCTGCGCCTGAATCGACACGTCCAGCGCCGAGATGCACTCGTCGGCGATGATGAGCTTCGGGTTCATGATGAGGGCGCGGGCAATGCCGACGCGCTGACGCTGGCCGCCGGAGAACTGGTGGGGGTAGCGCTCGGCGTGTTCCGGTGCAAGGCCCACCTTCGCCAGAATCTTCTCCACCTTCTCGCGGCGCTCGGCCTGCGTCTTGTACATATGGTGGATGTCCAGACCCTCGCCGATGATGTCCTCCACCTTCTTGCGGGGGTTCAGGGATGCCATCGGGTCCTGGAAGATCATCTGCATCTGGGTGCGCAGGGTATTGTTCTGGGCGTGGCTCAGATGGCCGCTGATGTCCTGCCCGTCGAATGTGATCCTGCCTGCGGTGGGGTCATACAGCCGGATGATGCTCCGGCCGATGGTGGATTTGCCCGAGCCGGACTCGCCCACCAAACCATAGGTCTCGCCGGGATAGATCTCAAAGCTGACATCGTCCACGGCCTTGACCGTGAAGTTTTTGTTCACCTTGAAATACTGCTTCAGCCCCTCGACCTTCAGCAGAGGGGTAGCGCTTTGTGCTGCCATTTACTCCGCCTCCTCGATCTTTTTTGCTTCTGCGCGCATCCGGGCCACACGTTCCTTCAGCTCCGGCGGCATCTCCACCTTGGGGGCACGGGGGTCCAGCAGCCAAGTCGCTGCAAAGTGGGTGTCGCTGATCTTGAACATGGGCGGGTCGATCTCGTCGTCGATCTTCAGTGCGTACTTGTTGCGGGGTGCAAAGGCGTCGCCGGCCTTTTCGTGCAGCAGGTTCGGCGGCGATCCGGGGATGGTGTAGAGCCGCTCGTCAGCCGTGTCAAGGTCGGGCATGGCCGACAGCAGGCCCCATGTGTAGGGGTGGCGGGGGTCGTAGAAGATCTCATCAATGGTGCCGGTCTCGACGATCTTGCCCGCATACATGACATCGACATAGTCGGCCACCTTTGCCACGACGCCGAGGTCGTGGGTGATGTAGATGACCGAGATGCCGCGCTCCTTCTGGATGCTGCGGATAAGCTCCAAAATCTTCGCCTGAATGGTCACATCCAGTGCGGTGGTCGGCTCGTCGCAGATGAGCAGGTCGGGGTCGCAGGACAGCGCGATGGCGATGACCACGCGCTGCCGCATACCGCCGGACAGCTGGTGGGGGTAGCTCTTCATCCGCTTTTCAGCGTCGGTGATGCCCACCTCTTCCAGCAGCTTGAGGGCCTTCTTATAGGCCTCGGCCTTGGGCATCTTGAAGTGCCAGAGCATCCCCTCCATGATCTGCTTGCCGATGGTCATGGTGGGGTCAAGGCTGGTCATGGGGTCCTGAAAGACCATGGCGATCCGCTTGCCGTTGATGTGGCGGCGGATCCACTTCTTGTCCTTCTGCAGCAGGTCAACCGTCTCCGGGCTGCCGTCGGCGTGGTGGTAGCTGAACTGGATGCTGCCGCTGTTCACCTTGGCGTTCTGGGCGAGGATACCCATAGCCGCCTTCATGGTGACGGACTTGCCAGAGCCGGACTCGCCCACCAGCGCCACCGTCTCGCCCTTGTAGAGGTCGATGTTCACGCCCCGGATGGCGTGGACGGGGCCGGCGGTGGTCTTAAAGGTAATATCAAGGTCTCGCACCGACAAGACCTGTTCTCTTTTTGCATCAGGCATGCTGTGCGCCTCCTTACATACTCTTCATCTTGGGGTCAAGTGCCTCGCGCAGGCCGTCGGCCAGCAGGTTGAAGCTGAGCATCAGCAGGCTCATGACCACGATGGGTGGGATGATCTGATAGGGATGGGTGGTGAAGCTGTTGTACAGCTCACTGATGAGGGAACCCAGCGAGCACTGGGGCACCGGGATGCCCAGACCCACAAAGGAAAGGAAGGCCTCGGTAAAGATGGCCGTCGGGATGCTGAACATGACCTGCGTGATGATGGGTCCGATGATGTTGGGCAGCACTTCCTTGAAGATGATGAAGAAGCTGCCTGCGCCCAGCGTGCGGGAGGCCAGAACGAACTCCTGATCCTTCAGCTTGAGCATCTCAGCGCGGGCGATCCGGCTCATGCCCACCCACTCGGTGAGCATCAGGGCAAAGATGATGGTCACCATGCCGGGCTGCAGCACCAGAAGCAGCAGCGTGACAATGACCAGACGGGGGATGCCGTTGGCGATCTCGAGGAAGCGCTGCATCAGCATATCCACCTTGCCGCCGAAATAGCCCGAGACAAGGCCGTAGCTCATGCCGATGACCATGTCAATGACCGCAGCGGCCACGGCAATGATGAGGGAGACGCGGGCACCTTCCCAAGTACGGGTCCAGATGTCGCGGCCGTACAGGTCGCTTCCGAACCAGTAGTAGACGTCATCCTTGCCTTTTTCGACATAGTTGTTGACGATCTTCGTGCCGGTGGTGGTGCTCATCTTCTCGCTGCCGTCCAGAATGCCGAACTGCTCGATGCCGGGCACGCGGGGCGCGAAGTTTTTCTGGCTCAGATCCTGGCCGGAGTAGGTGTAGTCATTCATGCCCGGGCCAAAGATGGCCAACAGCAGGATGACGAAGATCATGATCAGGCCCAGCACAGCGCTCTTCTTGCGGAAGAAGCGGATGCGGACATCTTTCCAGAAGCTCTGGGCCGCAAAGTTGGTATCCACCGCGATCTCGGCGGCGTTATCTTTCCGGGCAAACTCTTCGGCGGTGAAGCTGTGCTCCGGGTATAGCTCCTGCACGGCCTGCGTGATGGCTGCTGCGGTGCTTTCGCCGCCCAGTCGGATCGCTTTTTCTGCCATATCAGTCGTCCCCCTTTGCCAGACGGATGCGCGGGTCGATGATGCCGTACAGCAGGTCAACGACCAGCATGATGCCAATGTACATGGCGCTGTAGATGAAGCTCAGACCAATGACCACGTTGTAATCGTTGGACTGGATGGCCGTCACCAACAGGCTGCCCACGCCGGGGATGGCAAAAATCTTCTCGACCACCAGCGAGCCGGTCATCAGGTCCACGATGAGGGGCGCCAGCACGGTGATGATGGGGATGAGGGCGTTGCGCAGGGCGTGGCGGAAGATGAGCGCCGGGCCAGAGATGCCCTTGCTCTCGGCCAGCAGCATATAGTCGGAGTCCAGCACCTCGATCATCTCGCTTCGGGTAAAGCGGGCGATGGAGGCCATCGTGAACATGGACAACGACACGCTGGGCAGAACGCTGGAACCAAAGATGTCCTTGGCTGAGAACAGCATCGGGAACCAGCGGAGCCGGAAGCCGAAGGTGTAGCTCAGGGCCAGTGCGAAGACGTAGGACGGCACCGACACGCCGATGACCGAGATGATGGTGGCGATGGTATCAAAGATGGTGTCCCTCTTGAGGGCGGCGATGATGCCCAGTACGAGGCCCACCAGAGCGCCCAGCGTGACCGCCATGCCGCCGATCTGGATGGAGATGGGCAGACGGGACTGGATGAGCTGGGAGATGGGCGTGTTCTTCGAAATGTTGTAGCTTACGCCGAAGTAGCCCCGAAGCATATTGCCCACATAGCGGAAGAACTGGACATAGATCGGCTGGTCAAGGCCGTATTTTGCGTAGAGCGCGGCTCTCATATCGGCTGTCAGCTTTTCGTCGTTGAACGGCGAGCCGGGCATCAGCTGCATCAGGATGAACAGCACCAGCAGGATGGCCAGCAGCGTAAACAGCGAGGTGAGGACACGCTTGAGCGTATATTTTTTCACGTCAGGTGAACCCCCTTTTGTGGCCGCAGCGGCGGTCAGTCGTGCGCGTGCTGCGGACAGGTACAATGCCAAAAAGGCGCACAGTGGCTTTTGCGGGCCACTGTGCGGCCTTGGTTCAGCGATTCTTATTTAAGCGTTCTTCACAGTGCGCTTGTACACGCGGTTCAGTGCCACAGGGTGGAACTCTACGCCGGTAACAGCAGAAGAGACCATCTCGGCGTTGCACTGGCCGTACAGCGGGAAGATGACGGCCTGCTCCAGAACGATGGCTTCTGCATCGTACAGAGCGGCCCAGCGGCCCTCGGGGTCGGTGCAGAGGTCACCGGTGGTGCACTCCTCAATGATGGAGTCATACTCGGCGTCGCTCCACAGACCGTAGTTGTTGGAGTTGCCAGTGACCCACATACCCAGATAGGTCATGGGGTCGGCGTAGTCGGGACCCCAGCGGGTCAGGCCCAGCTGGAAGTTGCCGTCCTGCATATCCTGCACGCGCTGCTTCTTCGGCTCAACGGTCAAGTTCACCGTCAGGCCGGGCAGGGTGGTCTCCAGCTGCTCCTTGACGACCTGTGCCACCTTCTGAGGTGCATCGTCGGCGTCAACGACCATATCGAAGGAGAAGCTGTCCTTGCCCAGCTCGCTCTTTGCAGTCTCGTAGTACTCAGCAGCCTTGGCTGCATCGAATGCGCAGTAATCCGCATACTTGGTCTGGTCAGCGCTGAAGTCGCTGCCGTCCGGGCCGGTTGCGAACTGAGGAGGAACGGCGGTGTAGCAGGGGGCGGAGCCATCCTTCAGGACGTCGCCGGTGATGGCGTCGCGGTCCAGAGCGAAGGTGAGAGCCTTGCGCAGATTCTCGTTTGCCAGCTCAGGCACACTGTTGATGTTGGGGCTGATGTACCACAGATAGCCAGCGCCCACGCTGATGAACTCGGGATCGTCCTTGACCTGATCGACCTGCTCACCATTCAGCAGGGTGATGTCCAGAGTACCGGTCTGATAGCTCATCAGAGCCTGCTGGCTGTCCTTGATGACCTGATAGGACAGGCCATCCAGCGCGATGCTGTCGGCATCGTAATAGTCGGTGTTCTTGACCATCTCGAATGCGGTAGCAGCGGGCTGATAGTCGGTCAGGATGAAAGCACCGTTGGACAGCACCGTGTCGGGGCTGGTACCGAAGGTGTCCGCGCAGGTGTTGAAGAAGGCCTCGTTGACCGGGTAGAAGGTGGGGAAGTACATCAGGCTCAGGAAGTAGCTGACCGGGACGTTCAGCTGGACCTCGAGGGTCTTGTCATCCACAGCGGTCACGCCCAGATCGGTGACGGGCTTTTCTCCTGCAATGATCTCGGCAGCGTTGACCACCTGACCAATATCCGACAGCATATAGGAATACTCGGAAGCGTTGGCAGGGTCAACCGCCCGCTGCCAGCCGAACACAAAGTCGGCTGCGGTGACGGCGTCGCCGTTGGACCACTTTGCATCGCGCAGGTGGAAGGTATAGGTCTTGCCGTCCTCGCTGATGTCGCAGCTCTCGGCAATGGCCGGGACCGCTGCGCCGTCGGTATCCATCTGCATCAGACCGTCGGTGTAGTCTGCGATGACCTCAAAAGAGGTGCCGTCGGTGGCGATCTGCGGGTCCAGAGACTGGACTTCGGTCTCCAGCATGATGTTCAGGGTGCCGCCTGCGGCAGTGCCAGCTGCGCTGGAAGCACCGGTGGAGGCAGCCGTGGAAGCTGCCGTAGAGCTGGAGCCGCCGCAGGCCGTCAGGGCCAGAGCTGCTGCGGACACGCCTGCTGCTGCCAGAAAGCTGCGGCGCGAAATACGACGATCGAATCTCATAATATCTTTTCCCCTCTCTAACACCGCTTTAATCTATTAAAGCGACTGTTTCAAAAAAATGCACAAGGTGTTCCGCTCCCCCTCTGGAGCCTTTCGCACACCCTTGTGCCTTGGCCGCATTATACCGCGTCTTCCGCCGAAAGAAAAGGTTTTTTTCCAAATTTACATCTCCCAAAGGACGATTTCTGTGGTTTGACCAACAATATACCGAAATTTTGATTTGAATTTTGTATAGTTTTCCTCTTGAACTGTACTCACTCAGAGCACAGTTCAGATGAAACGAGCGTCATCTGTCCTCCCGTCATGCACACTGCAGTCATTCCTCTTTCTTTTATAAAGAAAACCGCCCGCCGCACTTTTTGGTGCGGCGGGCGGCCCAGACTTTATTTTATCGCAATTTTCAAAAATAGTGCCTATCAAAACGGCCGCTTTGCGATATGCAGTTTGCGGATGTTGCTTGTGCATTAAAAACGCAAACTGCTATATTTGGAAAATGCTCAGACTGCCTCAGCGGCAGGCACTTCGGCCTCGCCATTGTACACAGCCTCATCCAGCTGACCTTCGGTGGCGGCCACAAGAGTAGTAGCGGCCGCAGCGCCGACGACGTTGGTGGCGGTACGCGCCATATCAACGATGCTGGAAATGGGGGAAAGCAGGATGATGGCTTCCACCGGCAGACCGGCGGCGGCAAAGAGGGCCGTGGCGGTGATGGTAGCCGTACCGGGCACGCCGACGGTGCCGATGGAGACGACCACAGCCAGCACGACAAGGAAAGCGTACTGCACCGGGATGTATTCAATGCCCAGCAGATGGATGGTGAAGACCGCCAGCAGGGTGGGCCAGATGCCGGCGCAGCCCGGCATACCGAGGTTTGCGCCCAGACTTGCGCCAAAGGCGGCGACATCCTCATTGACGCCCAGCTTCTTGGTCAGCTGGTTGACGGTGACAGGGATGGTGCCCACGCTGCTCTGAGAGGTAAAGGCCACGGTGGCTGCGGGCCAGATGCCCTTGAAGAAGCGGACAGGGTCCAGCTTGCCGACCAGCTTGACGAGTACGCCTTCCACCACGAAGAGCTGGATCGCGCAGAGGATATAGGCCAGCACCAGAACACTCAGCAGCGGGATGAGGTCAGCCGGAGAAGAGCGGCTGACGGCGCGGGCGATGAGGGACAGGACAGCATAGGGGGTAAAGGAGATGACGTAGCTGACCACACGGCCCATCACAAGGTCGCCGGCGTCGATGAACTTCTTGAAGGGGGCGACCTCCTCGGGCTTCTTGACCACCAACTTGTTATAGCTGATGGCCACCAGAATGGAAAAGACCACGATGGGCACCACCTCGCCGTTGGCCCAGTGCGAAGCGAGGTTCTGGGGAAAGAGGCTGATGACGGTGTCCACGAAGGTGGGCACTTCCTTGGCGGTGTAGTCGGTGGCCAGCTCATACTGGACGCCGTGGCCGATGTTGGTGGCCACCCCGGCGACCAGAGTGATGAGGCTGGCGAAGAAGGTGTTCAGGACGAGGAAGAAAACGGTCTTGAGGCCGATGTTTTTCAGACGAACGGAGTTGCCCAGATTGGTGATGCTGGAAATGATGCTGAAGATCAGCAGCGGGATGACCACCGCCGAGACGACGTGGGCATAGACCGTGCCCACAGCGGCCACATAGACGTGATGGCCCTTGAACGCGAGGCCCACGATGAGGCCGAGGCCCACCGCCAGAATGGTGCGCACGCCGAAGTCAACGTGCTTTTTCTTGTGCAGGTAGTACAGCAGGGCAAAAAATACGGCAGTCAGAGCCAGTGCGGCCAGATCCAAAATTTCTACAGACATAAAACGGATGCTCCTTTATTTTCTGAGTGTGATGTCGTTTTTGTCTGTCAACACATTCGCTCTCTCATGATGTTCCTCCCATTTAGCACAAACCTACTTTGTATGTATGTTTGTTCGGTTGCTGTGGAGTATACTACATCCCGTTCCGGTTGTCAAGCAAATTATGAAAAAACTTTGAATTTCACGTCCAAACGGCATTCTTCTTTTGCAGCTCTTTCCTCTGCCCGCTTGACTTTTTCGCTCTGGTTGCATATAATAGAGGTGCAAATGAGAATGACAGTCGCCATTCATATCACCAAATAAGCAACAAGAAACCCCTGCGGTACTGTGAATACCGAAGGGGTTTCCTGCTGCCTAGGGGTTAGTGCTTGCCAGCCTTGAACTGTTCGTCAAGCCACTTGCAGATGTAGTAAGCTACTATACCTGCTGCGACGGACAGCGCAAATGAAAATATGGTCTCCATTCTTATCACCTCCTTCTCCGTATAATGGAGTCGGAAGGCCGACACTATCAGAATACCATAAATTTCGACGATTCGCAATGAATCCATGAGAATATGTAAAAAGAGCCGCCGTGCACACGCACAGCGGCTCTTGTAGTTTTTCGATCTTTTACTTTGCGTACTCGACAGCACGGCTCTCGCGGATGACATTGACCTTGATCTGGCCGGGATAATCCAGCGTATCTTCGATCTTCTTTGCGATGGAGCGGGCCAGCAGGATGACCTGATCGTCGCTGATGACGTCGGGCTTGACCATGATGCGGACCTCGCGGCCGGCCTGCACGGCAAACGCCTGCTCGACGCCCTCGAAGCTGGAGGAGATCTCCTCCAGATTCTCCAGACGCTTCACATAGCTCTCGACGTTCTCGCGGCGGGCACCCGGGCGGGCGGCGCTGATGGCGTCACAGGCCTGAATGATGAAGGCCAGCGGCGTCTTCGGCTCCACATCGCCATGGTGGGCCTCGATGGCATGGATGACCTGGGTGTTTTCCTTGTACTTGCGGCAGATGTCCACGCCGATCTGGACGTGGCTGCCCTCGATCTCGTGATCGAGCGCCTTGCCGATGTCATGCAGCAGACCGGCACGGCGGGCCAGCGTGACATTCACGCCCATCTCGCCTGCCAGCAGACCGGCCAGCCATGCCACCTCCATGCTGTGGGTCAGCGCATTCTGACCAAAGCTGGTGCGGTACTTCAGGCGGCCAATGAGCTTGATGAGGTCGGGGTGCAGGCCATGGATGCCCAGCTCCATGACAGCGCGCTCGCCCTCCCGCTTCATCTGCAGCTCGAGGTCGTGGCGGCACTTTTCCACCGTCTCCTCGATGCGGGCAGGATGGATGCGGCCATCGCCGATGAGGCGTTCCAGCGTCATGCGGGCCACCTCACGGCGGGTCTGGTCGAAGGAGGACAGGGTAATGGCCTCCGGGGTATCGTCGATGATGAGGTCAACGCCGGTGGCGGTCTCAAGGGCGCGGATGTTGCGGCCCTCGCGGCCGATGATGCGGCCCTTCATCTCGTCGCTGGGCAGCGGGACGACGCTGACGGTCGTTTCGCTGCAGTGGTCAGCAGCGCAGCGGCTGATGGCCTGACCGATGAGGTTGCGGGCGATGCCGTCGCAGTTCTCCTTCAGGTCGGTCTCGTAGGCAGCGACGCGGATGGCCTTCTCGTGGGTCAGCTCCTCGTCCATCTTGTGCAGCAGCACCTCGCGGGCGTCCTCCTGACTCAGGCCGGCCAGCGTCTCCAGACGCTCCATCTCCTTGGCGCGCAGGGCATCGACCTCCGCCAGATGGGCGTCAGCCTCCTCGTGCTTCTTTTTCAGCTCGTCCTCGCGCTTTTCCAGCGCCTCGGTCTTGCGGTCGAGGGCCGTTTCCTTCTGGTCGATGCGGTTCTCCTGACGGCTGATCTCTGCACGGCGCTGCTTGATCTCCTTGTCGGCCTCTGCCTTCTGGGCATCCACCTCGGCCTTCAGACGGAAGGCCTCATCCTTTGCTTCCAAAATTGCTTCCTTGCGCTTCTGGTCAGCAGCCTTGATCGCTTCGTTCACCAGCCGGGTAGCCTCGGCCTCGGCGCTGCCGATCTGGGCCTCAGCGGTCTTCTTACGGTTGTTGTAACCAATAAAATAGCCCGCAGCTGCGGCAGCGACAGCAACGATCAATGCCGCGATCACTCCGATTACGGTCATTGTTCTTCACTCTCCTTAACAGTCAAATTTTGCTTTAACAGGCAGGAGACGCTGTGCGGCCGAACGCGGGCCAGCAAAAATCAAATTTTCAACGAAAAAGAGGCAGACAAGAACAGACGCAGAGAAAGATCTTCCTGTGCGGTGAGTCTGGTGCAGCTTTTCGATTTACAAGATGTGCTTATAAAAACGGGCCAATGATGCCCCATTGAAATATCTGGTCGCGGAATGCTCCGCCTACAGCGTCTTAGATTCCATACTACTTCTTATATTACGAAACATTTTGCACAATGTCAAGGAGAAGTAAGGCGGAAAGGCGAAATTATTTTTGATTTATTCCAGATACATCCGGCGCAGACGCATCAGACGGGCCGGAGTCAGACCATATTCGGCCTCCAGATAGGCCTCGGCGCTGCCGAAACGCTGCCGGATGATGTCCAGCACGAAGGGAGCCGACTCCGGGTGGACGCCAAAAACGCCGAGGTAGAAATCCTTCCGGGAGGGGTCGGCGGCGATCTCATCGGCGTGCTCGGCCCAGACTTTTTCCAGCTCCGGCCTGCGCCAGATGTTCGTCTTCACGAAATCTTCCGTGATGGTCTCATCCGACGCACCCAGCGCCAGCAGAATGAGCATCGCGGCCACGCCGGTGCGGTCTTTTCCCGCCGAACAGTGGAAGAGCACCGGCGTCTCGCCCACTTCCAGCGCACGGAACAGCTCTTTATAGGCCTTGTTGCCGAACAGCATCCGCTCGTACATGGCATCCGCCATCCGGCGTCCCTCGTCGGGCATCCCCTTCAGCAGGGTCTCCCGGTCTTCGGGCGAGAAGTCCACCTCCTTGCCGTTCTCAAGGCAGAGGCCGCAGATCCGCACGAGCCGTGCACCGTCGGGCACATAATCAGGGCTTTCGGCGGCCTCCGCCTCGCTGCGCAGGTCAAGGATGAGCCGCAGCCCCAGCGAGTCCAGCAGCTTCCGGTCGGCCTCACCGGTGAGCTTCCACGTCGGGATGCCCCGGTAGATCTGCCCCCACCTGACGTGCTTGCCCTCGTCGGCCTCGTAGCCGCCCAGCTCGCGGAAGTTGTGGCCGCCCTCGAACGGCAATTCTGTGCCGGGGGCCGGGTGCACCACCATGCCCTTCGGCTTGTTGATGAGGATGATGTCTTTATCCTCATAGAGAATATCCAGATCCATGGGTTCTGCCGCAATCTCCGGTTCTACTGCCTCCGGTACCTCCAGGCAGATCTGATCTTTGTCTGCAGAAAGCTTTATGCACAGGAGATGAAACCGGAGTGCTTTACAGTAGACGGACCGGATGAAAAATGGTATCCTCAGAAAGATTATCATACGATGTATCTTGGAGAAATCGTAAAAGTTCTTGTAAGGGAGTAAGATCCGGTGATGAAAAAAGTTCTTTTACCGCTTGTCGGTGCAGGAATATTTCTGTTAGATGAAAGTCTGAAAAATTATGCAGAAGAGAATTTGCAGCTGGGAACAGAGAAAAAGCTGACCGGCAGGATCGTGCTTCGGAGAGTACATAACCAGGGGGGAGGATTTGAACTTTTATCAGAATGTCCGGAAGAAGTAAAAAAACTTTCCCTTGCAGTGACAACTGTGGTAACAGGAGCAGGAGCTGTTGTCGGTGCAGGAAAAGGAAGAATACTGGAAAAGCTTGGGCTGACTCTGACCGCTGCAGGTGCGTGGAGTAATACATGGGACAGATTCCGAAGAGGCTATGTGGTAGATTATATAGGAATCAGACAGAAAAATAAAAAATTCGACCGACTGACATACAATGTAGGAGATTTCTGTATCGTAGCAGGAAGTATTTTATGGGTTGCGGGAAATACAGTGAAATCAGGAAAAAGCCGAAAAAATAAGCAGAAAGATTTAAAAATCAAATAGAAACGAAATAAAAATGGAAAATCCGGGGACTGCGATCAG
>ENA-ORTF01002103-ORTF01002103.1-human-gut-metagenome-genome-assembly--contig:-NODE-2103-length-21073-cov-2.615330_pt1 | contig 21073 bp, 19 predicted proteins | sample MGYA00241908_ERZ509180 | MGnify/ENA primary metagenome ERZ509180 (study PRJEB26280, sample SAMEA2338814) | human gut metagenome | biome: human gut; feature: human-associated habitat; material: faeces... | reverse complement strand
GCCGGGACTTGGTTTGTACTCGATGATTCTCCTTTTCATGTTTTTGTCCTTTCGCTTTCAATGGTGGAAGGCGGGCAGAGCGCAAAAAGCGCGGTGCATCTTTAATAACAGAGAAAAATCTCTATGTTATAGGGCAAGAAGAAAAAAGTCAGGGCTATAATGCAGGCATTGATAAATAGCAGCGGCTTCGTACAATGCTGGTGCATTTCCAATAGGGTACATAAACCGATGTCAATGTGTTATTTATCGGATTTCCTGATCGATTGCAGTGAAAATCGAGGCGTTAAAAAAATCTACAAGCGTAATTCCAAGGCCATCACACAGTTTTTTGACGGTTGGAACGGTGACGCTCTGCTGGGAGGAATCAAGCATGCTGTAAACGGTGGACGGAGTGACACCGGAACGGACAGCAAGGGCATTGGGACTTATGTTGCGTTCCTCGCAAAGCTCTTTGAAACGTAATGCAACGGCATCTTTTACTTTTGTATCTTCATCGGTCGCTAATATCATATGTTTGTTCTCCTTTTTTGTAGATATTAGCGGAAATAGGTTGTTTTTGTGTACGGTGCGCCGTATACTCAGAAATGATAATTCCGAAGATTTGACACGAAAATCAACCGACAGAAAGATAAGAAAAGGTATCCTCCATACGGTCAATGGAAGATACCATGTGTTGGACGATCTTGTCATTCTCACTGTTCTATTCTAACATTGAATCGCATGATAGGCAATAGACTTTGGCACTCTTTACCAGAGAAATTTCGGCGATATACTTAATCTTTTTTTGATTTGTTGTCCAATTTGTTCAAAAAATCGGCCACGAATTCGATTTTTAGGCAATTAGTGGTCCATAAGGTGTCAGCAGGAGGATTTGTATGGCAAGACGTGGTGAAAACATTCGGAAACGCAGCGATGGACGATGGGAGGGCCGATATATCAAAGGTCGTTCTGCGGACGGCAAGCCTTGCTGGGGGTATGTATATGGGACAACCTATACCGAAGTACGAGCAATTTCTGCTCGCAAAAAGGCAGAGTGTGGCATTTATAACCTGAATAGTACCGATATTACTTTTTCGGAATTTTCAGAGCAATGGTTGTATTCTGTCCGGCAGGGTGTAAAAGAGTCAACTTTCTCGCACTACCAGTATACTCTGCGGCACTATCTCCAGCCTGTTTTCGGGGATTTCAAAGTGAATGCTTTAAGCGAAAAAATTCTGGAGCAGGGCCTTTTGACCGTGATAACTCCAACCGGTGGAACGCAAAAGCCTTTGGGGCCGTCCATGGCACGGGAGTGTTTATCGATGCTGCGGCGCATCTGCAAGTATGCAGCGCACTTTCATCTCATTCGCCCTTTTGAAATTATGGTAAAACTGCCGCAAAAATCCCACAAAGTACCGCTGCCGTTTACTACAGAAGAACAAAAGAAATTGCAGACGTTTGTAATGGAATCGCCTACGTCCCGGAAAATCGGTCTGCTGCTTGGGTTTCAGTTGGGGCTGCGTATCGGCGAAATTTGTGGGTTAAAATGGGGAGATTTTGATTTATCAGAAGGAGTGGTGACGATCCAGCGGACAGTAACTCGGATCTCTTGTGGAAATGGCCACACAAAAGTCGTCGTTCAATCTCCCAAGACCCAAAATTCCCATCGTGAGATTCCACTTCCAAAATCGCTGCTTCGTGTTCTGAAGAAGCTGTCGAAAGATTTCAGTAGCGAGACTTGGTTTCTTTCTGGCAATGAGGAAAAGCCAGTTGAACCTCGATGCTACCGTAAGAGCATTCACGGCTATCTGAAAAAGGCCAGCGTCCATCAGGCGCACCCTCATGCGCTTCGTCATACCTTTGCAACCACCTGCTTGCAAGCGCATTGCGACATTAAAACCTTGAGCGAACTGTTAGGTCATTCAGATGCAGCAGTCACGTTAAAAAAATATGTTCATTCTGATATGAAACGCAAACGACGAGAAATAAATCGTGTTTTCGAAAACTTTTAAGGGGTGATTTGTGGTCACATATTCAAAAAGATTTCGATAAAACGTAGTTTATTGAGCATTTTCTTCCATTGACCGTATGAGAGATACCCCTTTATTGCGGAAAGGGGTGAACAAGGTGGCATTGCGCCTGTTTGAGCACAATGAGAAAGCGTATCGTGCGGCAGTCCGGATGATGGAACAGTATGGCAAGGCTGCCATTGTCCATCCCACCGGCACCGGAAAGAGCTACATTGCGTTCAAGCTGATCGAGGACAACCCGGAGAAGGTTGTAATCTGGCTTTCTCCCAGTAAATATATCTTCAAGACCCAGCTGGAAAGCCTGAAAAGGAACGACCCGGATTTTCCATTGGCAAACATTCACTTTTATACCTACGCCAAACTGATGTGTTGCACGCAGGCACAGCTGGACGAAATAGCAGCGCAGAAGTCTGCCTATATTATATTCGATGAATTCCACCGTGCCGGTGCTGAGTGTTGGGGCGAAAGCACGGTGGCTTTATTAAAGTTATGCCCGGATGCAAAGTTTCTGGGGCTGACGGCAACAAACATCCGATATCTGGATAATAACCGTGACATGGCTGAAGAACTTTTTGATAGCCGTGTTGCGAGCAACATGACCCTTGGCGAAGCAGTCGTCATGGGTATTTTGCCTGCCCCGAAATATGTGACCACGGTCTACCAGTACCAGAAAGCACTTGCAAAGTATCAGGCGCGGGTAGATAACCTGCGAACACCGGGCATTCAGGATGTGAATCAGAAATATCTGGACGCACTGCGCCGCGCACTGGAGCAGGCGGACGGCCTGGACAAGGTCTTTGCGGACTTCAAAACAGACACCGGTGACCGGCTGAAGCTGCTGTTCTGTATCGATATGCTCAACGAGGGCGTCCATGTAGAAGGCATTTCTGGCGTGATCCTGTTCCGACCAACGATTTCGCCCATCATCTACAAGCAGCAGATCGCACGGCTGGACAGCATTGGCATGGTTTGGGGCAATCGCAATGACCGCCAGTGGAACCAAGGATATCAGGAAGCAAAACGTTATTTTGAAGCCCACGGGGATCTGAGGGTCCCGGTTAACTATGTTTCGCCGGAGGGATATGCCCTCGGTAAATGGGTCAAGCGGCAGCGGTATACCCGCCAGAATCCTGAAAAAAGCTGCGGCGCACTGACAGAAGAACGGATGGAGCGGCTGGACGCCATCGGGATGATTAGGAACAAGATGGGCTCGTAATAGAGTCAAAAAGAATTGATGATAGAGTGAAAAAGGAGTAGTTAGGGTATTATGACAAAAATTCGGCACGATGTGATGTTGAGACTCGTAAAGGTGCTGGATGTGGTGATGATCACACTTCCGTTTGCGGCTTGTTGGATCTGGTACTATGCGGCAAAAACACCGATGGATGGAACTTGGCAAGGCCATGCAGTTATTTTGGGCCTGTATGCGGTGCTGTTTATTCTGCTGGGCAAGACCTATGATGCATTCTGGATGTCTATGCAGCGAGTTTCCGAGTTGATGTACGGTCAGATCCTGGCGGCGATGGCGACGGACGGGATCTTTTACATTGTGATCTGTCTGATGGCCACTAAGCTGTGCAATCTTCTGCCGGGAATCGCTGCCATTGCAGGGCAGTTTGTGATGGCTGGCATCTGGTCTGCGGTTGCACATCGCTGGTATTATAAGGCATTCCCTCCGCAGCCTACCACCGTGGTCTATGATGTGCGCCGTGGTATGGAAAAGCTGATTCGGGACTACGGTTTGGATAGCAAGTACGAGGTGAGAAATGTTCTGAGCGTAGAGGAATGCCTGGAAGATCTGAGCGTTCTGGACGGTATGAAGACCGTATTCCTCAGCGGCGTTCACAGCCATGAGCGCAATATCATCCTGAAGTATTGCGTGATGAACGACATCGATACGTTCATCATTCCTCGTGTGGGCGATGTTCTGATGAGTGGTGCCTGGCCGATGCACATGCTTCACCTTCCGGTGCTGCGAGTCGGTCGGTACATGGCAAAGCCGGAGTTCCTCTTTGTCAAGCGTGCAATGGACATTGTGCTGTCCCTGGTAGCTCTGATCATTCTCAGCCCGATTTTCGTGATCACGGCGATTGCGGTGAAGTCGGATGGCGGCCCTGCATTCTATAAGCAGGTGCGTCTGACCAAGGATGGTAAGCCCTTCGAGATCCTGAAGTTCCGTTCGATGCGTGTGGATGCTGAAAAGGACGGCGTGGCTCGCCTTTCCACCGGTGACAAGGATGACCGCATCACGAAGGTTGGCCATATTATCCGTGCTTGCCGTTTGGATGAGCTGCCGCAGCTGGTGAACATCCTGAAGGGTGATCTGTCCATTGTAGGTCCTCGCCCGGAGCGTCCGGAGATCGCAGCACAGTACTGTGAAGAGATGCCGGAGTTTGCGCTGCGTCTGCAGGCAAAGGCTGGCCTCACCGGTTATGCACAGGTGTACGGAAAATATAACACCACACCGTATGATAAGCTGCAAATGGATCTGATGTATATTGCCCACCCCAGCCTGGTCGAGGACCTGAAGATCATGCTGGCTACGGTGAAGATCCTGTTTATGCCGGAGTCTACCGAGGGTATCGCAGAGGGTGCAACCACCGCAATGGGAGCAGAAAATAGCGAAAAGGAAACGGTTTAATGACCTGTTTGGGAAAAGGAATGCTGTTGCCTGCCTGGCGTGAGGCGTAAAACCAACCTAAAAACCATTTTGACTGGAACGAAATAGAGACATAGCAGCGTGTGATTTATACTGCTGAGGACGATTGGTAGAGCTTTATAAGGAATAAACGGCTCAGACTCTTTGAGATGAGTCTGGGCTGTAATCTTTGATATGCGGAGAGGAGTAAGGACTAGGGAAGATGTTACATAAGGAGTTCGGCTTGATAAGCATTATCATGGCTGCTTACAATGCGGAAAAGACAATAGAGCAGGCGATTAACTCAGTGTTGCGTCAAACCTACACGGATTTTGAGCTGCTTGTGGTTAATGATTGCTCTAAGGACAGAACTGTGGAATTGGTCAAAAGCATTGCGGCAAAAGACAACCGAGTGCGTTTGATTTCTAATGAAAAGAACAGCGGCGTATCCTTTACTCGCAAACACGGTTTGGAAGAATCAAATGGCTCGTGGATTGCGATTCTTGACAGTGATGATGCGTGGACTCCGGATAAGCTGGAAAAGCAGATTGAGCTTCAAAAGAGAACGAATGCTGATTTGCTTTTCACGGGTTCAGCTTTTATGGACTCGGATGGGCGGCCAATCGACTGGTATCTTCATGCTCCGGCAGAAGTGACCTATCGGCAGTTGTTGAAGCAGAATGTGTTATCCAATTCCTCTGCGCTGGTGCGTAAAGAGCTATATGCAAAGCACTATGCAATCGGAGATGGGATGCACGAGGACTTTGCGATTTGGCTCAGCATCCTGAAAGAAGGAAAGAAAGCCTATGGTGTGGATGAGCCGTTGCTCATTTATCGCATTGCAAAATCATCAAAGTCAGGCAATAAAGTCAAGGCCGCAAAGATGAACTGGAATACATATCGGTATATCGGATTGAACCCATTGGCAGCACTTTATTATGAGTGTTGGTATATGGTGAAAGGTCTGCTTAAATACAAGAACTTGAAATAAAACTAGGAGAATCAAAATGAAAGTATGTTTTATCAACCCTCCGTTCAAGGCTGAATACGGCAAGTTTTCTCGTGAATCCAGAAGCCCCTCCATAGGTCATAGCGGCGTTTTGTATTATCCCCTTTGGCTGATTTATGCGGCCTGCGTTGCTGAAAAGAATGGTTTTGAAGTGGCATTTATTGATGCTCCTGCTAAGCAGATGAACAAGGAGCAGACGCTGGAGCGTGTGAAGAAGGAAGCTTCGGATGCTAAGCTCTTTGTGTTCGACACCAGTACTCCTTCTATTTATAGTGATGTAGAGTTTGCAGGTATTATCAAGAAGATGTATCCGAACGCTTTCACTATGTTGGTCGGCACTCATCCTTCTGCGACACCGGATGAGACTATGGGCATTAGCGAGTTGATTGATGGTTTGGCTCGCCATGAGTACGATTACATAGTGCGTGATACGGCTATTGCCATTCGTGATGGCGCAGATCTTGCTACCGTTCGTGGCTTAACTTATCGCAAAGATGGTGAAGTAGTCCATAACCCTGACGCAGAGCATATCACTGACTTGGATGAGATTCCCTACGCAGCAGAGTTTATCAAGCGTAGGCTCTGTGTGACTGATTATGTTTTCCCGGCAGCCGCTTTCCCGTCTATTCAGATCTTCACCGGACGCGGGTGCCCGGCACAGTGTAACTTCTGTGTTTATCCTCAGACGCTGCATGGTCATCGCTATCGTCTGCGCAGTCCGGAAAATGTCATTGGTGAAATCGAGTATATCGTAAACAACTTCCCGGACGTGAAAGAAATCGTGTTTGAGGATGATACCTTTACTATTAATAAGCAGCGTGTTTCTGAAATCTGCAATATGATGATTCAGAAAGGTATCAATAAGAAGATTCGCTGGCTGTGTAATGCTCGTGTGAATCTGGATTATGAGACCATGTGTCTGATGAAGAAAGCTGGCTGCCACCTGATTATCCCTGGTATTGAAAGCGTGAACCAGCAGATTCTGAAGAACATTCACAAGGGCACTACTGTTGAGCAGATTGAAGCCTATGTTGCAAATGCTCGTAAAGCTGGTCTGATGATTCATGCTTGCTACATGGTAGGAAATCAGGGCGAGACCCATGAGACCATGAAAGAAACGTTAGCCGCAGCTATGCGCTTCAAGACGGATACGGCGCAGTTCTTCCCGCTGATTCCTTATCCGGGAACGGGTGCATATAACTGGGCGAAGAGCAACGGCTATATTAATGGTAAGTACGATGAGTACATCCATGAGGATGGTACGTTGAATTGTATTATCAACACTCCGGAACTCTCTGCTCAGGAGCTGGTTGACTTCTGTGCTTATGCACGAAAGAAGTATTATATGCGTCCGTGGTACATTGGACATCGCCTTGCTCGTGGTCTGCGTGATCCGGAGGATCTGAAGAGAAGTTTGAAAGCATTCTGGCGTCTGAAAGATAGTCTGCTGAAGTAATGTGCTGAGGTGAAGTATGGTAATCCATGTAATTGGAACAGTAAATGGACAAGTCAATGAGGGTATGCGTAACGTTGCGACTCATTTGGCTAAAGAATTTGAAAAAGAGAATACCGTACTTTATTCTGGCCTGAAGCAGATTCCGCAGATTGTACTGAATGCTAGGCGAGCAGATGTTACGATGATTTTCGCTCGTGCCAACAAGTTGGTCTATAGCTTGGCATCGATTGTTACGAAGATGTGCAGAAGCACTTGGATTGTTTTGGTACAGAAGCCGGATTCGGATTTCATGGCGAGAAACAACAAGCATCCATTGAAATGCAGTTACCTTTCCATCACGGAAGGTGATATGAAGGATGTAAAAGTCATGTCAGGCTGTAAGAAAAAACTTTTTTCGGTGGGTATCAAAGCGGAAAAATTCGCACCTGTTTCTGCCGAACAGCGAAAGATGCTTAAACAAAAGTATGGATTTGATCCGTCAAAGCCGCTTGTTATTCATGTTGGTCATTGCTCGAAGGGACGTGGATTGGAGGATTTCGCAAAAATCCACACAGCGCAGCGAATGGTAGTTGCTAGTGGAATGTTTGAGGATGAGAATGTGGTCCGCATCCTGAATGAAGCAAAGGTGAAAATTCATAAAGGATATCTGGAAAATGTTGAAGAAGTGTATCAGATGGCAGATGCGTATCTGTTTCCAACAAGGTCTGCGGAGTTTGTAATTAGCATCCCGCTTTCTGTAATGGAGGCACTGTCCTGCGGTGTCCCCGTGATTGGATATAAGAGCTTTGAAAATCTGAATGAAATCACAGGATCTGAAGGCGCAATTACTCTGGTTGACAATGCAGAGCAACTGGATAAAGTTTTGCCTGAAGTAATTAAGAAGAAGAGCGACCATTCTCTACTTGAAAAAACAGGCTCCTGGTGTGAAGTGGCGCAGAGTGTGCTAAGGATGGTTCGGGAGGAAAATGCATGAAACCAGCAATGATTAGCTTTATGGGCCTGGATGGTTCCGGCAAATCAACAAGTATTGACTATGCCTACGAACAGCTGAAAAAGCGTGGTTACAAGGTTGAAATTGTTCGAGCCGCTTATGTTATTGTTTTCCTGCGTGGAGTTATTAAACTCGGGAAAAAGATTTTAATGAAGAAGGACAGTGATCCATTTTCTGGCGACTACAAGGCATACTTGGAGAGCCTGCGAAAAAATGCGAACAAGGGTGGTGCCTATAAGATTTTCTCTTTCTTAACGACCATTGAGTTCAAATTGCAGATCTTCTTCAAAATTCGCCTGAAGCGATTCTTCGGCACTACTTTGCTGGTGGATCGTTACATCTATGATAATGTCGTGACTTATGCGGCAAACTTGGATTTGGGCGAAGAGTACATGGAAGAAACCATGAATGGCAAATGGAAGAATGCACCGCGCCCGGACAAAATTATTTATATCAAGACTCCTGTAGAAGTTTGCTGCTCTCGTAAGGACGACATTCCCGACCCGTTGTATCTGGAAATCCGTAAACCCCGTTATGAAAAGGTTGCAGAAATGTACAATGCAACAGTGATCGCTGGTGATCAGGATAAACAGAAGATGCTGGACGAAGTCATGGCAGCCATCGATGAAGTACTGCCCCCGCTTAAAAAGTGATTAGATAGGAGTAGAAAATGGTACGAAAACTGATAATTCTTGGCATTGACGGTATGGACTGGGATGTGATTGTTCGATACAAGGATAAACTTCCCAATCTGTATGGCTTGATGCAGAAGAATAACTACCCTCACTTGCGCTCGGTTTTCCCGGCAGATACAACTCCGGCATGGTCTACGATTTATACCGGCCTTGATCCGTCTGAGCATGGCATCATTAACTTTGTCAATGTCGGCGCAAAAGAGAATACATATAAGCCACTGGTGTTTGAGGACAGTGCCTTTAAAGGTAAGACTTTCTGGGATGTACTTAACAAGCAGGGACTTTCGTGTGCAGTAATTCTGCCAATGAATATCAAGGAAGGCTGGGAAATCAACGGCCTGATGATTACTCGTCCTTACGAGGGAAAGATTCGTGTCTATCCTCAGGGCAAGGAGAGCATCTATAATCCGCGGGTTGATATTTTGGGCACCGATGGAAAGTTTACCTCGGAAAAGGATCTGCCCGCTCTGCGGGACGAGTTCTTTGCAAAAGTTAATGAAGAAATCCGGTTGACTCGGCTGGCAATCGAGAACGAGGATGTGGATGTCCTGTTCTCTTACTTCTCCACGACCGATGGTATTCAGCACGATTTCTGGCGGCACTGTGATCCAAACCATCCGGAGTATCCTGGCCCCAATGAGCATGAGAATGTGATTCGGGACATGTACATCGCCATGGATAACTATGTTGGCGAAGTGATGCAGAAACAACCGGATACACCGCTTTTGATTATTAGTGATCACGGTCATGGTGCACGTCCGGTCTATACTGTGAGGATTAATGAGCTGCTTCGTCGTGGTGGTTATTTGACACCTAAGGGCGGCGGAGATGGTTCCAAGCCTTCTACGAAGAAAAAGATTAAGAAGGTCATCAAGAAGACAGCTTTAAGTGTTGTGAAGGGCATTGGTTTGCCGAAGTGGGCAATGAGGCTGGCAAAGAAGTTCCCCGTGTGGAAGAGCTTGTTTGCATCCAGTGCCGATTTTGATTGGGATAAGACGCATGCATATCTAAGTGATCTTTCGGCTCTGAAGAATTATAGCTACGGTGGAATCCGCATCAACGACAATGTTGCGGACAAAGACAAGTTGGCTGATGAAATCATTGAGTATTTGAAGCCGATTAAGATTGAGGGCGAAGATAAGAACCTCTTTGAGTGGATTGTTCGTACCAATACCTTTTATCATGGACAGTACCTGAATAAGTATCCTGAAATCATCTACCAGATGGATGAACGCTGGGGCGGCGAATGGGAACTTGGTAAAAATGTCTTTGAGAAGGGCGGCTTTATGTATATGATGTCCCCCGGTGGTCACCGTTGGAGAACGGCAATCATTTTTGCAAACAATTTTGAACTGAAGAAGAACAGCTATGAGATGACCGATATTTATGGGGTCATTATGGATGCGGTAAAGGGAGAATGATATGAAACAGGCGGAGCGAATCGGTTGGATTGATACGTTGTGAGCATTTGCGGTGTTCGCAATTGTGCAGGGACATACTTTGAGAAACGTAACGGTAGTCTACCCGTGGCTATATAGCTTTCATGTTCCGCTTTGTGTTCTTACTTCTGGCATTGTATTTCATGTTGGACGGAAAAAGTTTGGTACATTTCTAAAAGAAAAATTCAGAGCACTCATGATTCCGTATTACTGCTTTGCACTCATCAGCATTGCTCTTTATGCAATACTTGGCAGCAAAATGGAAAAAACTGTCGAGGGAGGGGGGTGGTACGACGTATCCCCTTTGCAGAGCGTAATCGGTATGCTCTATGCTAACAGCGGGACAGGTTTGATGCGCTGGAATATGCCATTGTGGTATATTCCGATGATTTTTGTCCTGCTGCTAATAGCGTACTGGGTGTTTAATAAGCGCGATGATTTAAAATGGAACATTCTTGTTTTAGTTATATCATCCGGTGCGGCGATATTCTTTAATGAAGTGGTTGAGTTGCCAAATCTACCATTTGGGCTGGAAACAGCCATTTATATGTTTCCGTTCTTTACTTTGGGAAAAGTGATTGGAAGCATTCAAGGAAAACTTGCAAGTGCGAGCCCAATGTCAAAGGTGGCGATAGCTACTATTTGCATTACAGCGGGAACATTTATGACCATTGGGAATGGGCAGGTTTCTTACAACGCTGATTCCTATGGGAAACATGGTTTTGTATATTTTCTTGTGATGGCAACGCTAGGGTTTGTCATTATTGCGACATGTACCCCAAATGGTGTGAAATCAATCAACTATGTTGGTAAGAACACGGTCGGCATTATGGTAATGCACAAATTTCCAATCCTGTTTTTCGTTGGGCTATTTCCATTAAGTAAGCGTCTTATTGGAACATATCCGCTTGCAGTTTCTATTGTAGTTGCCACCTTATCAGTGATGATGTGCCTAGTTGCATCTGAAATTATTTATCGGGTATGTCCCATAGTGCTGGGAAGAAGGAAGATGTAAATGCATAAGAAAAAGGTTCTCGTGTGGGAAACACTGGCAACAGTATCCGGTGGGCAGAAAATGACGCTGACCGTTATGGATATGCTTTCGGATAAGTTTGAATTTTGCTGCTTGATTCCTGCTGAGGGAATGATGTCAGAGGAACTGAAGAAGCGGAATATTCCATATGTTCTGATGGGGGATCAAACATTGCCGACTGGCGTGAAAGGAAAACAAGTCATTTTCCGTTACGGTTGGATGTCAGTTAAAAATGTATGGAAGTCACTCGGTGTGATTCGTAAGTATAAACCGGATATTCTCTATGCGCCGGGACCGGCAGCTCTTCCGTGGAGTGCAGTTTGTGGAACTCTGGCCCGTAAGCCTGTTATCTGGCATTTGCACCATATCTTCTTGGATGGTGCAACGAAGAAGTTGTTGAACCTTTGCGGAAACTGGAAGTCAGTCCGTGAGATCATTGCAGTTTCAAACTGTGTGGGAGATCAAATTGTAAATGAAGCTGCACACAAAAAGGTAAAGGTACTCTATAATCCCGTTGATGTCGAAAAGTATGCAAATGGTGACGCAACGAAAATAATTGTAGAACTGGAAGCTAAACTTGGTAGAAAGCTCCGGGGGATAAAGGTAGTAACCCAAATCGGAGCAATTACGAAGAATAAGCGCCAGAATGTTCTCATCTCCGTTATTGCCGATTTGAGGAATCTCGGAGAGGATGTTGTTGGACTTGTCGTTGGAGATACTATTACAGAGGCAGATCGCAATTTTAAAAGAGAGCTTGAACAGCGGATTGAAGATTGTGGCATAAAAAATCAAATTGTTTGGATGGGATTTAGATCGGATATTGGAGATATTTTGGCTGCAACTGATTGTGTTTTTGTTCCATCAGAAGAAGGCCTATCACTTGTTGCAATGGAAGCAATGTCGGCTAAGCGGCAGGTTGTAACTATGAATTCTAGTGGGGCTTATGAACTGCTCAATCATGCTGGATGCGGAACCTTCTATAAAGAAGACGATGAGTCGAGTGTTGCAAATGCCGTGAAAAAAGTACTCGAAACACCGAATGCAGAAGAGACTGAACGTGGATATGCATTTTGCAGAGAGCAAACAAATGCGAATTTTAAAAAAGAAATCACGAGTTTGTTTTTGAATGCGTAAAGCAGTAACGGAGGTTTACGAGTATGAAAATAAGGCAATATGTTGGTTGTGCATTATATATGATTGCGAAACACCTTCCAGTTTCCTATGGAAAATTTGGCGGATTATGGAAAAGTTGTCGAGGGGGGGCAACAAAACTGATGCTTCCCAAGTGTGGAGATAATGTTAATATCGAGAAAAATGCAACGTTCTCTATTCGAACTGAAATAGGAAACAACTCCGGAATTGGTGTAAATGCACATTTTTATGGAAAAGTCGTAATTGGAGATAATGTTATGATGGCTCCCGATTGCATTATATATGTTCGCAACCACGAAAGTTCTCGCTTAGATATCCCAATGTGCGAGCAAGGATCGACAGAGGAACGTCCAGTAGTTATTGGAAACGATGTATGGATTGGTGGACGTGTAATTATCCTCCCGGGTGTAAAAATCGGAGATGGTGCAATTATTGGTGCAGGCTCTGTTGTCACGAAAGATGTATCAGAATATGATGTTGTAGCTGGAAATCCGGCGAGGGTTATAAAAGACCGTAGGAGTTTATGAGATTTGAAGCTCCTCGCATAATTTCCAGCGGAAAGGAAAACTCGATGAAGAATCAAGTTGTTGTGGGGCATATTGCGCTTATTCGGCGGTCGAAGAAACAGTGGTTTACAATTGAGTTATTAAAGAAACTCCGAGCAGAAGGATATGATGCTGTTGGGGTCTTTGCTGGTGAATGCGGAGAGCCTGAATACATGACTGAGCTAAATCAGGCGGAATGATATTCCGGATTTGCTCAAAATGATAGATATACTCATTATACCATCGGCATTTGAAGGGTCTCCATTGGCTGGTTTGGAAGCAGCAGCGGCAGGTGTTCCAGTAATTGCATGTGATGTAGCAGGCGCAGAAGAGTTCATCCGCGTGAGTGGAGATGGTGTTACATTTGCAGAGGATGATGTTGATAGTGTAGCAGATGCAGTGGGAAAAATCTTAGAGGGAAAAGAACAACAGTATAAAAAGGCTGGCATTGAATTTGCAAGCCAGATGTCTAATCGTGAGTATTCAACAAAGGTAGAACAAATCTTTAAATCGATTGAGTAAAGTTGAGGATGGAAAACGGATGAACAAAAAAGAAATCATCGTTGTGACAAATCCAATGATAGCAGCAAATCGTTCTGCAGAAGTAACACTAAGTAAGTTTTTGCGCGTAATAAAGCCATCTGTAGAGTCCATACAAGTAATAGGTGGAAATCTTAGTGTGGAAAATGACTTGAACGATATCCAGTTGATTTCTTTTCCGATTACTCGCCATCCCAATAAATTTAAAAGGATGCTCTCGATTATTGGTGTGCAGCTAAAAATGATGGGGGCTGTTATCCGAATTGGTCAAAAAGGCCAGCCAGCTTACTTTTGGATCGCGGATAAGATGATCCTCCCGTATTTTGCGGCAAAAATGAAAGGAATGGAAGTTAATTACTTCATCTACGGAAATGTCGAAAAAGAGGGCACCCAAAGTAGATTCACAGCATTATCAGGAAAGCTAATTCGATATATGGCAGCCCACGCTGATTGTGTATGTATGGAAAGCCCTTCCGTTGAAAATGAATGGCCATCTTTGAAAATTAAGCAAAAGAAAGTCATACATTTGTACACTGATACCATCGCAAAACCAGAATTTCAAAATAGGGACAATATATTTGGAATGATTTGCCGGTTGACCCCCGGTAAACATGTAGTGGAATGTATCCGAGCTATGTCAGAAATTCATAACTTGCATCCGAATTGGAGACTGGAAATAATCGGTTCAGGAAAACAGCAACAAGAGTGCGAAAATCTTGTTGATGAATTAGAGGCAAAGGAGTATATTTCGCTTCTTGGCTGGGTTGAGCATTCAGACTTACAGAATAAGGTGAAAAGTTGGAAATATCTGTTGTTTCCTACAGATACCGAGGGAATGCCAAATGGCATTATTGAAATGATGGGATTCGGTATCCCAGCTATTGCATCATCAGTAGGTGGTATTTCAGATGTGATCTGTTCGACAAATGGTTTCCTCCTTTATGGTAGTACAGTCCTTGATTTGAAAGAAAGAATAGAAAAGGCAATAGAATTGAGTGATAACGAGTATACCAAAATGGCGCGAAATGCGTATGAGACTATAAACAGAGAATATACATTGCCAGCTGCACAGGCGCAGGCAAAAAATGGCTGTGAGGGAAACAATAGATGATATGGGCATGGATCGCAGCAGCGGTAGCTATTTCATGGCTGTTCTGTAAAAAAGGAATAAATTGGTACCATTATATCTGGCTTCTTCTTCCAATTGAAATGTATGGCGTTACAATTGCAGGTGCTACGTTGAAACCATACATGTTGTTCGGTATATGTATTATTGCGAGCGACCTTGTTAGGAATAAAACAATTCGAGTCCCCGTGGCAATCATAGCTGCTGTATTCGCTCTCATCATTAGTGATTTTCTGACAGGGTTTGTGATGGCATCTGTAATGCAGCATATAATGTTCATTCTGGTTTTGATGATTGGTTTTTGCTATCAGCATCGTCAAAAAGATGGCATTGAATTTGAAGAGATGGGGCAGGCGACACTGGCAACAACAATCGGTTACGGAATAGTTTTTACTGTGGCTTGGTTAATGTTTAGTAGAGGTATTACGCCTGACGGAGTATATGCTTCAGAGCGCTTGGAACCGGGCATTGTTTTGAGACTGGCATCATTTGGCGGGAATGTTTCGCAGCGTATGAGAGGTTTTTGCATTGATCCGAATAGTGTGATTACGACGCTTATTCCTGGTGCAGCTTATGCACTAGCCAATGTTGTGTATCGTAAACAGGAAATTGTGAAGAGTATTCTCGCACTTGCTGTTTATTTGGCTGTAGTCGTCTATTCTGGTTCGCGAATGGCGCTAATGTGTACGTTTGTTATGCTTACAATATTCCTTGTTATTGGGTATAAGAGAGCAAATAATAAGCGTCAGGTGCTTGTAGTTGGAATGACCATTTTGGGAGTAATCCTTATCGGACTGATTTCTAATATAGATGCTGTTATTCTTGAAGTTGCGAAGATGTGGGAAAGTATCTTTGGAGAAAGAGCGTCATTGGGTTCGGAATATGGAAGGTTAACGATTTGGAAGACAAATATTCAATATCTGATTAGAAACAATAAAGAACTGTTTGGGGTGGGACAGAACCAGATATATTTATTGACAGATAGAGGTCTTGCCTGCCACAATACTTGGCTTGAATGGATTTGTGGAACCGGTATTTTTTTAGGTGTAGCTATTGATCTGTGGTTTATTTTGGCACCATTGAAATATAAAAAAAGAGCCATAGGCTTGGACGATGAAAATGCGAAAAATGCTATTCCACTTATTATGGCCTATGTTATCGTGGTTGTATGTATTTCTACAGTTGATAACATCACAAATTCAGTGCTATTGTTTCTAATGCTCATACTAAGATATGGGACAACAAATCAAAGTATAAAAATGGAAAGGGAAGCATGAAGATTCTAAAGGGTAATTCGGGGAATTCGGTTTTGCTTGCGGTGGTCAAAGCGTTCACTACGGTTAGCGGAATTTTGAGCACAATGATTATGTCTCATGCGCTAAGCCTTGAATTGTATGGTACATTCTCTCAGACGAATCTGATTGTAACAACTGCTACAAACATAACTGCGCTTGGGTTGGTAGATGCAGTAAATTATTTCTATAATAGAAGCAATGACGAAAAGGTTCAAAAGGCATATATCAATACGATAATGGGATTTCAGACGATAACAGGTATTGTTGCTGGTATCCTTATTATTGTATTATCAAACAATTTGGTGGAATATTTCAACAACCCAATGCTCTCAAGCTTCTTTTGGCTCATTGCATTCAGACCGTTATTTGCAAATTTGAATGTGTCGCTTCAATATTTGCAAGTTTCGATTGGCAAAGCAAAATCCGTTGCGATACGAAATGCTGGATTTGCTACACTTAGATTAGTTGTATATGCGATTGCAGCATGGATTCTGAAAGACATAACAGTTGTATTGATTGCTTTTTTGGTATTTGAAGTAATCATTACAGTGTTTTTTGGGTGGACTTTTGTAAAAGAAAAGTTCATGATTAAGCCTTATGAAATTGATTGGGGTAAAACAAAAGAAATCCTGGGATATAGTATTCCAATGGGTATTTACGTTTTAACCAATTCTTTATGTCGTGACATTGATAAAATGCTGATAGGAGGATGGTATAACACTGATCAATATGCTATTTATGCAAATTGTGCCACATTGCTGCCTTTTGATATTATATCGGCTTCTTTTTTGACAATTTTAATTCCAATTTTAACAAGATATTTTGGAGAAAGAGATTACATGCAAGGTAGGATTCTCTTTAAGAACTATCTAAAAATAGGATATTATACGGCGTTTACCTTTACAATTGCATGTATGATTCTTTCAAAAGAAATGGTCCTGTTCCTTTATGGCGAAAAATATTTATCAGGTCAGACTATTTTTATTCTGTATACAATAGTTGACATGATTAAGTTTGCTAATATGTCAATTGTATTAAGTGCAAGTGGAAAAACAAAGACGCTTATGATTTGCTCCCTTGTGTCACTTGTGGCGAATGCGGGTTGTAATGTACTATTCTATCATGTTTTTGGCTTTATTGGACCGGCAATTGCAACAGTTTTTGTAACAGTTATACTGACGGCCGTTCTTGCAGAAATGAGTGCAAAGTCGCTGGAAACATCAGTCTGGAAACTAATTGATTGGAAAGAATTTTTAACATTTGCGATTGAATTATCAATAGTTGGTGTCATTTGTTTTATGGCCAAAAGAGCTTTAGAAGCAGTTGCAGTTAGTCCTATTATTATCCTTTGCGTACTAGGCGGAGCATATATTGCTGGAATTCTTTGCCTTAATAAGAAAAAAATATTTTCGGCAATGAAGGAAATTAACGCATTACATTGAGTTCCCCTCTTAATCGCGAAAAATGAGTAAATCAAGCATAAAAGTGTTTCCAGAAACGATGGTCGATTATAGAATTTGGAAAATATCAAGATATACACTGGCATGACTGTGTGGCTCAAGTATATTCAAAAGAAGAGTAAGTAACAGCGAAGAATGAAGAGAGGGTACATATGGATGCGGAAGAAATCAAAAGCATAATGAGGCAATTTAAGCATGGAGCTGCGGATAGCGAATGGAAGCAATTTATTAAATCTATTAAGATTACTAATATTCACGGATGGACGGGACAAGAAATAGCTTTTAATTTTCCGGTGGTTGCAATTGTTGGTGAAAATGGTATTGGAAAAAGTACTTTTTTGAAAGCATCTGTGTGTGCGTATAAAAACAAAAATGGTCAAACTTTTTATCCATCTAAAATGTTTGTAAGTACGCGCTGGGATGCGACTGGTCTGCAAAATGCAATAATTGAGTATAAAGTTCGTAAGGGAAACGAGGATATCAACCTTCGTTGGAAGAAGACTAATGATTGGGGATTTACACCAAAACAAGGAAAACCTGAAAGGAATGTGTTCTTCTTAGACATTTCCCGAACGCTTCCGTTAGATGCGACTGCTGGATATGCTAAAGTGGCTAAACTTGCTAGTGAAGAAGTTGGGGCAGTAACGGAGTTGACGCCAGAAAGTCTACAGAATCTTTCATATATTTTAGGTCAACAATATGGTAGGGCACGGTTCGTTGGAACAGATGTAGATGTTGATCGAAAAATCGGACTCCTGACAAAATCCTATGGTGAAATATCGCAATTTCATCAAGGCGCTGGTGAAGACTCTATCCTTGATACGTTCAAACTTTTACAGGATATACCGAACCAATCATTGTTGGTAATCGATGAAGTAGAAAACTCCCTCCATCCACAAGCACAGCGCCGGTTTGTTAAGTATCTATTGAAGCTCTCACGTGTGAAAAAATTACAGATAATCTTGTCAACGCATAGTCCATTTGTACTAGAAGAACTACCACCAATTGCGAGAATAATGCTTATGCAACTCTCGGACCGAAAGGAAATTGTTTACGAAGTATCAACGAATTTTGCGTTGGCAAGTATGGATGATGGTGAGCATCCGGATTTGTATGCTTTCTTGGAGGATGATGAAGCGGTTTCCCTGTTTTGGGAAATACTAAAACAAGATGCAGAGCATTATGAAGAGTATAGCAAGAAGATATCTGCACGCTCTGTTGGTAGTTGCACTGTTGTAAAAACATTAAATGAAATGAGCAAAAGTGGTAAGTTGCCCTATCCGAGCCTCTGCATTGTTGATGGGGATAAGGCAGAAGAAATTCCAGATTGCTTGGCACTTCCGGGAACACAGGCACCAGAAAGACAAATTATCCTCGATTTAAAGGAAAAAGATTGGAATAACTTAGATGAAAGGTTCGGAATTGGTGCTGGTTCGCTTTTTAAGTATTTGGATGATGCAATTCTTCTTCCGGATCATCATTGCTGGACGGAATACATAGGAAATCGTGTAAAGAAGAGTAAAGATGCTGTTTGGTCAATTATGATTGAAGAATGGTGCAAACAATGCGCAGAGAGTGAAAATATATCACATTTTCTGGAAAAGGTTCGTTTGAGATTGAGGAGTGCGGAAAACATTCATTAAATCCAAGCTTGCAATGACAGATAAAATGATAGTGGCATAATTTAATTTGACTACAGCGTAATACACAAGAGTTAAGGCCATGTGCTCCGCCACATGGCTGCACTGCTCAGATGTGCTAACCTCTCCGTGGTGAGCAGCAGGCAACGGATAATTATCCGGCTAAAGGCACATTTCTATTCGTCAATTCACTCTTTGGATGAGGAAAAACTATAATGGGAAAGTATTTTGGGACCGATGGCTTCCGTGGCGAAGCTGGAATTACTTTGACTGCTGACCATGCCTATAAGGTTGGTCGTTTTCTAGGCTGGTATTATAACGCTCTGCGTGAGCGCAATGGCAACAACGAGCCTGCCCGTATCGTCATCGGCAAGGATACCCGCCGCAGCTCTTATATGTTCGAGTACAGTCTGGTTGCCGGTCTGACCGCCTCCGGCGCAGATGCTTATCTGCTCCATGTCACCACCACGCCGTCTGTGGCTTATATCGCCCGTGTGGATGACTTTGATTGCGGTATCATGATCTCTGCCAGCCACAACCCGTATTACGATAACGGCATTAAGCTGATCGACTGCTACGGCGAGAAGATGCCAGAGGAAATCTTGCTGTTAGTCGAGGATTACATTGACGGAAAGCTCCATGTGTTCGATAAGGACTGGCCGGAGCTGCCTTTCGCTCACCGGGAACACATTGGCTGCACGGTGGACTATGTGTCCGGCCGCAACCGCTACATGGGCTACCTGATCAGTCTCGGCATCTATTCCTTCAAGGGCGTCAAGGTTGGTTTGGACTGCGCCAACGGCTCTAGTTGGAACATCGCTAAGTCTGTGTTTGATGCTCTGGGAGCCGATACCTACGTCATCAATGCACAGCCCAACGGTCTGAACATCAACAACAATGCTGGTTCTACCCACATTGAGGGTCTGCAGAAGTTCGTGGTAGAGAAGGGCCTGGACATCGGTTTTGCCTATGACGGCGATGCTGACCGTTGCCTGTGTGTGGATGAAAAGGGCAATGTCATCACTGGCGACCATATTCTGTACATCTACGGCTGCTACATGAAGGAGCGTGGCAAGCTGCTGACCAATACCGTCGTTACCACGGTCATGTCCAACTTTGGCCTGTATAAGGCTTTTGATGAGAAGGGCATCGGCTACGCCAAGACCGCTGTGGGCGACAAGTACGTCTATGAGTACATGGCTAAGAACGGCTGCCGTATCGGCGGTGAGCAGAGTGGTCATATTATCTTCAGCAAGTACGCCAGCACTGGTGATGGTATCCTGACCAGTCTGAAGATGATGGAAGTAATGCTTGCCAAGAAACTGCCCATGAGCAAGCTGGCGGAGCCCCTGAAGATCTACCCGCAGGTTCTGGAAAATGTTCGTGTGACCGACAAGAAGGCCGCACAGGATGACGAAGCAGTGCAGGCAGCAGTCAAGGCCGTAGCCGAGGCACTGGGTGACACTGGCCGTATCCTTGTCCGTGAATCTGGCACCGAACCTGTCGTGCGTGTGATGGTGGAGGCTCCCGACCACGACACCTGCCAGAAGTATGTGTCTCAGGTCGTGGAAGTTATTAAAAATCAAGGCTATTGCAGCTAAATCATGCTCTGAAATATGCAGTGGGAGGAACGCTTATGCCTAATGTGTTTTTTGACAACCGTTTTCTTGATGGAAAATCACATAAAGAATATGTAGCTTTTGTAGATATAATGGGAACTCGCACACACATGAAAGCCGGTGTGGATGAGGCGGCTAACTTCATATTCAAACTCCATGCGGCAATTATTTCAGCATGGCGCGAAAAGAATTATGGTGGAGTATTTGTTTACCCTGTTATGGATGGTGCATATATTGCGACGAAAAGCAAAGGGGATATGATTAATATCTTGCTTCGTATTTATCGTGAACTTGCACAGCTTTTTATAAATGAACCAAATTCTTTACATAGATATATGATTCGAGGTTCTGTTGCATATGGGAATGTGATTCATGGACATAACATTCCATACGAGGCATCAAAAGCATTTGAGAGTTATCTCGGCT